>ERZ1026884.1682-NODE-1682-length-11391-cov-13.782022_pt1 | contig 11391 bp, 12 predicted proteins | sample MGYA00380172_ERZ1026884 | MGnify/ENA primary metagenome ERZ1026884 (study PRJEB33269, sample SAMEA4719808) | human gut metagenome | biome: human-associated habitat; feature: organic feature; material: feces | place: Cameroon | collected 2013-10 ... | reverse complement strand
CCGAAGGAATTCCGATATCATTCCGAAGGAATGCAACCCCCATTTTGGAGCCATTTACTAACCTAAAAAAATCATATCATCATGGCAAAAATTACTCCCATTGACATCATCAAGGGCATCTCAGGTAAATTTGGTGGCGGTAAGTCGAAAGAATACTTCGCTACGAACAAGCGCAGCTACCACATCCACTTGGCTAAGAGAGTCACACCCTACACATAGGGTGTTCAAAAATCATAACATTTTCAGATTTTTAACGGCTTAGATATGACATCAAAGTGCGTCTCTGTCCCATTCCTAATGTTCGGCATATTTTCCGCATCGTTCCTCGATCGTTCTTCGATTGTTCCTCGTTCATTTCTCGATCATCCTTCGTTCGTTCTCCGTTCAATCTCCGTTCGTTCTCCGTTCGTTCTTCGATTCCCGAACGGAGAACGAACGGAGATTGAACGGAGAACGAACGGAGAACGAACGGAGAATGAACGGAGAATGAACGGAGAACGAACGGAGAACGTATGCTATTACTGCAAATCTTCGAGCAAGCGCTTCAAAACCACAGTAGCTGAAATTTCGCGATTAGCAGCTTCGGGAATCACAAGCGAACGTGGCGACTCTATCACACTATCCGTAACAATCATGTTGCGGCGCACAGGCAAACAGTGCATAAAGTGGGCATCGTTAGTCACAGCCATGTGAGCATCGTCAATGGTCCACGACATATCCTTTGACAGAATCTTTCCATAATCTGCCTTATTTACCACACCTGGGCAACTCCAGTTCTTAGCATACACAAAGTCAGCACCTTCGAGCGCCTTCATTTGGTCGTACTCCACACGAGCATCTCCCACGAAAAGCGGATCGAGTTCGTATCCCTGTGGATGAGTTACCACAAAATCTACATCGGCTGCACGCATCCACTCAGCAAAACTATTGGGAACAGCTTGGGGTAAAGCACGAGGGTGTGGAGCCCAAGTCAATACCACCTTTGGACGCTTGCCCTGCAGACGATGCTCCTCAATGGTAATAAGATCGGCAAAAGCTTGCAGCGGATGAGCTGTAGCACTTTCCATTGAAAACACGGGACGTCCGCTGTATTTAATGAATTGCGAAAGCACATTTTCAGCATAATCAGCGTCGCGATCGGTTAGTCCTGCAAAAGTACGCACACCTATCAAATCGCAAAATTGAGCCATCACAGGGATTGCCTCAAGCAAATGTTCACTTTTATCGCCATCCATTACCACACCACGCTCGGTTTCTAGTTTCCAAGCGCCTTGGTTCACATCAAGCACCATTACGTCGAGCCCTAAATTACGAGCTGCCTTTTGGGTTGACAGACGGGTACGCAAAGAGTTATTGAAGAAAATGAGCAAAGCCGTTTTATGATGGCCCAAGTGCTCAAATTTATAACGATTATTTTTAATCTCAGCCGCCTCTGCAAGTGCTTTATCAAGCGGTCCTAAGTCGTTTACATGAAGAAAAGTTTTCATACGCATCAAAGTTTTTGTGTGGCAAATGTAGTACTATTTATTGTATATTAAGTGTGCATATTCACTTTTTGTTTGGTTAAGGCACAAAAAAGTAGTACTTTTGTAAGGATTTCCACACAAACGGCACAAAACAAGCCGTAACAAGTTATATAAACAACCTAACAGATAAATAAAACCATACTCAATATGAAGAAGACTCTACTCTTTATGGCGCTTTCTGCCATGATTGCAGCCAACAGTTGTGCTAAAAAGAGCACGACTCAAAACGATAAAAACACTACAACAACCGAAACTACGGTAAATGCAAATCCGGCTTCGGTGGTTAAAACCATCCCTACCTCAGTAGCTGGTAAAGACGTGGTTAGCGAAATCGCTAAGAATTATCCAGGTAAAGTGGTTTTGATTGACTTTTGGGCCACATGGTGTGGACCTTGCCGCATGGCAATGAAGCAGATTGATGACATTAAACCCGAATTGATGAAGAAGGGATGCGTGTTTGTATACATCACAGGAGAGACCTCACCTTTCGACACATGGAACAAAATGATTGGCGGCATTGATGGTGAACACTATCGTCTCACAGACAAACAGTGGGAAGAAATGTGTATGACCTTAGGAATCCCGGGAATCCCCTCTTACCTTTTGCTCGACAAAAAGGGTGAACGCGCCTACGACAATCTGAACGAAGGTGGCTATCCTGGTAGCGAGATTTTGAAAAATAAAATTGAAGCAGCACTGAACTAAATAGGTACCCCCTAAAATGAATAAGATGTTTGTAGCTATTTTGTCGTTCTCACTTGCATGTGCCACATCGTGTGCAAACTTTTTCAAAAACAACGATAAGGATGCAGAAAATGCAAATGTGGCACAATACGAAGATGTAGCAAACGATGAAACACTTCACGAGCATGCTGATTCTGCCATTAAAGATACGGTTTCTATCAGCCTTCGTGGACTTGAAATTCCACACTACGAAAGTAGCCGAGGTGGACAAATTATTCGTCACACAGGATATACCGTAAGCTATGACGCTGATTTTAAAACCCCACAATGGGTGGGATGGCAGCTTACGGCAGAAAAAGCTCAAGGCACGGCACCACGCTACAACAAATTTCAGCCCGACCCTGAGGTACGCGGTGCAAAAGCCTATCCTAAAGATTATAGCAACTCGGGCTACGACCGTGGACACATGGCTCCTGCGGGTGACATGAAGTGGAGCGAACAAGCCATGAGGGAGTCGTTCTACATGACAAACGTATGTCCGCAAAACCGCAACCTTAATCGTGGCGATTGGAAGGACTTAGAAGAGTTAGAACGCACTTGGGCTATTCAATATGGCAGTGTTAGCATTACGGCTGGTCCCATCTATACCACAAAGAATCCTGCACGCATTGGTGCAAACAAGGTGGCTGTGCCCGATGCTTTCTTCAAGGTATTGCTCGTTGACTACCCCAAGAATCCCAAGGCCTATGGCTTTATCTTCAAAAACGAAGCGGGTAGCAGACCGCTCTCTTATTACCAGCTTACCGTAGACGAGGTAGAAGAGCAAACGGGCATGGACTTTTTCCACAATCTTCCACATGACGTTCAACAAAAAATAGAAGCAGAAAAAACCGCATTATGAAAAAAATAACTCTTTTGCTATGTTGCCTTATGGCCAACCTTTGCGCCGTAGCACAGCAATACATGGATACTACAGAAAAGCCCACGTATAAAAAAGTAGAAAAGTCTTTTAAGTTTCGCGTGAGTTTTACTGATAAAAAAGATTGTGGCTATAGTGTAAAGAAACCTGAGGCTTTTCTTTCGACAAAAGCTATTGAGCGCCGCAAACGCTATGGATTGAAAATCGACGAACACGATTTGCCCCTTACGCCTGCCTACGTAAAAGCGTTAACGAATATGGGCTTACGCGTACACAACCAAAGCAAGTGGAACAACACAATAGTGGTGCAAACTGCTGATAGCATGGTGATGCAACGTGTACGTAAATTGGCTTTTGTAAAAAGCGCACGTTGTGTATGGGAGAGTCCTGACAGCGTGATGGTTGTGACGGGACAACCCAAACGTGAATCGTTGGTTACGAACAAACGCGATACAACCCTTGCCGACTATTATGGCTATGGTGCTAAACAAGTGCGTATGTTGGGTGTGGACCACTTACATAAGGCTGGCTTTACCGGAAAGGGTGTGACAATAGCCGTGATAGATGGTGGTTTCTTTAATGCCGACTTAATTCGCGGTTTTGACCATACACACATTTTGGGCACACGCAACTTTGTTCGCCCTGAAAAGAGTGTATACGAAGAACTTGACCACGGCATGATGGTGTTGGCTTGCATAGCAGCCAACGAGCCTAACTACCTTGTGGGCACTGCGCCCGAAGCTTCTTTCTATTTATTGCAGAGCGAAGACGGCGAGACCGAACAACTCATTGAAGAAGATAATTGGTGTGCCGCTGTGGAGTATGCCGATAGTTTGGGTTGTGACGTCATTACCAGTTCATTGGGATACCAACAGTTCGACCACGAATATATGAACCACCATTATTGGGAAATGGACGGACAGACTGCACTTAATAGTTGTAGTGCTTCGTTGGCTGCAAGCCGAGGAATGTTATTACTAAATAGTGCAGGAAACAGTGGCGATGATACTTGGAAAAAAATTGGTTTCCCCGCCGATGCTTGCGACATGCTGACTGTAGGCGCCGTAACAAAAGACAAGAAGAATGCTTTCTTCTCATCGGTTGGTAACACTTCTGATGACCGCATTAAGCCTGATGTAATGGCTGTGGGCGTAAACTCGGATGTGTATGACGACGACGGAACGATTGTGGAGGTTAACGGCACTTCGTTCTCTTGTCCTACCATGTGTGGCGCTGTAGCTTGCTTGGTACAAGCATTCCCCCATAGACGTCCTACCGAAATTATCAAGGCTTTGCAACAAAGTGCAGATAATGCAGCACACCCCGACAATATTTTTGGATACGGCATTCCCAATGTGGAGAGAGCTGCACGAATTTTGAAAACAACACCCCTAAAGAAAGGGTAGCAACGCTGCTATTCCCGATTTTAAAAGAACTATTTTTCCTAAACGCAATGAACGATCCTTTTGCTCCCAACTATCCTCCCCTACCCGATGAAGCAGAGGAAACCAGAGCCCAACACGCATTGTCGTTGTTTGAACTCAACAGCATGGTACGCGCCATGTTGCAACACACCATGGGCGATTGCTATTGGGTAGCAGCCGAAGTGAGCGAGATGCGCGTAGCCTCTAATGGACATTGCTACTTAGAATTTGTGCAAAAGGACATAGCAAGTGGGTCGCTTGTGGCAAAAGCGCGTGCCAACATTTGGCGAGCAGACTATTTGCGAATTAGCACAGCCTTTGAACGAGCTACAGGACAACGGCTCACCGCAGGCATTAAGGTAATGGCATTTGTCAACATCAAATTCCATGAGTTGTATGGTTTCTCGCTCAATGTAGTAGACATTGACCCTACTTACACCTTGGGCGATTTGGCACAACGCCGACAGCAAATCATTAAACAACTCGAAGAAGATGGGGTGCTTGAGTTAAACAAAGAATTGCCTTTGCCACGTGTAATTCGCCGTGTCGCTGTGATATCAAGTCCTACAGCTGCAGGATATGGTGATTTTTGCAACCAGTTGGAACAAAGTGGTTACCAATTCTGCGTAAAGCTATTTGCCGCCACCATGCAAGGTGACCATGTGGAACAAAGCGTGATTGCAGCACTCGACAATATAGCCCATCATACCGACCAATGGGACGTGGTGGTGATTATTCGCGGTGGAGGGGCTACAACCGACTTGAATGGCTTCGACTCTTACTTGCTTGCAGCGAATGTGGCACAATTTCCACTGCCGATATTAACAGGTATTGGTCATGAACGCGATGACACTATTGTGGACTTGGTGGCACATACCCGCCTAAAAACGCCTACGGCTGTAGCAGCCTTCATCATTGAGCGTCGGGGCAACGAGGCATTTGCCTTGCAAGCCTTGCAAGAGCGACTGCTTAAAGCGGTTCAAGCCCGAATGCAATTCGAATCCATACGACTCGACGGACTGACACAACGCAGCACTTATGGTGTGAAACAGCAAGTGGATAGACAACGACAACAGTTTAATAATCTTGCGCACCGCTTTGAGTTGGCGTCATCGCGCTATGTGAATAAACAACACGAAACGGTGTTGCGACTTGCCTCTCGCATTGAAGTAATGGCTCAAATGCACATGCAACGTCAACAAACATTGTTGCAGCACTATCCACAACGATTGCAACAAGCTATAGACCGATGGCTTATGCAGGCACACCACCGCCACGAAATGCTTGAGCGTAGCATACACATGGCAGGTCCCGACCGCATTTTGGCTATGGGATTTAGCATCACAACAATGAATGGTAAAGCTGTGCGTAATGCAGAGGAACTCAAAACTGGCGATGAATTGGTTACTCGATTCAACAAAGGCTCCGTTCACAGCATTGTTAAATAAAACACCTACATACAACATATATGGCTAAGAAAACACCCACCTACGAGCAAGCCATGCAGCGCCTTGAGGAAATTGTACAAGGGTTTGAACAGAACACACTTGAACTTGACCAACTCACTGCGCAACTTGCCGAGGCACAAGAATTAATAAAATTATGCAACGAAAAGTTGCAACAGGTAGAAACCGACGTAAAGAAATTACTCAACGATGAGCAAGAATAAACTCTCTAAGTTTGCCGATATGGAGCGTTATCCACACGTGTTCCAAGCTCCTAGTGTGGCAACAGACACTACTCCCTTTGCACTGAAAGGACGTTGGCACGAAGACTTTTTCCACAACAACAATCCCATTGTGCTTGAATTAGGCTGTGGACGTGGCGAATACACCGTAGGATTGGGCAGACTTTTCCCTAATAAAAACTTTATTGGTGTTGACATTAAGGGCGCACGTATGTGGACAGGTGCCACAGAATCGCTGAATGCAGGAATGGAGAATGTGGCGTTTTTGCGTACACACATTGAATTTATAGATCGTTTCTTTGCACCAGGCGAAGTTGCTGAAATTTGGCTCACATTCTCTGACCCACAAATGAAGAAGGTGACCAAACGCCTTACTTCAACCTATTTTATGCAGCGCTACCGCCGTTTTTTACAAGATAACGGCATTGTGCATCTTAAAACGGATAGTAATTTCCTCTTTACCTACACCAACTATATGGTAAACGAGAATCAGTTACCCGTAGACTTCCGCACTGATGACCTTTATCACACCCTGGCTGCCGAACAGGATGAAGAGGTTAAACAAATTTTGGGCATTCAAACTTATTATGAACAACAATGGATTGCCCGAGGACTTACCATTAAATACCTCAAATTCAATCTGCCACAAGAGGGCGAGCTCCATGAACCTGATGTGGAAATTGAACTCGATGACTACCGCAGCTATAACCGCAGTAAACGCTCGGGACTAACAACAAGCAAATAATCTTTCAATTTTCAAGATACAATAAAAATGCAATTATATCCTAAACTCATAACCGATGCCTTGGAACAAGTGCGCTATCCGGGCAATGGTAAAAACCTAATTGAAGCTGGCATGGTGGAGGATGACCTCCGCATTGACGGCATGCATGTGTCATTCTCGCTGATTTTTGAAAAATCTACTGACCCCTTCATGAAGTCGGTAGTAAAATCGGCAGAGGCTGCGATTCACACCTACGTGGACAAAGGTGTGGAGGTAGAAATTAAAACCAAAACGATTCAAGCTGCCCGTCCTGAACCTGGCAAGATGTTGCCACAGGTAAAGAATGTCATCGCTGTTAGCTCTGGTAAGGGCGGCGTGGGCAAAAGCACTGTTGCCGCAAACCTAGCCGTTTCTTTGGCAAAGTTGGGCTATAAGGTAGGACTGCTTGATGCTGACATCTTTGGTCCCTCTGTGCCTAAAATGTTCCACATGGAGGCAGAAAACATCTTTGCCGAAATGAAGGATGGCAGACAGGTGCTTATACCTGCTTTGAAATATGGTGTAAAAATCCTTAGCATTGGATTCTTTGTAAATCCTAACACCGCTACTCTTTGGCGCGGTGGCATGGCTTCGAATGCACTGAAACAACTTATCGCCGACACAGATTGGGGCGAACTCGACTACTTTGTGCTCGACACACCACCGGGTACAAGCGACATCCACCTCACACTGTTGCAAAATCTTGCTATTACAGGAGCTGTAATTGTATCAACTCCTCAAGCTGTAGCTTTGGCTGATGCCAAAAAGGGCATCGACATGTATCGTAACGACAAAGTAAATGTGCCCATCTTGGGTTTAGTTGAGAACATGGCATGGTTTACGCCTGCCGAATTGCCCGAAAACAAATATTACCTCTTTGGACGTGAAGGTGTGAAACGATTGGCAGAGGAAATGGAAGTGCCTTTGCTCGGACAAATACCCATTGTGCAAAGCATCTGTGAGAGTGGCGACGAGGGTGAACCTGCAGCTGTAAAGGATGACACCATGACTTCGATTGCCTTCCGCGAATTGGCAGAGGCTGTAGTGCGCGAAACTGAGAAGCGCAATGCTGAACTACCTGCCACACAGATTGTGGAAATGAAGAAATAAATTTCTAAAAACTATGGTTAAAATTGGAGATAAAGTACGCTTTCTCAACGATGTAGGAGGCGGAACCATTACTGGTTTCCAAGGCAAAGACATTGTGTTGGTTGCCGACGAAGATGGATTTGAAATTCCAACATTAGTAACAGAAGTCGTGGCAGTGGAAACCGATGACTATAACATTGCCAAAGTGGTGGATGGCAAGAAAAAAGGAAAAACCAATGAAGACAAGCCTACTCCAACCTCTGTAAAGAATGCTTTGGCTGTGAACGATGACGAGGAAGAAGAGGAGGAAACCGACATTGCCGACCAAGAGCTTACCTACAAACCTATGGCACAAGAACGACGTGGTGCCAACGAACTTAACTTGTGTTTAGCTTTTGTGCCTAAACGCGTAAAGGAAATTTCGGACACGCCATTCGAGGTGTATTTGGTAAACGATTGCAACTACTACATTCACTACACATTGCTCAACTACGAGGGTAAAGCTTGCCAAGTGAGACACGAAGGAGAGATAGCACCTAACACCAAAGTGTATCTTGAGGAATTGCTACACAACCGCCTTGAAGAGTGGGAACGCATCACAATACAGACGCTTGCATTTAAACGCGACAAGGTATTCTTTCCAAAACCTACTTACAGCGTAAACTTGCGTATTGATGGTACTAAGTTTTATAAACTGCATGCTTTCCAACCTTCGGTATTCTTTAATACACCTGCCCTCACTTACGACATATTGAAAGACGATCGTGCGGTGCGCCCCATGTTTGTTGACGCTGACGAACTACGCGAAGCAATGCAAACACCTGAGGAGCAATTGCCCACTGAGCCACAACCACGCATTTCGGGTGCAGAAAAACGTGCTACACGCAAACAAGACCGCAATGCTATTGTGGAGGTTGACTTGCATGCACACGAGTTGCTCGATACCATGGTAGGCCTTGAGCCACGCGACATTTTAGAATATCAGATAAAAGTTTTTCGCGACACCATGAATGCGCACCTCAGAAACCACGGTTGCCGCATTGTATTTATTCATGGTAAAGGCGAAGGGGTGCTGCGAAATGCCTTGCTAAAAGAATTACGCACACACTACAAACAATGCCGCGTGCAAGACGCTTCATTCCGTGAATATGGCTATGGAGCTACGATGGTTACAATTTAAAAGTGTAATTTAATAGCCAAAAATAAAAACAACCTGGTGTACAAGCATGAAACATTCATGTGTATACACCAAGTTGTTTGCTTTTAATATTTTGTATACCGCAACAATGCGGGGATTTCATTGTGCATAGGATAATTACATAAGTTTAAAATCATAGCCAAGTTGCTGAATGATTGATAGAGTCGCAAGCATAAACCATACCCCTTTAGATTTTACCACCCTCCCGACAAATAAAATCGTATCCTTCTGTTTCTTGTGAAGTGGCATTTTCTGTGCAAATGCATATGTATCAAGGATACCATTGGGAACAACCTTTATCTTATCGCTTGAGATATTGTAAGTGTCCATAATATGCTTCTTACCTGATTCCGTAACGCATATTACCAAGTCTGAGACACTGTATGCATACTCCTCGAAGCGGTCATTTCCTAAATCGTGGATATATCCATCGATATACGAAGTATATATTTTATTGAATTTAATTTCGTCGGAGTCGTAATTTCCCTTCCAGGGTATAATATGAACATGGGTAATAATCGCTCCTCCTAAATTCTTCCTAAATATAGTTGCAAGCCTCGCCAGGAAAGGTACTTGGACATGCCAAATTATATTTTGCATAGTCGAGAAATAGGTCGACAAAATCCTATAACAATGTAAAATTGTTTATCGCTATCTGAGAGTAATGCAGGCATATTTTCAGGCATTGGTAGCTCTGCTCTAATATTTCCATTGCGTTTTTTGACTTTGGGGAGACCGTACTTCACGTCAACAATATAAATAAGGTGAACTTTACAGCCTTCTTTCTCTATCCATTGTCTTGAAGTTTCTATAAAAGTGTCTACTCCTGTTCGAGTATTAGATAATATAGAAAACATTACTACATCTAATTTGTTGATATCTGAAGCCATTTTGTTATATTATCTAATAAGGTGGTAAATGCTTGTCCTAAATAGAGCTTCGATTCTTTTCTATGGACGCTAACATAGAGTGGTAAGTAGGATTCTTGATCTTCAAATGAGTGATTTGCGTCGTCAATCGCAATAGAGAAGAAGTTAAAATGCTGGTATTTTAAAAGTGTACACTCTATTCCTTTTTGGTGTTCGATATAATTAAGCAAGTTGTCGTTTTTTGCATAAGCAATAAAGATTGGACAGCGAATACTCTGCAGATATTTTTCCGGGTTATAGCGAGTGGCTGCAAGTAGGCGTGCGTCGTTTTTGAATGGTTCTGTTTGACTTTTTACAAATTCTTGCTGTGTTTGTACACCAAAGGATGAATTAATCAAACTCGCATGCTGCTGATAAATCTTAGCCATTTCCTTTTGCAATTCTTTTATTGCCTGCTTATCTCTTGGTTCAGAAGCTAATATGCGAGCTATTCGGTAAATCATGTACCTAAGGATATTACTTTCTGAATATGAGTGCCACTTAAAAAAAGGAGTGAGACGCGACATAATTTGTTCGTAATATACTTGCTCTCCTTTCACCCCCATAGTAGCCAGGAGTAGAAGTTGTTTTACCTCCGTGTTTCTTGATGCCTCGATAATAGCAACTGAACCTCCTTCACTATGCCCGATAACGCCCACGGGGTGTGAAGCGAAACGTTCGTCGGACTTCAGGAAGGCTAAAGCATCATGAAGGTCGTCAGCTGCATCATACATGGTATAACGACCTTCGTGAGGCTGATTTCCTTGAAGGGTGTCGGAGTAACTGCGGTTGTCATATCTGAACGTTGTGTATCCCTTACGGTTTAAAGAATCAGACAACGCTTTAAAGAAGCCAACATAGTCCCGATTGAAAGCTTGTGGTGGCGTTACTAAGACCAATATAGGTGATTGCTGTGGTGCTTCTGCTACTTGTGAAATAACTCCCTGAAGTTTCATCTTCCCTTTGAGTATAGGGAAAGATACTTCAATTTGTCTAATTGTTTGTGCATCAATGGGCATAATACTGCCTAACAATAAACAGAAAGCAGTAAAATAATACTTCAATTCTTGACATCGAATTAGAGTCTTCATAATCGATATTTGTAAATACAAAACTCCACCCTTCTTTAATAAGAAAGATAAGTAACTGTTCAAAATTAATTTTACAAATATGAATAATTCACGAATAAGTTC
>ERZ1026884.1677-NODE-1677-length-11420-cov-12.658337_pt1 | contig 11420 bp, 8 predicted proteins | sample MGYA00380172_ERZ1026884 | MGnify/ENA primary metagenome ERZ1026884 (study PRJEB33269, sample SAMEA4719808) | human gut metagenome | biome: human-associated habitat; feature: organic feature; material: feces | place: Cameroon | collected 2013-10 ... | reverse complement strand
AGCTCCCCCGATGGGGAGCCAAGAACGTTCTTCCGCTTAACTTAATAGCATTACCTTGATGGGGGATGAAATCTTTGCTCGAATGAGGAATGAAGGTGGCGGCTTCGCCGCAAATATATAAGGGGCGATGCCCGAAAGTAGTATTCAAGTCACCAGTCACAAGTCACTTTGCGCCCCTAATCCCCATTCCCTAACTACTCACCCCTGCTTTCAAACTTCAGGGTTAGCCTGTGGGGCGATGCCCGAAGGTTTGCGATGCAGGTTTCCTCCGTATCGCCAGCCTTCCCCTCGAGGGGAAGGTGCCCCGCAGGGGCGGATAGGGCACTGGCGGCATGCAAGCGAGCGGGAAGGAGTGTCTCAAGCAGGCGATTTATGAAAGCACCCGAGCGCAGCTCCGTGTTGATTTTTGTAAAGGGGGCGATGCCCGAAGGTTATTGAGATAACAGGCTTCCCGTTTTGGGGGTTCCTGACATCGACCACTTGAATGCGAATGACAACGATTTGAGGGCTTAGCTCGAAATGACGATACGGGAGTCGGATGTCTCCAAGCCACTAGTTACCAGCCACTCCTAATCCCTAGCCACTAGTCCCTAGCTACTAGAATCCAGTCACTAGTCACTGTTTAGGCATGCCTTTCGATAGCCAGAAGGCATGTGCATAAATGACGGTTCCTCTATATCATAGAGCCAATGGCCGGTCTTGGCAAGAGGCGGCGCGCTTGCAGGATAGGTTGTCAGGAATGATATAATAAGGAATATATGTAGCAGGCCATCCGGCGGCTTCGGGGCGCAGAGATGATCTCTCTTTCCCCTGATCGCTGTCCTTCGCCTGCCGGGTAAGAGGTATATATGAAAAAAATAGATATGACGCATGGACCGATCGGAAGAAAAACGATCCGTTTTGCGCTGCTTCTGGCACTGACGGGCATGCTGCAGCAGGTGTTCAATACCATCGACACCATCATCATGGGGCAGTTTGTCGGGAAGGAAGCGATGGCGGCTGTCGGGAGCAATGTGCCCATCATCGGCTTCATCGTGACATTTTTTATCGGTATTTCGATCGGGGCGAATGTCGTGATTTCCCAAATGACAGGGAAGGGAAATCGGGAGGGGATCCATCGGGCGGTCTTTTCGACGCTTGCCTTTGCGCTTGCCGTGGGGATCGTGATGACCTGTCTGAGCGAAGCTGTCGCGGAGCCGCTGCTCTCGCTGCTTCAGGTGCCGGATGCGCTCATGCCGCTCTCTGCCCGGTATCTGCGCATTTTCTTCCTAGCACTGCCGGGGATCCTGGTCTATAATTTTGCGTCTGCCATCTTCCGAAGTCAGGGAGATACGAGGACGCCGCTCTTCTGTCTGGCGCTGGCGGGGGTCATCAAGGTCATCATCAGCTACACGCTGGTGGCGTTTTTTCATCAGGGCGTGGCAGCTGTGGCGATCTCTACGACATGTGCGACGCTTCTTTCGTCCGCCATGCTGGTGACGATCCTGCTTCGCAGCACGCATGAGATCCATCTGGAATGCAGGGCATCGCTCTTTGATCTGTATATTTTGCGGGAGATCCTTCGCATCGGCACACCGGCCGGGATGCAGGCGGCGGTCTTCTGTCTGTCGAACATCGTGATCCAGTCGGCGATCAACAGCCTTGGCGCGGATGTCATGGCGGCATCGGCGGCGGCGTTTAATCTGGATATTCTTTGCTATATCTTTGTCAATGCTTTTGGGCAGGCATGTACGACATTCGTCGGTCAGAACTACGGGGCCGGCGACATGGCGCGCTGCCGCCGCGTCGGGGTCATCACCACCTTGCAGAATCTGGTCGTCTGCGTCATCATCGGAGCGCCCATCCTGTATTTTTCGCCATCACTGCTTGCGCTTTTTACCAGCGATGTGATGGTCATCAGCTATGGTGTTACCCGCATGGGCTATATCATTCTGGCGGAGCCTTTGAATCTGGCCATCGAAATGATCTCCGCCTATCTCCGCGGCTTTGGCAATTCACTTTCTCCGGCGCTCATCACGATCGTCGGGATCTGCGGATTCCGTATCCTGTACATGTGGGCCGTATTTCCTGCCATCCCCAGCTTTGACTGCCTTATGACGGTGTATCCGCTGAGCTGGTTCGTCACGGCCGTCGGACTTTCTGTCTTGCTTTTCAAGACGCGAAAGAAGTATATTTTCGGGTGACTGGATTCTAGTAGCTAGTGGCTAGGGATTAGTGGCTAGTGACTAGTGACTTAAATGCCACCTTCGGGCATCGCCCCATATATACTCGCGGCGCTTCCATATTTTTATGTGCCGCACCAGCACTCCTAACTCCTAACTCCTAACTCCTCACTAGAGAGCGCGCGAGGCTTTCACCCACAATCAAAGGGGAGCACGTCCCACGGGCTAACCCTGAACCTTAAACCCTAACAAAGGAGACTCTCCTATGATCCATGAAAGCATTCTTCTCAAGCAGAAAACGCTTGAAGCACATTTGAAAACACTTGGCTCGGTCGCCGTCGCTTTTTCCGGCGGTGTGGACTCGACCTTTCTTCTTCATGAAGCCTCTAAGGTGCTCGGCGATCAGGCTGTCGCGGTGACGATGAAGCTGAATTCCGTCCCCGCGCGTGAGATCGAAGAGGCGAAGGATTTCTGCACGTCCCGCGGCATCCGGCAGGTGATTGTGGAAAGGGACCAGTTCGCTGCGCCGGGCTTTGCTGACAATCCGAAGGATCGCTGCTACTGGTGCAAGACCTATCTCTTCTCGTCTCTGGGCGAGCTGGCGAAGGAGCATCAGATCGCTTATATCATCGACGGGACAAATTTCAGTGACACGAAGGGCTATCGCCCCGGGCTGAAAGCACTTGCCGAGCTGGGCGTCGTGAGCCCTTTGAAGGAGGCGAGTCTCACGAAGGAGGAGATCCGCATCCTGTCGGAGAAGGAAGGACTTCCCACATGGAATAAGCCATCCTTTGCGTGTCTGGCGACCCGTTTCCCCTATGGCACGAGGATCACGGAGGAGAAGCTCCGCGCGGTCGAAGCGGCGGAGCAGCTGCTTTTCGATCTGGGCTTTTTGCAGTTTCGCGTGCGCTGCCATGGGGATATCGCCCGCATCGAGGTGCTCCCCGCGCAGCTCCCAAAGCTCGTGGAAAATCGTGAGGCAGTCATCGCGCGCTTTCATGCGCTGGGCTTTCGCTACGTGACCATGGACCTGGAAGGGTTCCGCTCGGGGTCGATGGATGGGAAATAGGGACTGGTGGCTAGTGACTAGGGACGAGGGATTAGGAGCCTCGAGTAACTAGTGACTGGTGACTTGAATATTACTTTCGGGCATCGCCACTATTTATACTCCGTGGCGCTTCCATATTTTTATGCGCCGCACCACCATTTCGCATTTCTCATTTCTAATTTCTCATTCAAGCGAAACTTTCAAACGCAATCAAAGGGCAGCACGCTCCGTGGACTAACCCTGAACCTTGAACCCAAACCAACAACAAATCAACCAAAGGACACATATATGAGTATTCAAGAGATATTAACCCAAGTACAGTCCGGTGCGCTGTCGCTCTCTGCGGCAGAGGCGCTGCTCCGTGAGAATCCGGCGGAGCGATCCTATGAGGAAATGGGATTTGCCAAGCTCGATACGGATCGGAAGAAGCGTTCCGGCTTTGCAGAAGTGATCTACTGCCAGGGGAAATCTGACGAATTCATCGGACAGATCTTCCGAAGGCTCTATGAGGTGGAGGGGGAAGTCTTCGGCACCCGCGCCTCTCCCCACCAGTATGAGATCGTGAAGGAATTCCTGCCGGAGATCTCCTATGACCCGGTGTCGCATATCCTGAAGCTGGAAAAGGAGAAGGAGCACATCGGCTGCGTGGCCATCTGCACGGGCGGCACGGCAGATATTTCCGTCGCAGAGGAAGCGGCACAGACGGCAGAGTACTTCGGGACGCATGTCGAACGTGTCTATGATGTGGGCGTCAGCGGCATTCACCGCATCCTTTCGAAGGAGGCGATCGTGCGCCGCGCGAACTGCGTCATCGCGGTGGCAGGCATGGAAGGGGCGCTCGCCTCGGTCATCGGCGGACTTGTGAAGAATCCCGTCATCGCGGTGCCGACGTCGGTGGGCTACGGTGCCAGCTTCCACGGCCTTTCGGCGCTCTTGACGATGATCAATTCCTGCGCGAACGGCATCGTCACCGTCAATATCGACAATGGCTTCGGCGCCGGCTATGTGGCGACACAGATCAACCGATTGGCGGAAATGGGACGGATCTGATCGGTATATCCGTGAGCAGATATGAAACGTCTTACAGGCGAAACAGCGGTGCATGGAAGCATCGCACTTTATGGCAAGAGGGACCCGTTGACCGACTTCCGGATAACGGCAGCTAACAACAGTCATCAATAAGGAGAAACCATATGGGAAAAACATTATACCTTGAAACTTCCTCCGGCATCAGCGGAGATATGTTCGTTGCAGCGATGATCGACCTCGGTGCAGACCCGGAGGCACTGGAACGCGCGCTGAATTCCATCCCCGCGGACGGTTTCATGGTGGAGATCTCCAGCGTCAAGAAATCCGGCATTGCGTGCTGTGATTTCAATGTCATTCTGGATGCAGCCCATGAGAATCATGACCATGATATGGCCTACCTCTATGGCCCGGCACCGGTGACCGCTGCAGCCCCGCAGGAGGAAGCGCATCACTGCCACGGATGCGAGGACGAGGAAGCGCTTCATTGCCATTGCCATGAGGACGAGGAAGTGCCTCATGGCCATTGCCATGAGGACGAGGAAGCGCATCACTGCCACGGATGCGAGGACGAGGAAGTGCCTCATTGCCATTGCCATGAGGACGAGGAAGCGCCTCATTGTCACTGCCATGAGGACGAGGAAGAGCACCACTGCCACTGCCACGAGGGCGAAGAAGCGCATCACTGCCATTGTCATGAAGAAGAGGCGCATCATTGCCACGGACGCGGAGGCGAAGAGCCTCATCATCACCATGAGCATCACCACCACCACGGACGCCATCTGGCAGAGATCTTAGACATCATCGACGCGACAGACATGACAGACTCGGCGAAAGCACTGGCGGGCAAGATGTTCCACATCGTAGCGGAAGCAGAGTCTCTCGCCCATCACATGCCGCTGGAAGAGGTGCATTTCCATGAAGTCGGCGCCATCGACTCCATCGTAGATATCATTTCTGCGGCGGTTACCTTTGACAGCCTGGGGATCACGGATGTCATCATCCCCTGCCTCACCGAGGGCAGAGGCACCGTCCGCTGCCAGCACGGCGTGCTGCCTGTCCCCGTCCCGGCGACCATGAATATCATCGAAGCCTACGATATGCCGCTCACCATCATGGAGGCGAAGGGGGAATACGTCACGCCGACCGGCGCAGCCATTGCGGCTGCCATCTGCACGACGCACCAGCTGCCGAAAGCCTTCCGCATCGTGGCGACAGGCCTTGGTGCAGGCAAGAGAGCCTACACCGAGCGCACGAACATCCTTCGCGCATACCTCATCGAAGGGAATGCCATGGAAGAGGGCAAGGATGAGATCGTGAAGCTCGAGACCGACATCGACGACAGCACCGGCGAAGCGCTCGGCTATACCATCGACCGCCTCATGCAGGCCGGCGCGCTCGATGTCCATTACAGCCCGGTCTACATGAAGAAGAACCGTCCCGCGTGGGAGCTCACCGTGATCTGCAAGAAGAGCAGGATGGAAGAGCTTGAAGACATCATCTTCAAAGAAACGACGACCATCGGTATCCGCGAATTTCCGAGCGTCATGCGCTCCATCCTTCGCCGCAACCAGAAGCAGGTGGAAACGCCCTTCGGCATCGCGGAGGTGAAGGAAGTCGCCCTCCCCGGGGAGAGACGCTTCTACCCCGAGTATGAATCGGTGAAGGCCATCGCAGAAAAAGAACACCTGCCCTTTGCGGAGATATATCATCTCGTGAAGGCACTGGCGGAACAAAACGAGTAGTGGCTGGGGACTAGTGACTAGTGACTGGTAGCTAGGGATTAGGTTTGCGATACGAGAAAGCCGCTAGTTTTCAAACCTCCGCGGCGCTTCCTCATTTTATGCGCCGTACCTTCACTCCTCACTCCTCACTCCTAACTTGATTTGGATGTTGACTTAAATGCCAGTTGTTTAGAAAACGCAATACTAGGGGGACTCTCGTATCGTCATTTCGAGCGAAGCGAGAAATCTTCCTTGCAGACCGATAAACGATGCATGTGTGAACGCAGAAATACGTGGCACCAAGACGCCGTTTCCCTGCCAGTGCCTATGTGATACTGACCGCAGTGCAAGGGAAACGCTGATTAAATCGCAGAGTCAGATTCTACAAGAATTTTTATACATAGCTTCGTCATAGCCTTCCTTAAATAGCTCGCTATTCGCGTCAGGTTATTCCTCGCTATGCATAAAAATTCAAGAGTAAAATCTGACAACGATTTAATCAGTGTTTCCCAAGAAAGATCCCTCGGCTGCGCTCGGGATGACGATACGGGAAAAGGATAGCCCAAAAAGTTTGAAAGCAGGGATGAGGGACGAGTGACTAGGGATTAGGGATTGGTGGTGCCGAGTGACTGGTGACTAGTGACTTGTAGCTTGAATAACACCTTCGGGCATCGCCCATATATATTCGCGGCGAAGCCGCCACCACAACCCTGAACCCTGAACCCTGAGCCTTGAATTTATTTCATAATATCTTCAAGAATTTTTCGATAGCCCCGCGAAGCGCGTCTTCGCGGGGCTTTTGTCATGCGGGTCAAATTGTTCACTTTTTCAAGTGAAAAATGGTGTATAATAGAACCAAGTAGACATGTCAGATCGTTTGATGAGAAAATCTGTCCGAAAGAACTCTGCGTGTGGATCAGGAGCCCGGGGCATTTGCCGCCGATAAAGTAGATCGGCAGGATGGGTGCAGCGATCGCCTGAGAAATGAGCAGACTCTCTTTCATGAGCTTCGTCTCCGAAATTTTCGACTGTGAGACGGAGGATCCGAGAGCGTTTTCCCGTGCTTCACAGGGAAGGCCTTTGGGATGCTCTGTCTGTCCTCTCCGGTAAATCTGTCTAGCCGGTGCGGAAGAACGCAAAGGAAAGAAAGAACGAGGGCGGCCTCGCAGCGTGACATGACTCCCAAGGCACCAGAGTCGGGGGCCGTAGAAGTCATAGTGCATCTGCGTTTCCGTGCGCCTTTTACCAAGGCTTGCTCTTCTTTTCCGCATGAGGTCAGTGCTTTCCTTATGTGTTCCTGTATGATTTTCCATCCTGCGCTCCCATCTCTCCTTGCCGGCTGCGGTCCGGCAGAATGAAACCGACTGTCAACGGTGGATCTCTGAGGAACATATGCTTGTTCCGTTCCGCATTCTCATAGGATCATAGTCCTATGGTCTTATGACTAGACCATTCCGAAGACTCCAAAAATACAGCCCGCACCGGCCGCCATCCGGTGCGGGTATTTAAATGGGGAAAAAGGGCGGGAGGAAGAAGTTGCTTTCCCTGTCTCTCATACATTTTCTTTACGATCCTCGGCGGTATTTCAACTTTTCTATGGAAATACCGCGTTTTTTAATGAAAGTTTTTCTTCCTCTATACAGAAGCCTGTCATATTTATTGCAGTAATGCCTTACAGTGATTATAAACACAGCAAGAGAAGCGGTGACAGTGGCGCGAGGAAAGCATCAATGGCAGGCATCCTTTCTCTTTGCGATTTTAAAGGAGAAAATAATGAGAAAACATATCATGAAAGCAGCAGTTCTCGGTCTTCTGGCCGGCGGTGCCATTCTGGGGGGCGTCTTTCAGGCACAGGCATCGGATATTCGCATTCTTCCGGTAGATACCGCAAAATTCTGGAGCGGCGCACGTTTCGACTTTGATGTCGAAGTTTCCAATGCGAAAAACCTTCAGAATGTCGACGTGACGATCAACGGCGTTCCGGCTGAAAAGTTCTTCGGCAAGAAAGCGGCAGTGAAGGATCTTGGCAATGGCGTCACCTCGTTCCGTATCGATGACGTGACCTTTGCGAAGCCGGGCAAGGTGGAAGTCGCGGCTTCCGCAAAGGACAGCCTCGGCGTTTCCAAGGCGGCTGCTTCCTATCAGGTGGTGCATGAAGTCGCACAGAAGAAAGCAAAGAATGTCATCCTCTTCGTCGGCGACGGCATGTCGCTGCAGGCGCGTGAAGTGGCCCGCATCCTTTCCAAGGGCATGACGAATGGCAAGTACAATGACCTGCTCGCGATGGAAAAGCTCGCGCACAATGCAGTCATCACCACGTCCGGCTATGACTCCCTCGTCACCGACAGTGCAAACTCCGCTTCCGCTTATGCAACAGGTCACAAGTCTGTCGTCAATGCCATGGGCGTTTACGAAGACTCCACCAAAGATCCGCTCGATGATCCGAAGGTAGAAAATGTTTCTGAGATCCTGAAACGTACCCGCGGCATGTCCATCGGTCTTGTCACACAGGCGGAATCCACCGATGCGACCCCGGCAGCGATGGTCGGTCACAGCAGAAGAAGAGCGGCGCAGGATTTCCTCGCGAAGGACTACCTCGAAGACTACCATAGACCAGATGTCATCCTGGGCGGCGGCTCGGCTCGCTACATCCCTAAGGATGTACCCGGTTCTAAGAGAAAAGACCAGGTGAATGTCATCGAAGAATTCAAAAACAAGGGCTATACCTTCGTCGATAACTCTACTGACCTCATGAAGGCGCCGACAGACAAGCCGCTCCTCGGTCTCTTCCATACCAGCACGATGAATGTTTACATCGATCGTGAAATGGAGAAGAATCCGAAGGTGCTGAAGGGCTTCACGGACCAGCCGAACCTGATGAACATGACAAAGAAAACACTGGATATACTCTCCAAGAATCCGAATGGCTTCTTCGCAATGATCGAAGGTGCTTCCATCGATAAGCAGCTCCATGTCATGGACTGGCAGCGTTCGGCTTACGATACTATCGAATTTGATAAATCCATCGAATATGCGGAAAACTGGGCCAAAGAGCATGGCGATGATACCTTGATTATCGTTTTGGCAGATCATGCACACGGCATGTCCATCAGCGGTACCTACCATGAAAGAGATGGCAAGAAGGGTACACAGGCAGTCAGAGTGTATGCCGATTCCATTTTCCCGACCTTCAAGGATGCCAATAAAGATGGCTTCCCGGATAACCCGGATCCGGATGTCACCCTCGCTATCCAGTATGCCAACCATCCGGAATACTATGAAAACTATCATTTCATGAAGACACCGACCCCGCCGGCGCTGGCTACCAAGGAAACCAAGGAAGAAGCTGTGCAGAACGGTGAAAAGGTGGAATACCATCAGGTGACCACGGCTTCCTCCAAGGCAAATCCGGCTCGCATCCATCCGGGGGATCCGGCAGAACTCATGCCGGCCAATACGCCGAAGTCTGATCCGCAGGAATGCCATTCCGCTGACGACATTCTTCTCAATGCCGGCGGCCCCGGCTCCGAATATTTCCACGGCACCATGGATAATACCGAAGTCTTCTTTGGTATCATGAGAGCCTTGGGGATCGATGGAAATAAAAAAGCAAAATAAGATATAGGTTGATGGGTTCAAGGGTTCAAGGGTTCAGGGGTGTGGTGCGGCGCATTTCGTCATCCTGAGCGGAGAAAAACGTCGTATGTTAAAAAATGGCTTATCTGAAATAGGAGAACTGAGTCGAAGGATCTAAGCGCCGCGGAGTTTTGAAATATACGGTATTTACGAAAAATGAGAAACCTGTGAACCTTTTGAACCTTCAGAACCTGTTTAACCTATGAGGATTCTCATAAAGGGTAGATTGTTCTTTCTGCTTTCAAACTTCAGGGTTCAGGGGTGTGGTGGCGGCCTCGCCGCATATTATAATGTATATTTGCGTCGAAGCCGCTACCTAAACCCTTTGAACCTTCTGAACCTATAGAACCCGTTGAACCTGTTCACCCTCGAACCCCACAACCCTTTTCAGGAGATGTACACCATTGTTCTACTCCATTTTCCATATACTCCGACATTCCTTTATGGCGCTCGCCCTGGCCGGGGCAGTTACCCTGCCTGCAGCCGCGGAAGATTACTCCTTTGACGAGATCTACTCCGGCTACTCCGCAGAGGGATTGACCTTTTCGGACAAGACGATGAGCCTTGAAGGCGGCGAAGTGACGATCTCGGGCTTCATGGCCCCTCCACTGACACCGACCATACATTTCTTCGTTCTGACGGAAGTCCCGATGTCCGTCTGCCCCTTCTGTTCCAGTGACGCAGACTGGCCCGATAACATCATCGTAGTCAAGGTAGATGACTCCATCACCGCTCTCCCCTACGATACTCCCATCACGGTTACGGGCACTTTGGAGATCGGGAGTGAAACAGATGAAGAAACCGGATTCGTGAGCCAGCTGCGTATTCGAGCCACATCGATTGACAGCTGATTTCTCCAGCCGGAACCTCGTTTACCTATAAAGAGGCACCGAAAGATCGGGGCCTCTTTTTTGATTCAGAAGGAGGAATGGCGGTGAGGCGCCAAAGAAAACGCCCTGATCCTTGAACGCTCATTCCTGAAAGGCTCCATCATGATCGAAATCAGAAACCTTATTTGTGAATATCCGGATGGTGCGGGGAGGATCCGTGCACTGGATCTTCCCTATGCACGTCTTACGAATGCACCATGGGCGCTGATCGGCCCCTCGGGGAGCGGGAAATCGACGCTTTTCCATGCGGTGAGCGGCCTGCTCACGCCGACATCGGGCGAGATCGTGGTAGATGGGAAGGACGTCGCAAAGATGACGGAGAAAGAGAAATGTGATTTCCGTGCGAAAGAGATCGGCTGCATTTTCCAAAAGCCCATGCTCATGCCCTATCTCACCGTCTTCGAGAATCTCCGTCTCTCCGCATCGATTGCGGGAAAGACACTCACCCGGGAAGAGGCCGAGTGCCTGCTTGCCTCTGTCGGACTTTCTGAGTACGCACCACGAAAGGCGGACGCGCTCTCCGGTGGAGAAGCGCAGCGTGTCGCTTTCCTTCGTGCGATCCTCCGGAAGCCTGCCGTCCTTTTTGCCGATGAACCGACTGCGAGCCTGGACCGCGCAAACAGTGAGCTCATCGTAGAAAAGCTCCTGCAGTACCAATACGAGAGCGGCTGCCTGCTCCTCTGCGCCACGCATGACGAGAAGGTGCAGGCACGGTTTGCAAACAGACTGGTACTGGGGAAATAGTGGCTGGGGACTGGCAGCCAGGGATTAGGAGTGGCTAGTGACTGGAAGATTTCAGCACCGCTCGCTTGCCTGCCGCCTGTGACCTATCCGCCCCTACGGGGCACCTTCCCCGCAAGGAGAAGGCTGTGATACAAAAATACCGCTTTCCCCATCCAACCTCCGCCCCTTCGGGGCACCTCCTTCCATAGGA
>ERZ1026884.1676-NODE-1676-length-11437-cov-14.280091_pt1 | contig 11437 bp, 12 predicted proteins | sample MGYA00380172_ERZ1026884 | MGnify/ENA primary metagenome ERZ1026884 (study PRJEB33269, sample SAMEA4719808) | human gut metagenome | biome: human-associated habitat; feature: organic feature; material: feces | place: Cameroon | collected 2013-10 ... | reverse complement strand
CGTAGCCCCCTCACCCCTTCGGGGAGCTCCCCCGATGGGGAGCCAAGAACGTTCTTCCGCTTAACTTAATAGCATTACCCCGCGAAGGACTGTCCTACATTGACTTCCTTTCTACTTCGGGGATTCCATCCTCTGCCTTTGGCGCGGCCCTTCTCCAAGGGCCTACTCGTTGGGGACTGTCTGACATTTGCTTTCATGCCGCCGACGGCTTACTATTTTCTTTTCGCAAAGTCTTCGTAGGTGCGCCGGAGGCCTTCCTCGAGGGAGATCTTAGGCTCCCAGTGAAGGTTGCATTTGGCTTTGGCGTTGTTCAGGGAGGAGCGGTAGATATCGCCTTCTCTGGGTTTGTCGTAGGTGGGGGCGATCTCTTTGCCTGATACTTTGGAGAGGATAGCGACCAATTCTTTCAGGCTGGTCTCCCCAGAAGTGCTGAGGTTGTAGGCGGTATTGGCCGCTTCGATCGTGAGCGCATCAAGGATGCCGTCTGCGATATCACCGGCGTAAACGAAGTCGCGGGTCTGATTTCCATCGCCGAAAATGGTGATGCCCTTCCCTTCGGCGATGCGTTTCGCAAAGATGCTGATGACGCCGCCTTCCCCGCCGTCCCCTTGGCGTTCACCGTAGACATTGGCAAAGCGGAGGATGACATAGTCTATGCCGTAAGCGAGGCGGTAGAGCTCGAGATAATTCTCGGCTGTCTTTTTGGTGAGGCCGTAGAAGGAGAGCGGCTGCTGCGGCAGGGTCTCGGAAATCGGGAGCGCGCTATCGGCCACATCCCCATAGGTCGCCGCCGAAGAGGAGAAGATGATACGCTTGACGCTGTATTTCCGGCAGCACTCGAGGATACGGACCGTGCCGGCGATGTTCTCATGCATGTCGTGCTCGGGATCGGTCATGGAGTCGGAGACGAGGGTCTGCGCCGCGAGATGCACGACGGCATCGAAGTGCTCTTTCCGGAAAATGTCTTCGACCGCCTTGTCATGGGTATCCATGACGATGAGTTTCATATGCGGGAGCAGGTTCTCACGAAGACCGGTGGAGAGATTGTCTAGCGCGATGGCTTCGTGGCCTGCCGCTTCGAGTGTCCGCATCAGGTGGGAACCGATGAATCCGGCTCCGCCGGTAACAAGTATTTTCATATGCTTTTTTACTCCTTTGTTTGTATGATAAGCGGTAGCGGTGACGTGCCTGACACTGTCCAACACAGGCTTTCTTGCCGCTTCAGGGAATCCATCCTGCACCTTTGGCACTGCCTTTCTCTAAGGGCCTACTCGCTGGAGACTATCCAACATTGCCATTTTATACTCTGCCGAAGAGGCTGGTGACTTTGCTGATAAGGGTATCGGCTTTCCGGCTGTGGGTTCTTTTACGCTTTTCGTGGTGCTTCTCGTTGTTTTCATCGTAGTAGTCATAGTAGTAATAGCCGTAGCCATAGCCTTTCTTTTCGGTGGGGACGCCATTCAGGACGACGCCTAAAATGTTAGCGTGGCCAGCTTCAAGACGTTTCTTGGCTTCCTTGGCTTCCTCTGGGGCAGTGATGCCGGAGCGGACGACTAAGACAATACCATCAGCCATGTGGCCCACGATGGCTGCGTCGGTGACGGCGAGGATGGGTGGGAGGTCCAAGAGGATGTAGTCGTACTTCTCTCCAACTTCTTTCAGGATGTCACTCATCTTCTCGGAACCAAGGATTTCGGATGGGTTCGGCGGGATCGGACCACTGGTCAAGACATCAAGGTTTGGAAATACGTCTTTGTTGACGACTTCGTCAAAGGTGAGGCCCATGGCGATGATGTTGGTGAGACCTTTATTGAGGAGACCGAAGACTTTATGTTGCATAGGCTTTCGAAGGTCGTTGTCGATCAGGAGGACTTTCTTTCCGTCCTGCGCCATGGTGAGAGCGAGATTCGAGATGGTGGTGGATTTGCCTTCTCCAGGAACGCTGGAGGTGAAGGCGATGTATTTCAACTGTTTGCCCGCGCCGGCGAACTGGATGTTCGTGCGGATGACGCGGTAGGTTTCCGAGATCGGTGATTTCGGATTATTTTGTACAATAAGTTTGATGTCGTCCATAGTTTATTGTTCCCTTTATGTGCAATAGGCATTTAACATGGGGGGGTGATGGTTTAGGGGTTGGGGTTTGGAAATGTTTTCAACTCTCAAACCTTAAACCCATTTGCAACAATTTTATAATACGTTCAATACTGCCGCCTAACCGCTTTTACTTGCTTTTTATTTTAAACATGTGTTTAATTTTATCCCAGAAGTCTGTGGGGTCGTCTTTTTCTTCTTTCTGTCCGCCGGCATCGGGGACGACGCCGAGGACTGGAAGAGCGAGTTGTTCTTCTACGTCGCTTGCTGTGCGGATCTTACGGTCGAGGAGTTCACGAGCAAGGACGAAGCCGCTGCCGGCGAGAAGGCCCAAAATGGCAGCGAGGGCAAGGGTCAGCGCTTTTCTTGGCTTGATAGGACGCTCCGGAAGTGTGGCTTCGTCGATGACCTGGACTTCGTTCGGCACCATGACTTCAGCGACTTTGGCTTCTTCGAGTCTCTTAGAGAGCATGACGTAGATCTCCTGTGCGACGTCGGCGTCTCTCTTGACGCGGATATAGCCCTGCTGGGCTTCCGGCAGGCGAGAGATGGCTTCGTCGTTCTTAGACTCAAGGCTGGCAATGGCGTTATTCTTTCCGTTCGCTACGGCGACAGCGGCTTCGTTGGCAAATTTGTCCGCAAGAAGTTTCTGCTGGACGGTGTTGCTGGATGGCGCCTGCTGGGCGATGATGGCTGCGATTTCTTTTTCCAAGTTCGACTTGGTTTCAGCGATCTGCTTGTTGATTTCCTGCATCTTCGGATGCTGATCGGTATATTTCCCGGTATAGCCTGCCTTGGTAGACTCGAGCTGAACGAGGCTGGTCTTGTACTGCTGGATGGCAGGGCTGTCTGCGATGGCCGCGCCGGCGCCGGCAAGTTGTCCATTGATGCTGGAGAGGGCGGCCTGGGCGGTCTCGAGGTCGAGCTGGTTCTGGGCTTTCGCCTTGTCCAAGGTGGAAATCTGGTCTGCGAGGCCTTTCATCTGGTCGTCGGTGGAGTAAATCTTGTGGGCGACCTGGTAGGCTTTTAGTTTATCTTCGGCCTGACCAAGTTCGGTTTTGGCGGAAACGACACGGTTTTCGAGGAATTTCCTGGTATTGCCGGATTCCTCATGGGAAAGATCAGCGAGGCGGGCAAGGAATCCTCTGACGAGGAGCCGGTTCGCTTCCTGTGCTTTTTCCGGAGTGCCGCCGGTGACGTCGAGCTGGAGGATTTCTGTATCCTTGAATGGCTTGGTGGTGATGTGTGACTTCACGTAGGCGTCGTAGTCAGGGTATTTGCCGTCTTTCAGCTCTTCGGTGGCTTTGATGACGGGGATGACAACGTTGCGGCTTTTCAGAATTTCCGCATTCGTATTCATCTTCTGCTGGGTCATTTGGGTATTGCCAAGCGGCATTTGGCTCAATATGGAGTCAGAAAGGCCTTTATCCTGCTTGATGCGCAGGAGTGAGGTGGACTGGTAGGTCGGCGGTACGATGATAAGGTACGCGCAGGAAAGAGCTATGAATCCGCCGGTGATGTAGGCAATTTTTCTCTTGTTGTTATTCAGGACTTGCCATAGCTCGAGTAAGTCGATTTCTTGTTCGTTCAAGGGAGAAGCTCCTTTTTATATGAATTACTGTCAAACATTGGTAGTTAAAACAGGTTTAAGGTTTGGGGATCACCTTTTTCAGTGCTTTGATGAGAGCATTGAACAAATGAATGACTTTTACAGTTTCCGAATAAAGTGATTTAAGTGTATTTCTATCGATCAGTTCTAAATCGGCGCAGGCAATCAGTTGTGCTTCGACTTCATAAGCTGCCCCTCTGGCAATGAAGAGGAAATGGATGTAGTCCTTCCGCTATATTCTATGAAATCGAGATGGCAGCCTGTCGTGTCTGGGCAGATATACGTATGTTTCGGTCACAGGAAGCTGCTTTATACACGGCTTGATACAGTGCACAACTTTCTTTCCATGCATTGAGGTCCATAAAAGTACTTATTGGTATCACATTCCCTAACAACGGTATAGCATCTACGCCATTCTCATATCGCAAATCTCAAACGGTAAACCTTCAAACCTTTTTCATCAATCCTTACCAAATCTAGATGCGTAGTAGCCTGCACTGAAGAGCGGAGCGATGTCTCTGGAGAAGCTGATGCGGCTGTTCTTGGTGAGGTAGAGGATGTCCCCTTCTCTTAGCTCGTAATTTTCTTTCATACTGCCTGTCTTCAAGAGGCGATTGAGATTGATGGGGATGGCTTTGTCCGTATTGTCTTGATGGATGAGGAAAATTTTCTTCTTCGCAGTGTCCCATGTGAAGCCTTCGGCGGCGCCGATCGCATCAATGACGCTGTGACCTTTGGTAAGCTCGTAAGCGCCCGGTTTCTTCACTTCCCCGAAGACGAAGACGCGGACGGTGCCGAGCTTCACAATATTGACAGCGACGTCAGGATCGACATAGTAGCGAGAGAGCCCTTTTTCGAGTGTGGCAGTGAATTCGGCGACAGTCATGCCTTTCGCGTCGATTTCTCCGACAAGGGGAAAAGAGACTTTCCCATCCGGACGCACGAGGTAGGGTGACTGGGTCACGCTCTGCGTGCTCGAGCTGATATCTGTATCCTGAGTGACGATGATGTTCAGCTGGTCACCGGCGCGCAGGGTGTAGTCTTCGGCCCCCGCTGCCATCGTGAGGGCTGTCATCGCAAGCGTCAGGGCGATGAGTTTCTTCTTCATAGTTCCTCCTATCAATACATACGCATCATTTCCCGAAGAGTCTTGCCAAAAAGCCTTTCTTATGCGGCTTGTTCGGCAAAGGTGGATCTGCGTAGTAAATTCTATTTTTTAAGATCATAGCAGCATGTGCATCGCAGGCTGCTATGAAATCATGATTCTCTGTGTAAGCATCGAGCTTTTCCTGAAAATCGCGAGTGTCTGCATTGCGCCAGTCAGTCCGATGGGCATCAGATCCGAGGAAATGGACGGCCCTGTGGTCGTAGAGCCACTTCGCATAGGCAGCTGTTTTTTCCTTGAATTGGCCGGAGAAGCTGCCGATATTCGACTGGGTGAGAAGGCCTTTCTCGATCCAGTGCAGAAGATGGTCAGGCTTCTCCATGATGTGCGGATAGCGCTCAGGATGAGCGAGAATTGGCTGGTAGCCGCGCAGCTGCAGTTCATAGATGAGCCGCCCAGTGCTCTCCGGCGCGCTCGAGGGCAGGAGCTCAATCAGGATGTAGTGTGTACCTGCAAGGCAGTAGTCAGTACCGCCGTCGGGAAGATAGTTCATTGTATCAGCATCGAAGCTGACTTCCGCGCCGGTATGGATACGGACGGGGATGCCCGCTTTGTCCGCTTCTTCCTGCAGCTGCTCTGCCCTTTCGACAATGGAGGCCCAGGAGGGCACGACGCCACGCCGATGCATGTGCGGCGTCGCAAACATGTCGGCCACACCGGAAGCCGCTGCCTGCCGAAGCATCCCGAGCGACATGTCCAATGAACGGGATCCGTCATCTCCTTCGATGTCGTAGAGGATATGTGAATGGATATCTATCATAGAATTACTCCTTGTTTTTTACGGAATCGCCATAGGACATCGTTAATAAAAAAATGAAATATTACATGTTAATTATAGCATCCGTACAAGGACGTTTCAATTTAAAACACAGCAAATTATAGAATTCCTTTATTTGGGGCGAATCACAATTTGATTCGTCGAAATCTATATTGTTAACCATTTACCCCCCCCAGAAAACGGAACTTCTGTTCTGTTTTCTGGCGTACTTTTTTGACACTCTCTTTGCGCGTTTTTTCTAATGGCATTTCTAATTTTAGTATAACACATTACATGGGACAAAGAGTGTCCATGATTCTGATTATCAGTTAGCGATTGGCGGCTAACATTGGCTTTCACACCGCTTCGCGGATCCATCCTGCGCCTTTGGCACTGCCTATGCAGTGTACACTGTATGTCTAAAGATTACCCCCTCTGTGTCCAATTTTAGTTTACCACTTCAACGTAGGTTTTATTGCTTGTTGTTTATTATCAGAGCCCAAAGAACTAAGGAAACACTGATTAAATCGTTGTCAGATTTGCCCCTGTGATTTAATCAGCATTTCCCTAACAACATACAACCAAAAAGAGCCGCCCGCAAGGGGCTGCTCTTACTGATTCTGATTCAGTTGATCCAGCGTCTTCTCGAAACTCTTGGCGAAACGAGCGAGAAACCAGTCGACTTCTTTCATATGAAGGTCTTCGAGTTTTTTTCGTGTCGTGCGATAGGCTTCTTGAAATTCCGGATTTCCATCGCGGACTTCTTCGGCGCATTTAAGGAAGGCGGAGAGGGTATCGGCGGCTTTGGCAAGGGGCCAGAGGGGATTCTGCTCAAGGGTGACGAGATAGGATGCGTAGCTTTCCTGCAGTTCTTCGGGGAGTGTCGCGAGGAGTTTCTTCCTGGCCTCGTTCTCAATCTCCTCATACTTTTCGTGGAGGCCGGGAGTGAAGTATTTCACAGGTGTCGGAAGGTCGCCGGTGAAGACTTCGCTGGCATCGTGGTAGAGGGCGAGCATGGCGCAGTGCTCGGGATCTGTCGGCTCATGGAAGATGTCTTGCCGGATGAGGGCGAGGGCGTGGGCGATCATGGCAGTCTGGAGAGTGTGCTCGGCGTCATTCTCGGGGATGGTGCTGCGCATGAGGCCCCAGCGGGCGATGTATTTCAGGCGCGACATGTAGGCAAAGAAGGGATAGCTCATTTCATCCTCCCCCATGTATCTCCATAGAACCAGAAATGATGGACGGGGCCATGGCCGTGACCGACGGAGTCTGTCTTCGCACGCGCGATGGCGCCGGTGAGGTAGTCCTTGGCGGCCTCTATTGCGCCTTCGAGAGGAAGACCTTTGGCAAGGCTTGCCGCGATGGCGCTCGAAAGTGTGCAGCCTGTACCGTGGGTATTTTTCGTGTCGATGCGCTCTCCGGGGTAGGCGATGAAGTCTTTGCCGTCATAGAGAAGGTCATCGGCGTCCATAATGTGATGTCCGCCCTTGATGAGGACGGCTTCGCACCCGAAGGTCATAAGTATTTCAGCCGCTTTTCGGCGGTCCGGCTCACTCGTGATGGATATGCCGGAGAGGACCTCGGCTTCGGGGATGTTCGGCGTGATGAGTGCCGCCAGGGGGATGAGCTTTTCTTTATAGAGTGCGATAGCATCGTCCTCGAGCAGTTTGTCTCCGCTGGTGGCGACCATGACAGGGTCGACGACGAGAAGTGCGCTTCGGTGATTTCCAAGGAAATCAGAAACCGTATCCACGATAGCAGCTGTCCCGAGCATGCCTGTCTTGACGGCGTCAGGTGCTACGTCGTCGTAGATGGCTTCGAGCTGGGCTTTGACCATGGAGATCGGAGTATTCACGACCATGCGGACCCCCTTCGTATTCTGCGCGGTCAGGGCGCAGATGCAGCTCATGCCGTAGGTGCCAAGGGCGGCAAAGGTCTTCAGGTCTGCTTGGATACCGGCTCCGCCGGAGGAGTCGGAGCCCGCGATGGTGAGTAGTTTTTTCATAGGTACCTCCTTGGAAATAGTGAACTGCTTACAGTGGGCGATCATCAGTCAGTGGATCAGCTCACATCGGTTTTTCGTGCCGCTACATGGGATATATCCTGCTCCGTTATCATGCCAATCCGCTTACCTGCAATATGCGACTATCATCAGACGCGTTCGCCCTTGGAGAAGGGCCTACGCGCGGGGGATTATCTCACATGGGCTTTCATCCGCTACGACGAATTGTGCCTCTTCAAGGCACTCCATCCTGCGCCTTTGGCGCGGCCCTTCTCCAAGGGCCTACTCGAGGGGGATTATCTCACATGGACTTTTATACCGCTGCGGCGAGTTGTGCCTCTTCGAGGCACTCTATCCTGCGCCTTTGGCGCGGCCCTTCTCCAAGGGCCTACTCGCGGGGATTATCTCACATGGGCTTTCATGCCGCTGCGGCGAATTGTGCCTCTGCGAAGTACTCTATCCCGCGACTTGGTGAGGCTATCCCTCCCCCCGTATCGTCATCCCGAGCGTAGCCGAGGGATCTTTGTTGCAATCCTCTTCCTCACCAGCTCTGCTGATCCGTTTGCATGAAACACCGTATCCCACATTCTTGGCATATCAGGCTTCCCGCTTTCGTTCGCACGCATACAGCATTTCACCGTGAACGAAAAAGATTTCTCGCTTTCGCTCGAAATGACACGCGGGAGAGGATAGCCGCGCATCATCTTGGCTTTCATGCCGCCACGAGGCTGAGAATAGATATTCTGATCTTAAATTATTCTTTCTTCATCAGTTTCAGCGACGGTGTAAAGTAGCCGACGAGTTTCCCCTGCCGCCAGCGGAGGTCATAATCGATGACAGCGATACCGGCGAGGTCAAATTTCACTGCCGCACTACAGGAGGAGAGCAGGTAGGACTGCAGGAAGGGATGGTGGGATACGAGCGCGATGGGACTGCCGTCGGAGATCAGATGATTCAGCACCATCTGCCAGTTCGAGGAGAGAAGCTCTTCAGCGGTATGGATCTCCTCGGCAAAGCACTCTTCGGCGAGGATCCCCGCCGTCTGGCGCGTGCGCTGGTAGGGGCTGGTAAAGATACGGATGGGATTGTCCTTCAGAAATTTGCTGAGGATGCGCGCACTTTTTCGTGCCTGACGCATGCCCTTCGGCGTCAGGGAACGATTTTTATTGGCGATATCTTCTGTCTCCGGCTCTGCTTCGCCGTGACGCATAAGGATGATGTACATAGATGGCCTCCTTGGTAATGATCATAAATGAGACTCGAAGACGAGAAGACGGTAGACCGAGCGCCCGCCAAGTCCGAAAGCATGAATCTAAAGTCTGATGTCTCCCAGTCTCACTCCGGTTTCTCTTCTTTATTGATCCTCGTACTATACTGATCTCGTTCTTTAGCGCTTTTCGCATAGGTCACATTGATATTTTTCCCGACCGTGGTGAAGGTCTGCTCGACGGGCGAACCATTGGCGAGGACCTTCGCAATGACTGCGCGGCCATCCTTGATATGGATCAGTGCCGAGAGTTCATTTTTCCTATGAGTCTCCGTGGTCTTCTTTTGTTCATTCTTCACCTGTACGCGTTCGGAAAGCTCGACGATCGAGAGCTTGGCGAGCTGCTCAGGCGACATGTACATCCTGTCGGCGGGGAAATGGAAATGCACCATGCCGTCGATGTATGACAGTACGCGAGTGATGAGGTAGTCCCCACCGGGACGGGTATCCTGCGCCCCGGTGATCTCCATCATACCATCGGCATTTCTGGTGAGCGCGAGATAGATCTCAGCTCCCTTCTCCGGTGCTTTCTCCCCATGCCACGGAGCTTCGGTGAGAGGCACTGTCACGGGAAGATAATTTCTTTCATAGAAATCCCCCTTGAAATCGATCGCCGCAGGGACCTGATACTCTGCCCCATCGATCATCGTGCTGCGATATTCGCCGCGGATCCAGACAAGGCTCGTAAGCTCTACGACGGCCGCCGCCGCAAGGAGAATGAGAGACAGCTTCTTATTCAGCATGGTCGTCCTCCTTTTCTTCCTCTGCGGGAACCACTTTTCGTTTTCTCTTCGCAGGCAAGTACAGCAGGAAGCAGACTGCACCGGAGAGCAATCCGACCATCAGGAAAAAGAGCCCGCGCTCAGAGAGCGACAGTGCGGAATCCATCACACGGATCACGCCGTCCGCCGCCAGAAGTGCGACACCGCCCCAGCGCTGCATCGGACGATCCATCTGCACGCCGCGGGCAATGACGGCGACCGAAAGGATCGCACAGAAAACAGAGACCACCGTCGCAGAGAGCGCCCCGGAGGATTCGAAGATCGCGATCATCGCCGAGACCGCCATGATGAAAGGCGTAAGCCCCGCAAGGATCGAGAGCCACTCCTTCTTGACCGCCATACGCACGATAAGCACCGCATCCGCAGCAAGGAAGAGCAGGAAAAGAATCCACAGTGCGTAGCTCCCCGACACATCTGCCCAGACTGCCCCATACGAGCCTTCGAGCAGCACCGCAAAGACCGCGATCCCACCGAAGAAACGGAGCGCTGCCGCGCCTACGCCATATGAGCGGAAAGCACCTCCCGCCATCCATGTGAGCGACGCCGCAAGCGAAAAGAAAAGCGTCTGCCACAGCATATTTCCCGCCGACCAGAAGATCAAAAGGAGAATGCCGACCGCCCAGACCCAGGAGAAACACACGACCGCGCGGTCACGACGCTCCCGCAGCAGATGCGCCAGCATCCCCAGCGCCGTCAGCATGTAGATCCATGAAAGGAACTCCGGCCAGCCACGCACCGGCGCCGTATAGAAGACCCCCACGGACACGATCATATACAAGATGCCGGACGCCGCCGAGCTTGTCACGAGCGTCAGCACCAAAAGCAGCAAACCGCAAAGCGAAAGACCCACGTAGAGATCATCCGTCAGCTTGAAAGAATCCGCCACCATCCAGAAAGCAGCGAGAATGCTCACACCGTGGAAGGCAGCCGCCGACTCGCGCAGGAAGACAGGTATACGGTGATGCCACGTCTTCGCCGGCACCAGACGCTCCTCTTCCATAAGCGCGCCCCAGAGCTGCGCTTTTTTGCCGATGCGCTGCGCCCTTTCCAGACTCCCTGCCGAGTCTGACACCTCATCGAGCACCCCCGATGCACCAAAAGGCATCGCTGCCCCCTTCACGGCGACCGGATCATCCGGGATCCTTCGATCCAGCAGCACCATGGTGACCACGAAGAGAAGCGAGACCAGCAAAGGAACGAGTGCCAGCAGAAACCGCTCATCCTGCGTGAGCCCATTCCACAGCCCTGCTCCCAGAAATCCCAGTCCGCCTAAAAGGCAGACCAGCGCCATCACAAAGAAGGCCTCCTTGTACGGCCCCGGTTTCCCCTTCCGGTATCGGGCCAGCAGCACCTTCCCCTCTTCTTCACTGATGAGCTTCTCTTTCACCCATGCGGGCACCTCGCGCTTCAGCCAGTGCCTGTTTGTCATACTATCACTCCTACGATCGGACTTTTTATCATAAAATCAAAATGCCGCGCCAGAAAAAGCAGTGGCATTCACTGCTTTTATTGTATACAACAATGGATGAAAAAGCTAGAGAAACACGGATGAAATCCCACGGCAAGAACGAAACGGGAGGGCATCGCCCGATCACAGAAAAAGCACCAGCCATAAAGGCTGATGTTTTTTTAGAAAGATCATGATCACATGCAAGGCTTGGAGGGAGAGACCTCCATACCATCACCTATTCCTAACAAGCCTTCCCAGCATGGGTAATGCTATTAAGTTAAGGAAATCGTTAGCTACGTAACGTCTTGCTTCCC
>ERZ1026884.1671-NODE-1671-length-11494-cov-4.243465_pt1 | contig 11494 bp, 12 predicted proteins | sample MGYA00380172_ERZ1026884 | MGnify/ENA primary metagenome ERZ1026884 (study PRJEB33269, sample SAMEA4719808) | human gut metagenome | biome: human-associated habitat; feature: organic feature; material: feces | place: Cameroon | collected 2013-10 ... | reverse complement strand
GCCCCTATCAGCAGCGCGGCTTTGAATGGCTGTGCGCCCTGCGTTCGCTGCACATGGGCGGCATCCTGGCCGACGACATGGGCCTTGGCAAAACAGTACAGACCATCGCGGCGCTGCTCTATTTTGCCCGCACCGAAAAGGAGCGCAAGCCTTCGGTCATCATCGCCCCCACCTCGCTTACCTATAACTGGCTGAGCGAGCTGAACCGTTTTGCCCCAGAGCTGGAAGTGATGCTGCTTTCGGGCTCACAGGCTTCCCGCGCGGAGCAGATCAAGCTCCTTTCCACCCCCGATGCGCCCGACGTTCTGGTGACCAGCTATCCGCTGATTCGCCGCGACGCGCCGCTGCTGTCGGGCGTATCCTTCCGCTTTGCCATCCTGGATGAGGCACAGCAGATTAAAAATTCCGCCAGCGTGGGCGCGCACGCCGTCAAGCAGCTGTCCGCCGAAACGCGCATTGCCCTGACCGGCACGCCCATGGAAAACCACGCGGGCGAGTTGTGGAGTATTTTCGATTTCATCCTGCCCGGCTATCTGCCCCGTGCCAGCGCCTTTATGCGCCGTTACGGCGAAGGCGAAAACAGCGATGAGTTGATGCGCCGCATCCGCCCCTTCCTGATGCGCCGCCTGAAAAAGGACGTACTGACCGAGCTGCCTGATAAGCTGGAAGTAACCCTGATGGCCGAAATGTCACCCGAGCAGCGCCGCGTCTATCAGGCGGGTCTGCTGCGCCGGCGCGATTACGTCAAGCAAATTCTCAACACCCGCGGCATGGCCAAGGGCCGCGCCGAGGTGCTGTCCGCCATTACGGAATTGCGGCAGATCTGCTGCCATCCTGTTTTGTGCCTGCCCGATTACACGGGCACCTCGGGCAAGCTGGAAATGCTGGTAGACGTGCTGCTGCCCGCCCTGCAAAACGGCCGCCGCGCACTGGTGTTCAGCCAGTTTACGCGCATGCTGCGGCTGATTGAGACGCGCCTGTCGCAGGAAGGCGTAAAGAGCCTGTACCTGGACGGCGATACCCCGGCGGACGAGCGCGTGAAGCTGTGCGATACCTTCAATTCTGGCCACGGCAGCGTGTTCCTGCTCTCGCTCAAGGCAGGCGGCACGGGCCTGAATCTGACAGGCGCGGACATGGTCATCCACTATGATCCCTGGTGGAACCCCGCCGCCGAGGAGCAGGCTGTCGACCGCGCGCACCGCATCGGCCAGACCAAGGAGGTCGAGGTCGTGCGCCTGCTGGTGCACGATTCCATCGAGGAGCAGGTGGTCAGCATGAGCCAGGCCAAGCGCAAGCTGTTTGATCTGCTGATTACCCCCGGCGAAAGCATGCCCACCAAGCTGTCGGATGAGGATCTGCTCAAGCTCTTTGAAATCAAATAACCGCCCGTGGCAAGATAAGGATTTGACGCGCGGCGCGTATCCGATTATAATAGGTTTGTATATGCTGGCTTTCTACCCGCCGGCAGGAGGTACCCATGCCCAATTACGACCTTGGAACCAAACGAAAAAAAATCAGCCCGTACCTGCTGATCGCGGCCATCGCCGTGCTGCTGGTGCTCATCGCCTACCTGCTGGGGCTGCTCAGCGGGGGCGGCGGCAAAATATCGGGCAGAAAGCTGCGCTGCGTGGTCAGCCAGGATGTCACTGTGTTTGGCGACCGTGTGCTGTATTATGACGACAGCACGCTGTTTTGCCTGTCCACAGCAGGCAGCGAATTGTGGAGCGTGCAGGTAGGCTCGGGCGCGCGCTTCCACGCTGGCAACCGCCACGTTGTGGTATGGACCACCAATCAATTGCAGATTCTGGATCGCAACGGCCGCTCCACCTATAACGACCGGCTAAGCGAGACCATTCAGTTCGCCCGCGTGTGCGATAAGTATGTAGCTATCGTAACGGGCGACGGCGTCAGCCCCACGCTGACCATCAAGGATATGGACGGCGGCCTGGTGGATACAGAGGTAAACAACTACGCCGACCTGATGCTGCTGGACTGCGGCTTCTTTGGCGACAGCGAATACCTGTGGACGACGGCGCTGGACGTATACGGCGCGGTGCCCGAAACCACCATGCACACCTATCGCGTGGGTCAGATGAACACGGGCGACGTCTCCTTAGGCGAGCCGATTACCTACGCCGTCGTCTATTCAGGCAGCTATCTGAACGTAATCAATACGCGCCAGCTCCGCCTGTATGATTATCGCGGCACGCAAAACACTGACAACACCGTGCTGGTATACGGCTGGCAGCTGGTAGGCAACACCCCCACCAGCGGCGATCCGTATCTGCTATTCGCGCCTGTTTTGCAAACGGACACGGCGGGCAGCTTCAGCGAGCTGCGTCTGCTGCATGGCAAAACCGATACCCGCTACTCCCTGCCGGATTCCTGCGTGGGCGCGGCCATTCACGGCAAGCGCCTGTACGCCTTCTCCGGCAACAGCCTTTACCGCGCCGATATCAGCGCGCAGCGCTTTACCGCCCTGCGCCTGCCGGTAGACGGCACGGTGACCGACTATCTGGGCATGACCTCAAACGGCGTGGCGCTGCTGGTATGCGGCACCAGCGTATGGGCCGTGTCCGTGCCTTAAAACGCTATGAATATCATGGATCTTGCCATTCTGGCCGTGCTGTTTATCAGCGTCGCCTTCGGCTTTTACCGGGGCTCTGTATCTTCGCTTCTGGGCTTGGCCGCCTGCCTGATCTCGGTGGTGGTCGCCTTTTTTGCCGGACCACAGCTGGCCTCGCTCCTTAGCGCCAACCGCGGCGTTACCGAAATGCTGGCCACCTATACGGACGCAGGCTCGCTGGTGGGCGACTATTCGCTGGCCACCACGCAGGTAAGCGGCATGAGCGCGGCGCTCATTCAGACGGTGCTCAAAAGCGTATCCCTGCCCGACAGCATTGCCGCCATTCTGCAAAGCAACCTGTCCAGCGCAGCCTTTGCCTCCGCAGGCATGACCACGGTGAACGATTATGTATCCTACACCATCGTCGCCGTGGTGCTACAGTCCTTTAGCTTTGTCGTGTGTTATTTTATCAGCTTTATCGTGCTGCACGCTGCGGTAGGGCTGATTGGGCATGTATTCTATTTTCCAGTACTCAAGCACTTTGACGGGCTGATGGGCGGCGTGTACGGCCTGCTGCGCGGCGTGATTACGTTATATGTGCTGTTTTTGCTGGTACCGGTCATCCGCACGATTATCCCGGTGGATCTGTTAACCCGCTATCTGGGCCAAAGCGCACTGAGCGCCATCTTTACCAGCGACGGCTTCTTTGCCCGCATCGTAACGGGCGTTTGAGCGCAGCGCGCATGGATGAAATTCAGCTATTAGACGGTTTTCGCGGAGAAGCCTTTGCCACCCTGCCCTGTCTGGATGGCGGCGGCAGCATTGCGCGTTATCCCCTGTTTGACGGCGTGAACGCGCTGCTGGTACGCCTGCAAACGCATGGTTTTGAGGAGCTGCGTGATCAGCGCGATCAGCTGGAGATTAATTTCTGCATATCGGGGCGCTTTGAAAGCGTCTTTTCCCTGCGCGAACAGGCTGTGCTGACGCCTGGAGGGCTGTCCGTCAGCTGCTTTGACGGGCTGCACGGTGCGCAGTCCACCTCTCTTTTCCCCCTGGGCTATTATGAGGGGCTGTGTTTGCAGATCGACTGTGCCGCAACTACGCGCTGGATGCAGCGCCATGTGGCCCCGCTGGCGGTGGATTTATCCGCGCTGCGCGCCAATCTGCTGGGCAGCCGCTGGTTCATGCTGGGCGAGGCCGGGCCGCGCTGTGAGCATGTACTGCGCGAGCTGTACGAAAACCTGCCTTATTTTGACCGCGAATACCTGCAATTAAAGGTGCTGGAACTGCTGATGCTGCTGCGCAGCATGCCGCGTACCGAACGCAAAACCGAATACTGCTCGGCCGAGCAGGTGCGCCTGGTCAGCCATCTGCGCGATCATCTGCTGACTGAGCGCGACAGCTATGTATCCCTCTCTCGCCTGGCAGAGGAACATCATCTGTCTGTATCGCACCTGCAAAAGCTGTTCCGCCAGGTATATGGCGCGCCGATCTATCGATATCTCAAGGAATACCGGCTGGAAAAGGCCGCGGTGGAGCTGTCTGGCAGCGAGCGGCGCATTGTGGAAATCGCCCTGGATGCCGGGTATGAAAGCGCCAGCAAGTTTTCCTCCGCCTTCAAGCAGCGCTACGGCGTTACCCCCAGCGCCTATCGTTTTGCCGCACGCTGTGCGTCAAAACGGGATACTGAAATCAAAACGGAATAGAAATCTGTTTTCAGGCGTGGTATACTGCGCAACGGTTAAAGAAATCTAACCGAGATTGATCTGAAAAGGAGTACCCTGCCATGAAAAAGCTGCTTTCCGCCGCGCTGTGCCTGATCTGCCTGTTTTCCTTTTGTCTGACCGGCCTGGCCGAGACCGCCGAAGCTGATTACCTCAGCCAGATTCCCGGCACCTATGTGGAGCTGTTCCCCGAGCTGTCCAAAGAAGAATACCATGGCGACTGGCTGGCCGCCGTTACGCCTCTGGTTGGCGAAGAGAACGCCGAAGCTACCGTTGAATACCTGCTGCATGTGTGCACGGGCGATGTGTACGGCGAGGAAGCCATTGCCAAGTACAGCGCCGATCCCGAAAGCATGCGTTTTGACTGCTACTACATCGGCGGTGTGGCCAAGATGACCATCGAAGGCAACGTGATCTCCGGCGTGGACGCCGAGGGCAACGAGATCTTCCGCCACACCTACGCGCCCGTGGAGGTAGAGAACAACGAGAACGGCTTCATCTTCTATAAGACCGAGGATGAAAACGCCGGTCAGTTCACCTATTTTGCTTTCGGCGGCGATACCATGGCTGAAACCTTCCATCTGGAGTTCCGCTATGCCGAAGATCTGGCCGACCTGATGAGCTGGTTCGAGGGCAACTACGCTTACTGGAATGTGGGCGCAATCGCCGAAAACTATACCGAGGAAGAAATTCTGGGCGCGATCAACCTGTTCGCCACCGAAAACCTGAGCGAAGAATAAAAAAACAAAAGAAAAGTCCGCCTGTCAACCTTCGAACAGGCGGGCTTTTCTCTATCCCATTGCAATAACGTTCAATCGCACGCAATGATCATTCTATAGGTATCATGGCATACTCGTTATTGCCCATTTCCATATATTCTTCGGACATAATCTTTGTAGTAATGAGAGTATCCAAATTACCCCGCAGTTCTGGCATAACCTTTGGAATTTCAAGGTAAAGGCGTGCATTTAGGGCATCCTCCAAATGATAGTATTCCTGCTCTGATATGCTTGAAATGAGCGTTGAACATGTAGCCAATCTATTCTTCTCTTGATTTACCTGCTCCATTGCCAGCAAAAAAGCAAAATCTTTTTGAATCGGCGTCATCGCCACATAAGCTATGTTTAATTGAATAAAACGATTGAAGGCATTTCTGAATTTTTCGCTATCAATTCTATCCAGGAAAGAAATCCATTCTTCATACATGTGATGCTTAATATGATGAATGTAATAATACTGACAGCAGAATTCATTAATCGTTTGCGCCAGAACAGCAGCAATCGTAAATACAATAGGGCAAGCCACTTCGCCATCAATTCTGTCATTTTCAAAGTCATCAATAATTGACTCGATAAATGCTTTCGCTTCATTAATGAGGCGCGTGATTGCCGGATCAGCATTTTTGAAATCCATTTCCGTAAATGTTTTATTAACAGCACGATTTCTAAGCATGCCTATATCGCTCTTCAAATTATCAAGTATTTCATTAAAGCGCATAATCTTATCATTCTGCCGATCCTGCTTATAGCGATCATAGAATTCTTTCAGCTGGCCATTTATTCTATCCAGTCTTGATAGTGTCAAATAAAAACCCGCTACTGATATGCCACAATTGGCTAAACTGAAAGATGTTCCAATCCAAGAAAGTGTCTGCACGGTCTGTAAACTACTCAGTGCTCTTGACATCTTTTCTAATCGAACCATAACATCATCTAATTTAGCATTCGCAGCATTGACTCCTTGCTGAATAAACGCGCATTGGATATTGCTCCCTATCGATGAAGCTAAGTTTATTCCGCCAAGAACTGGATTAAGTGACAGCTTCGCTTTTGATGCTACAGGAGCTACAGGCTTAACCATCTCAATCATTTGGCCCGTAAGATCACGCACACCGCCTGATGAAAGGATAGCTTTCCCTGCTTTCACCAATTTAGCCGCACTCTTACTGATAGCAAAAGTCATCTTCACAGCAGACATGTTCAATCCCCCAGTTCCTTTAGTCTCACTTCTGTTGCAATCATCGCTTTATACAAGTATCGAAGCTCATACCAGCGACAGTCCATTTTATCTTTTTTTATTGTAATTAAATGATTCAGCTTTTCTGTCACATATCTATGCAAAGGAGGAACAAGCCACAAGAATACCAAAGCACCAATACATAGGAAGCTGCCCGCCATTGTATAAGGCATTGCCCTTTTTAGCGAACCGTCTGCTGATACGACAGGCAATGGTTTTTTCTTCAAGTCATACTCCCACCAATTCGTAATCGTCGTAAAGATGTTCGTTGCCTCAGGTCGAACTTGATTAGTCTCAACATCATTCTTCCCGATAAGAGAAATAGCCATTAGCAGCACTGCGCCGACCGCAAATACGATTGTTGCGATTTTTCGGATAACTTTGGGCATTTTCTTTCTGCACCGATTCTGCTGCACACTTGCAATTTTCTCTATTCTCTTTTTCTTATTCTCTATTCCAAACTGTTGATTAATATACTTGTATACCTCAGCAGGATCTCTTTTTACTAACTGAAACGCCGCCGAATCGCGTCTTTTTTTCACCTTTTTCCATTCACAAATATTACATGTGATCAGCATAAAATTAGATATAACGCCAAATTCAGCATCTGTATCAATGCTGTCCTGTTTTATCTGCGCATCGACAATATGCATCGTTTCATTGTAATACTGCTGCAAATTATCATTTAGCTTTGCTCCGACTAAAAACCGCTTGGAACCAAATATGCTTTTAACGATATACAGCAAAGCTTTCCCCGATTGAACATCATCCGCAGTATATGCCGTTTTAAGAGAAAGCACATCCAGTTCCTCTTTCAAATCAATGAGAAACTGTTTCCTGGGGAAAGCATCCTCAGGCTCTTTCAGAGAAAACTGCCCTTCAGCCAGTATCGCCTCGCAGTACGAATCTACATTTTTCATATTTGCTCCACTGTTCTTTTGTTTTTCTCTCAATTTTAGTATAACATATATTCAATCTATTGCAAGTGCGAATTTAATTGTTTTCCATTTTTTCAGCATAATCAACGCAAATCCCCTCGCTTCATCCTTTTCCACACTGATATTTTCCCCATTCTGATACACCTTCAGCGCGGCGCGGATCATGCCCTGATAAGACGCAAGCTGCCCATCATTCAGCGCCCACTCGCCGCCCTCGCGCTTGGACAGGAGCAGCCATTTTCCCGATAGGCCACCGTGCGGCAAAGATTCAGGATGACATAGACCGGGGCTTTCAGGATGTCCTCCTTCTCGGTACGGATATCCTGATAGACGCTGTTCACAAACACTTTATCGCTTACCGGCCCGAAAACCTGCTCGATTTCGGGGCCGTAAAGCCTTACGCCGCGATGGCGCAGCATCATGCAATGCGCCGCGAGGTCTTTATCCTCACCATGCATGGCGCGTACATACTCCGCCGGGTTCTCCCGATAGCGCTCCGGATACATCACGGAAAATGCAGCTCATACGGCGTGGGATAGACAAACGGCTTGCACACATCTCGGCGGAGCACGCTCATTCCAATGCCCTTTTGCGGGGCGTAGGCGTTCATGGTTGTCACAATCGCCATATATTGCAGCTTCAGATCATCCGTCAGCGCGTTTTCCACCACGATCAGCAGATCAGCATCGCTCTTTTACGGCTGAAAGCAGCCCATGGCCGCCGAGCCATGCAGATACACGCCCGTCAGGCAATCGCCCAGAATGACCCTGGATTGAGCGACAAAGTCGTCCAGCAGGCTTTGCAGTTCCATTATTGCTCCTTCCAGCTTTACTTTGCGTTCTTATACGAAATCAGAATATGACTGGGCACAAACAGCGCGGCCGCAGTGATCAGCGGAATTGAACGAATGAGAATGCCGCTCAGCAGGAACAAAACCGAAGGGATAATAGAAAGCGCCAGCGCACGGAACATGCTGCTTTTGTGAAAGCAAATCAGCCAGATCAGGCAATAAGCCGCCACCAGCAGCGTGTCCGCAATCAGATAGAGATAAAACGCTTGCTGCGAATGTCAGCCAAAGAATGTGCCCGGGATTTGAAAAATCATCAGGAAAAAGCAGCCGAAGCGTCCGATCTGCTCCACGGTTTCCCCCAGCTTGTTATTCCATTTGTTTACAAATCCATCCTTGCACTTCATCGCAAAGATCACATTAGGAATTAGGATCACCGCCACAAAAATCAATCCGTATACGTTAAACCACTTGGCTTCCATTTTCTTTTTCTCCCTTAGTGCAATGTTTCCTCAAATATCCGCCTAAGCGCGTCGCCGGGAATACCCTGGCCCAGGAAGATTTGCAGCATGCCCTTGGGAGTCATTTTGTAGCCCGCCAGCTCCTGCCTGTGCGCCGCCGCAGCGCTGGCCTCAATATTGATATGATCCTTAAACGGAATCAGCCGGACAAAGGCTTCCCCCACATAATAGCTTGGCAGCTTCGCCCACAGCTTTTCCTGTGGCGCGGCGGGCGCGCTATCCAGAATCAGCGTCCTGAGGGCATGATACATATTCACAATGGCACTCGGGTACTGCTCAACATACTTCCTTACCTGCTCATCCATGTGTTCTCCTCCAAATGCCAGTTATTCGGCATCATTTTAGCATAAAACGGCAAGCACCACAAGAAAGCATACAAAAAACCACCGGATTATTACATCTCGGTGGCTTATGTCCTATCCGACAGTAGGTACGCCATGTCGGGGTTGCACCATTACACAGGAAAATTTAAACAAAAAGTGCCCGCAGGCCCCAGAAAATGGGCTTGCGGGTATGTCCATTTTTAGCAGTCAACCATTGAGCCATCTTTAAAAATGAAGCGCAGTTTTCCGTCCTTTAGTACGCGCACCTGCTCCACCGTGCCATACCACAGCGTTTCGTTAAAGCTGGAAATGATCCCTTGATTTTTCAGCGTCTCCAGATACTCTGCCAGCTTGCCGCGTTTTCCAACGCGCTGCTTCTGTTCGGATTCCACATCGGCAATGCGCTGGCGAATTTCGTTGTAACGGGCCTCGTATTCCGCAAACTGCCGGTTGTACTCATCCTGATCCATTACCGTTGTCGCATTGAGCGTAATCAGGCGTTCCATCTGGCCGCGAGTGACCTCCAGCTCGGCTTGGAGCTTTTTTTATTCTTCCTTGAGCGGTTGAATATCGCACCGTTTTTCCATGGTCGCCTCGCAAATCCGGATGATTTCGTCCTTCTTGTGCAGCGTCCGGTTAATCGCCATGACGAATGCATCCTGCAGCGTTTCGTCGCGCAAGGCGGGTGTTTGACAGGCGGTTTTTCCTTTATGGCGGGCATTGCATTGCCACACGGTCTTGGAATGCCACACCTTGCTGCCATACAGCGCGCCGCATTCATCGCAAAAGACGCGCCCGGAAAAGCAATGCGGTGTATATTTCCGATGATTGGAGCGTTTACGCTTGACAAGCTCTGCCTGCACGGCCTCGAACATTTCCGGCGAAATGATAGCGGGATGACTATTTTCAACGTAATACTGAGGAACCTCGCCCTCGTTCACCTTCATTTTCTTGGTCAGGAAATCCGTGCAGAAGGTCTTTTGCAGGATGGCGTCGCCCTTGTATTTCTCGTTGGACAGAATGCTTTTCACCGTTTCGGGCCGCCATTGCGGCCTCTCGGCAGGCGAAGGAATATTGCAGGAGGAAAGAAATCGCGCGATGTACGCAGGTGATTTTCCCTCCATGAACAGGCGATAGATCAGCTTGACGATAGCAGCTTCCTCGGGCACGATTTCCGGAATACCGTCCGCGCCCTTTTTATAGCCGAGAAACTGTTTGTAAGGCAGCGCCACCTTGCCGTCTGCAAAGCGTTTTCTCATGCCCCAGGTCACGTTTTCTGAAATGTTTCGGCTTTCCTCCTGGGCCAGCGAGGACATGATCGTGAGCAGCAGCTCGCCCTTGGAATCCAGCGAGTAGATATTCTGTTCCTCGAAGTATACCTCCACGCCGTGCTCCTTGAGCAAGCGGATGGTGGTCAATGTATCGACCGTATTGCGGGCGAAGCGGCTGACCGATTTCGTGATAATCAGGTCAATCTTCCCGGCCAGCGCGTCCTGCACCATGTCGTTGAATTGCTCGCGCTTTTTCGTGCTGGTGCCGGTGATACCTTTGTCGGCGTACACCGAAACGAATTCCCACTCCGGATTTTCCTGAATGTGGCGGGTGTAGTGGCTGACCTGCGCCTCGTAGCTGTTGGCCTGTTCCTCGTCGTTGGTAGATACGCGGGCATAGGCCGCCACGCGACGCTTGCGGGTGCTGTGGATCGGCGCGGCGGTAAAACGGTTCAGTGTCGCGGGCACCACCGTGACCTTGGGCATATAGGCTTTTGCTTCGCTCATTGTGCTCATCGCCCATCACCTTCTTTCAGAAGGCGCTGGGTACAGCGGAACAAATCTCCGATTTGCGCGCGCTTAGTCGCGCTACGCGCTCCCTCAAACCTCCTGCGAGTATTTTCTGCTGCCTGCGCGCGCATTTCATCCGTCCAGCTGCTGGCCCGGCTTTTATCCTGCCAGATGCGCTCTTCACGCCTGCCGTCCTTGAAGACGAATACCAGATGATTAAAGCACGGCACGCGGATTTGCTGAATCTGGTTTTTGAAAACGGCCTCGTCGAATTGCGTCAGGCCCAGCACAGCAGCGGCGCTTTTCATAAGAATATCCTCCGGCACCTGCTTCGTATGGCAGTGCACCTTACCCATCGTCAGATAGGTGCTGCAATTCCAGGCTGTTTCTGTCCGGGAAACCTTGCGTCGGTAATATTTGCCGCATTTGTCGCACACAATCATTTGCGTAAAAACGCTGTACTGCGGCGCGTCGCACTCAATACCATTGGCCTGTCGATTCCGCTCTCGAAGCGCACAGGCCTGTGCGAAGGTTTCCGGCGAGATGATGGCCGGATGCGTGCCCTCCGCGTAATACTTGGGCAACTGGCCCAGATTGTTCTTTTCCCGCTTGTGAATGTGATCGTCCACGAATTTCTTCTGCAAAAGGGCGTTGCCCGCGTATTTCTCATTCTTTAGCAGGTGCGTTACCCGGTTCGCCGTCCACATTCCGTCGTTCAGGCAAGGCACGTTGCCTTCCCGCAGCACGCGGGCAATATGCGTAACGCCAAGGCCGTCCAGATAGGATTGGAAAACCCACTGTACAATCCCCGCTTCTCCGGCTCGATTTCCACATGGCC
>ERZ1026884.1669-NODE-1669-length-11519-cov-6.862613_pt1 | contig 11519 bp, 8 predicted proteins | sample MGYA00380172_ERZ1026884 | MGnify/ENA primary metagenome ERZ1026884 (study PRJEB33269, sample SAMEA4719808) | human gut metagenome | biome: human-associated habitat; feature: organic feature; material: feces | place: Cameroon | collected 2013-10 ... | reverse complement strand
TGAAAAGCCTGTAAAATAAGGAAAGTTCAGGAAATCTCTCCACAAATTACGATTTGATAATCTTTTGAACAAGTCTACCATATGGGTTATTCTACCACATATTCATCCTTAATTCATCCAAATTTTTCACGATTGATTTACCACACATCTAAACAATCTTCAGCATCCACCCAAGCCTGCATCTCGTTATCCAGGACCAACCGGGCATACTCCATAGGGGTGTCAATGGCAAGAGCATTCAATGCACACTGTGAATTAGGTGTAGTCTTCAATCCATCCTCTGCCTTATTACAGTCAATTCGTAAAAGCATATTATCAAAAGTGGTTATATCAATGCTATTGCAGCGTTGGTTATATGTAGCATATATAAATTTCATAGCTTTTTTATCCTTTCCGTTTTATTACAGATAAGCTGGTTGTGTTGGTAAATTATTATGTGTCCTAGAATTATCCTTTAGAACGTGAAACACAGGTGTTTTTCTCTATAATTTTCGATTATATGGCAGTTTTACAAAAAAGGCATGTGAAACTAAACAATCGTTTCCACACGCCTTTTTATAAATAACTGTTTAAATCGCGCCGATCATGCTCAGGTAATACTGATACAATACGAGATTGGTATCGTCCTTATAGTGTACGCCGTCCGACGCATGGACGCCAACGCTCATCAGGTAATCGTGGCTGTCCAGCCAGATAATCTGCGGAATCAGCTGTCCTTTTAAGCGGTCGTTGAACAATTTTACGCGTTCTTCCGTCATTCCATAACTGTTTGCCCAGACCGGATTGACAGACGCATAATAAATCTGCGCGCCCCTTGCACTCCAGACTGCCGCCCAGTAATTGACATCCTTTGCATATTTATCCGCATCGGAAAGATCGTTGACGCCCATGTTGATGATAACTCTGCTGCCTTTACCGATGATCTTGTCCGCCTGCGGGATCCCAGTGTCGTGCAGCCATTCGTGCCGGCTTCCGTTTTTGGCAACGACTGCTGCCGCGCAGCTGCCCAAGTTGCGCTCTACCGCATCCTTGAGCGTCACCATCCGGGAATCCCCGATGAAGACAATTCCTGCCGCCACTGACGGCTGATTTGCGGCTGCTGCCGCGATCTGCGCCTGCTGGGCCGCCTGATCCTGCGCTGCCGCAGCTTGTTGCGCTGCTGTGACTGCCTGCGCCTGTATCGCAGCGATCTGATCCTGCGCCGCATATGCTGCTGCTTCATAGCGGACGTAGCCAATCTGGCTGCCAACCTGTACAAAATACCAGCCGGTGTTGGTCTGGCCCCAGCCCCAAACGGTATTTCCTGCTGTCACGGACGTAAGCTTTGCCGCGTTATTGTCCGGCAGCGTCCGGACAACAGCATTTTTTGTCACATTCATCAGTCTCGGCGCACTGAACTGCTCCACCACAAAGCCCGGCATCTGAATCTGTACGGATGTCAGTGTCTCTGCCGCCCGCAGCGTCGTCTCCGGCACGCATATTCCAAGCGCTGCCGCCAGAACTGCAGCCAGAATTTTTGCCGTTTTTTTGTTTCTTTTTTTCATGCTCCCTCTCATTTCCGCCCTGAGTGCAGGACTGGTGGTTTTTATGTCTTCTGCATTGTATATCCATCATACCAAATACAATGGAAAATCAAAAGCTCTTTTATTCATGACAATAGAATGCTCGCAAAGCGTGCATTCTATTGTTGTCATACCATAAATCTGACAACTCATTTATTTTCCTGCACCATATGATAAAATACACCTTCCCCGGCTGACGTCGTCTGACGGATCGGCTCACCTTTGATCACAAAGCCCGCCTTTTGATAGCAGCTGACCGCTCTTTTATTCCATGTCCGAACCTCCAGATACAGCGGCTTTGTTCCAAACAGTTCTTTCGATATTTCACAGGCAGTTTTCGTCATCTGCTGCCCATAGCCTTCGCTGCAGCAGTCAGGATTTACGCCGATTCCGAAAAAGATCTCTGTTTTCTCTTCGTATAAATTGATAAAACCGACCAGCTTTGTTTCATCATAAAAAGAGTAAAAATAGTTCGCTGGATTTGCAAACCCAAAGCCTCTTTTTTTCTGTTCCTCATACGGTACGGAATTATAAACCGCATATTCACCGGGATATTTCCATTCCGTGATAAAGCATTTTTCCTCTTCGGTTGTTTTATGATAGGTAAGCATATTTTTCTCCACCCTCATCTCCCACTCAGCGCGGCCGCCGCTTTCCATAACAGATCAAACAGCATATGGATTACCCAGGCAAGCACAACTGCAATTGTGGCGGCAGCCACGATCTGCACAACGTTTTCCTGCTGCGGCAGCCAGTCATTGACAACGCGGTAAAACACAAACATATGGCACAGATACAGCTCCAGCGAAAAGCTGCCCACTGCTTCCAACCACCGGATTTTCTCATGCAAAAATGCGCAGCCCTGCACCATCAGATACGTCCAGATCAGCCCTGCAAGCAGACCGCTGCGGATTTTTTCTTCCAGCGGAGGGATCACGGTATAGCCTGCCAGCCCCGTTTTGATGACAAAATACATTCCGACCGCCAGCACCAGAAGCTGTAACGGATACAAAAACCCCGCCGCCTTTAACAGCTGCCTTTCGTACTGCGCAAGCAGCATTCCAAACAAAAATGTAACATTGGAAATGTACCAGAACAGCGCGCGTCCCTGCCAGATCAGCAGTCCGGAATACGCCGTCAGGCAGACCGCCATCAAAAGCATCCGCACCCACGATCTGTCAGAAAGCCGGTAAACAACGTAAAATGCAAGATAAAAGACCAGAATATTTCGGATATACCAATACTCTGCCCCGGTTAGGAACGAAACCCATCCTGTCATTCCCGAAATTCCACCGTCATAGACCGTAATCAGTCCCACAATCAGAAGATACGGTAAATAGACAGTTTTAAAACGTTTCCATAAAAATGTTCCATTGATTCTCTTTTTTCCAACACTTTTGACCAGCCCGTAGCCGGAGACTACAAAAAATAAATCCACACCGTAAACGCCGAACCTGCCCAGCCCATATTCCAGCAGATCGCTGTGAAATATCTCCCCAATCCACACTGCATAATGGCTAATCAGAACCAGGAAAATGGCAATTCCGCGCAGCAGCAGGCTCTGTTCCTTCGTAAGAAAAACTTTTCTCTGAGTCATTGTTTTCTTCTTTCTTTTATTCCTTTCAAATGCAGAAAAATTCAGGTTTTAAAATCGCAATGCTGCCCGGATCGTTTCATATAACGCCGGGTTTCCGGTCTGCAGGTTGATGCTGCCGTCCTGATTGACCAAAATCAGAAACAGCACCGCTGCCTGAAAGAAAATCGCTGCCTTCAGCCAGGCGACATACAGGCCATAGACCTTTTTCTGCCGCGCCGCTTTCGCTGCCCCAAGCACTGCCACAACCGCCGCCAAAAAGATGCCAAAGGACACGTCGCAGCCATAGCGGATCAAAATTCCCGCGCCGTTTGCATCCACACAGCCAATCACAAGCGCTGCTGCAAGGGAAACGCAGCAAAACCACGTCAGTTCTTTGGAAAGTACACCGTTTTTTTTGAGTCTGCCGAGCAAAAAAATCCCCCAGGTCAGCATACTGCAGGCAAAAATCCCGCCAAACCAGCTTTCCGTTACCAATTTTCCGAGATAATCCGTCGCAATCGACGCGCTCTGCAAATACGGAAACTTTCCTTCCAGCTGCATCGGCTCGAACAGGAAATACCAGATTCCATACAAAATCCGCTCCAGATTCGTGCCGCGGTGCGTCATATCGTTGCTCGTCATGCTATAGGACGCACCAAAATCAAAGGGGGATCCAAACCGCAGCGCATTATACGCCATCAGTCCGGCCGCAATCAGTACATAGGGCACAACAAGCGCAGCTGTCTGTCTCCAGCCCTTCTTTGAAAACAGCTCTCTTTTTACAATGATCCTCTCCCAGAACAAAACAACCGCCAGCGCTGCAAACAGGATAAACTGGGGCCGGCATCCCGCCGTGAGAGCCATGCAGAAAGAACCAAGGGCATACAGCCCCACCGCTTTTTTCGGACGGTTCAGCCCTGCCAGATACAGCCAGAGTCCCGCAGTTGCAAACATCGCGGACGCAACAATCGGCACATGGTAAAGATCCGGTCGAATTAACAGATAAAACATCGAATAGCTTCCGACGAGCATCCCGATTCCTACCGCCCACAGATAAAAGGGCTGCTCCTTAAAATACCGTTTCATCAGTTCATAGACAAACCCAGCCGCCGCAATGATAAATCCTGCAAAAAAGACAAATACTGCCACATAGTTTTGCAGTGCGCCCCCCGTCAGCAGATAATAGGGCAAATACAATAGCAGCACTGGGACAATACCGAAATACACATAATATTTCCCATTGTAATAGGCATAGTCCGCCCGATAGCCGATTCCCGCCGCCTGCAGTGCGATGGTATCATAGGGATTTTTCATTGCTAAAAGCGCTTCTTCTGCATCCCCGACACTGACCTTTCCCTCCGAAAGTGCTTCCGCCAGCTCCTGGTACTGTGCGTGATGCACTGCCAAATTCTGTCGACATGCCGGATTGATGCGGACGGAGAAAAATGCCCCTGCCAGCAATATTGCTGTAAACCCCAATACGACTACAAACCGCTTTTGACGACCGCGCGCATCCTGCGCGTCAAAGCTGATCTGATGCAACCTGCTGTCTTTTTTCAGCAAAAGCATTCCAAACACAGCCGCCCACAAAACCACAAAGCGTCCCGCTCGAAATCGGAATGGAATCGTTCCATTTGCAGTCAATCCCTGGTATTTTACAACCAGCTCGCCATAGCTTCCTGCGGCAGCATTTCCAGAGGCGTCCGCCGTCTGGATGCGGATATAGAAATCCGACACCTGTCCATACGGATACACCTTTAAATACCGATTTTCCGGAACCGACTGCAGCAAAATTCGCCCGTCGCCCAGGCTATAAGGATAGCTGTTTCCCTCGTCCCGTGCAAATACCTCTGCCAGAACAGGTTGATTGTACAAAAAATCCAGATTCAAAAAAATCCGTTGCAGCGAGCCTTTATAATTTTTTACCCGCAGCGTCAGGCTGCCGTCCGGGACATGCAGATAGCCCGCGTCATCCAGGTAGCTGCCGTCAAGCAGGTACAGTGCACTGCCGTCTTCCGTTGTCTGATCGCCTGGCGTTGCCGCCGCGCCGCTCGCCACGTCCTGATCCAGCTCCTCGATCGCCGTATAACCCGCGAGAATTTCCGCCCGCGCAGTCAGATCCTCTGTTTTTTTTGTCACCGTCGTCCAGAACGAGAACTGACACGGTATCAGTTCCAGTAAAAGGGCTGCCAGCAATGCTGCAGCCGCCTTTTTTATCCATTCAGAGCGCATCTTGCCTCTCCCTGCTTTCTGATTTTTCTCCTGCCTGCCATACAAATATCCCATATGTCATAAAACAGGCTCTTGTTTCAGTGTAGCATAAAAAAAAGAAAGTGAAAAGCTCTGCATTTTTCATGCAGAGCTTTCACTTTCTTATGAGGGGGGAGATAGTGAGTTGTTCTACTATCTGAAATCTATGATACCCGAAAATTGTGAGCATTTTGTGTACAGTTTCTAAAAAGCTTCTTAAAAGTTATAAACTGCGTCTAAAATCCATTTCGCGCTGTCAAAAAATATCAGCTTTTCGCCACCATCACGCGGCTCTGTTACCGGTACTGCTGCATCACAAGCTGCAGCTTCGTATTTCCCTGCCAGGTATTGACGCCCGGATAATACACGACGTCAAAATACAGAGGACTGCCTTTTCCGCTGTACAGTCCGTCCAGCGCAGTCTGTCCGTATTTTTCCGCTGCATAGGCTTCGAAATTGTCCTTTCCGCCAAAATACATCATCTCCCAGCGTTTTTGCTCGCTGTCCTCCACCGTAAAACGAAGCACATTTCCTGCTTTGCCGAGTGCACGAGCCGAAACAAACTTCAGATCTTTTTGTGCAAATACCGGCTTCGAATTGCCTGTTCCAAAGGGCTCCAGCAATTCCAGCTCCTCCACCAGCCTAAACGATACATAGGATACCGGCATTGGAACATCGATATGGATTTTTTCCTGCAGATCGTCCTCCGTCAGCGTACATATTTCATTGATCTTCTGACGGAACGGCTCCACATCCTCTTCCCGCATGGAAAGCCCCGCCGCCATCTTATGCCCGCCATATTTGGTGAAAAAGCTGCTGCATTTCGTCATTTCTTCATAAATATGATAACCTTCAATCGAACGCGCGCTGCCTTTTACGCCCTCTTCGCCTCGGGTCAGCACAAAGGTCGGGCGATAATAGCGTTCCCGGATTCTTCCTGCGATGATACCGGCGATGCTCTCATGGCAGTCCGGCAGGAAAACAACCAGAACACGGTCGTCCTTTAAGGGGCCGGATTCGATCATCTCTACCGCTATTTTGACATATTCCTCTGTCATTTCTTTCCGGCTGTCGTTTAACTGCTTTAAAAATGCTGCCTGCGCTACCGCAGCTTCTCTTGTTTTGCTGTCCAAAAGCTCCATCGCGCGCTGCGCGCTGTCCAGACGCCCGGAGGCGTTCAGGCACGGACCGAGCACAAATCCGATATGAAATGCCCCCAGCTTTCCATCCTGCCAGGGTAAAATCTGGTTGACCTCCATCAGCGCATGCAATCCGACATTCTGCGTCTGTTTCATCAGCTCCAGCCCGTGCCGCACCAAAATTCGGTTTTCCTCCCGCAACGGCATAACGTCACAAATCGTTGCAAACGCCGCAAATTCCAGCAGTTCATCCAACAGGCTTCTTTTTCCGGATGTTAAATCTGTTGAAATCCCGTCAAACCCGAACTCTGCAAATAAAAGCTGCATCAGCTTAAATGCAACGACCGCACCACAGATCTCCTGGAACGGATAAGTGTCTCCCGGCTGCTTCGGGTCGATGACCACATCCGCAGGCGGAATTTTATACCGCCGTCTGGACGTCTCTCCTGTTTCCGGATCCGGCTCTGCAAGGGGTTCTTCCTCATATGGAATTTCATGGTGATCCGTAACAATCACAGTCATTCCGTATTTTTTTGCCTGCTCGATCTGTGCATACGCTGCAATGCCGTTATCGCAGGTCAGAATCGTATCGATCCCATCTGCGTAAGCTTCGTCTACCAGATGTTCGTTTAAACCATAACCATCCTTCATGCGGTGTGGAATCATCGTATCCACCACCGCGCCGCAGGCTTCCAGACCGCGCTTCAAGATATAAGAAGAACAGATGCCGTCCGCATCATAATCTCCGATGACGCGAATCGGCATCTGTCCTTTGATTTTATCCTTCAGCAGCAGCACCGCCTCACGGCTTCCTTTTAAAAATGCCGGATCATACAGATCCCGGATCGTGCCGTGGAGATATTTTTCAATTGCTTCATCTCCTTCGATGTCCCGGTTTCGTATGACGCGGGCCAGCACCGGGCTGATGGAAAACCTCTGCCCGATGCCATTAAAATCCGCCTTTTTTGCGGCAACGTACCATTTTGCCATTATTTTGCTGCCTTTTTATTCTTCTCTGCTTTCTTTCCGCCTACTCTGGTGCGCAGCAGATACCAGAACGCGCTCGCCAGGCAGATGGAGGAATAAGTACCACATGCAATGCCGACCATCAGGGGCAGTGCAAACTCTTTGATACTGGACACACCCAGAATGTACAGCACTGCAACCATAATAAAGGTCGTCAGAGATGTGAAAATACTTCTGGACAGTGTCTGGGAAATACTGCGGTTTACAATCGCCGCAAGCTCTTCCTTTGTCTTATAAGAGATCATATTCTCACGGATACGGTCGAAGATAACAATGGTCGCATTGATCGAATAACCGACAATCGTCAGCATACATGCAATGAAAGTATTGCCGACAGAAACTCTTGCCGCCGCATAGAACGCAAGTACAACCAGTACGTCATGGACCAGTGCAGCTACGCTGCTGGCGCCGAATCTGACATCCTTGAAGCGGAACCATACATACAGAAGCATCAACACGGTAGATACCACAACCGCAGATACTGCACCGGTACGCATTTCAGAGCTGATGGTGGAGCTGATGGTCTCTGCTGTGATCTTCTCCGGATCTACACCAAATTCCTCTTCCAGTCTGGAATTTAATTCTTCTCTCTGGGAAACATCCAGCGTTGCAGACTTGAAGATAACCTGCTTGGAGCCCTGCACCTTCTGGGTCTGTACGTTTGCATCCTTGCTGATTTCCTCGATGATCGGAACAACCTTTTCATCCAGCTCTTCAATGCTCATATCTTCGTTAAACTCTACACTTGTAGATGTACCGCCCTTGAACTCCAGGCTGTAGTTTAACGCATCGCCGCCATTGCCCTTATGCACGCCCATCGTCACAAAGCCCGCAATGATGACAACCGCAGACAGGATGAAGAAAATCTTCTTTTTGCCCAGGAAATCGATTACCTTTGTCTCTTTTGCACGACCATAGAATTTCTCATTGCGGATACCCATCGCGTAAAATGCGTTCAGGATCAGCTTGGTTACAACCAGCGCAGTGAACAGGGAAACGACGATACCGAGTGCCAGCGTCTGGGCAAAGCCCTTGACGGTACCGGTACCCATAAAGTACAACACTACCGCTGCGATCAGCGTCGTTACGTTGCCGTCGATAATCGCGGACAGCGCTTTCTTAAAGCCGATCTGAATCGCAGATTTTACAGTTTTGCCAGTTGCGATTTCTTCCCGGATTCTGGCAAAAATAATGACGTTTGCATCCACCGCCATACCGATCGACAGGATGATACCTGCGATACCGGACAGGGTCAGGGTAACATCAAAGCCATTCAGCAGCAGAACAACCAGCACTGTGTAAACGCACAATGCGATGGAGCTTGCAACACCGGGAACCCAGTAAACAACGATCATGAAAACAATAACAATCGCAAGACCAATTGCACCGGCAATCAGGCTCGTACGAACCGCTGCAGATCCGAGCTGTGCGCCTACTACGTTGGAACGCAGCTCCTCCAGCTCCAGCTTCAAACCGCCGATACGGATGGTAGAAGCGAGGTTTTCCGCCTCTTCAAAGGAACTCATGCCATTGATGACTGCCTTACCGTCTGTGATTTCTGCCTGTACAGACGGTGCGCTGATCACCTGATTGTCATAAACGATGTAAATAACATCATGGTTCGGATATGCTGCCTTTGTCGCATCCGCGAACTTTTTGGTTCCATCTGCAGTCATAGTCAAAGATACAACCGGCTCCTGATTGTTCATACTGTTGGTCTGATAGGCTGCCTGTGCATCTGCTACATCCGTACCGCTTAATACTTCCTTACCGTCCTTGTCCAGGAAGGTTAAGGAACCGGGCTTACCCAGTTCTTCCAGAATCGCATTTGCGTCAGTTACTCCGGGAATTTCAATATTGATCCGGTCGGAGCCCTCCTGATATACCTGCGCCTCTGTGGAATAATTGTCTACACGCTGCTGGAGCTTATATATGGTATCTGCCATATCCTCCGAGCTGGGTGCTTCGTCTCCCACCACCTGATAGGTGATGCTTACACCGCCTGCCAGATCAAGTCCCTGCTTAATGTTTGCAGCAGAGCCTGTCTTTGCGCTATCCAGTCCGAATACCGCAGTCCAGGTACCTGCCAGCAGAAACGCGATCACACAGACAAGTGTAATGATGCCTTTCTTCTTGCTCATTTTGCGTACTCCTTATTCTTCTTCGTCGGCCAGTGCCGCTTTTATCATAATCGCGCATTCCACGCGCTTTTTCTGAAGTTCACAGCCAAGCTCGTAGACGTCGTCGATCTTTCCGTGACAATTATAGGAATTGGCAGCACAGCCACCGCTGCAGTAAAATTTTGCAAAACAGCTTCTGCACTTTTCTTTGGCGTAAACATTACAGCATTTGAACTCGTCCACGATGTCAGGACGCACAATGCCTTCGTCCACGTTGCCCATCAGGAACTTCTCGTTGCCGACGAACTGATGGCAGGGATAAAAATCGCCCCAGGGTGTTACCGCCAGATACTCTGTACCCGAGCCGCAGCCGGAAAGGCGCTTTGCCACACACGGGCCGCCGCTTAAATCGATCATAAAGTGGAAGAAGTTGACGCCTCTGCCCTCTTTCTGACGCTTTAACAGCTCGACTGCCAGCTTGTCATATTCCTCAAGCAGCTGCGGAACATCTTCCGGACGCAGCGCATAGGGCTCTTTGGGATCTGTCACAACCGGCTCTACCGAGATCTGCTCAAAGCCAAGGTCTGCCAGATGCTTGACATCCTCGGAAAAATCCAGATTATTATGCGTAAAGGTACCGCGTACATAATAATTGGTCTGATGACGGCTTTCTGCCAGCTTCTGGAACTTCGGTACAATCAGATCATAGCTGCCCTGCCCACCCCTAAACGGGCGCATTCTGTCATGTACCTCTTTCCGACCGTCGATACTCAAAACGACATTGCTCATCTCTTTATTCAGAAATTCCATAATTTCATCATTTAAAAGCACGCCGTTGGTCGTCAGGGTAAAGCGGAATTTTTTGTTATGAGGCTCCTCCAGGCTTCTGCCATATGCAACCAGATCCTTAACAACCTGCCAGTTCATCAGCGGTTCTCCGCCGAAAAAGTCTACCTCAAGATTTACTCTGCTGCCGGAGTTGGCTACCAGGAAATCCAGCGCCTTCTTGCCGACTTCAAAGCTCATCAGCGCTCTTCTGCCATGATATTCGCCCTCTTCTGCAAAGCAGTACTGACAGGCGAGGTTACAGTCATGGGCAATGTGCAGGCACAATGCCTTGACTACAGTCTGGCGCTGTTTGAAATTGCCGATATATTTTTCATAGATGTCTTCTGTAAACAGGACATTATCCTGCGCCAGCTCCAGAATCTCCTCTACCGCCTCACGCACCTCGTCGTGGCTGTAGGTCAGCTTCTGACAGGCTTCCACTGCCGCTGTCACGGTATCCACATCCCGAATGCCGCCGGAAACAAGCTGTTCCGCCAGAGGGATTACATCATAAACCACATCGTCTACAATATGCACGCTGCCGCTGTTGACGTCCATAACGATATTGTAGCCGTTGTTCTTATACTGGTGTATCACTTTCCAAAATCCTTTCGTTTCTCGTATTCCTCTTAAACGCATAATAAGCAGCGATATGCATCGCTGCTTATATCTCGTCGCGTCGTCTGCTTATTTCATCTTCTCGCAGCTCTGATTGCCAACCGTGCAGGATGTCTTACATGCGGACTGGCAGGATGTCTGACACTCGCCGCATCCGCCCTTCTTCATGGATTCCTTCAGGTTTCTTGTTGTTAATGTCTTGATGTGCTTCATCTCACATAACCTCCTTATGTGTCACGCCAAAAAAGGCGCCGTCTTTTCGAAATTTAATTTATTATAGCATAGATTCTTCTATAGGGGAAGTGTTTTTTTTAAAATGAGCTGCAAAGCGGCAGAACTCATGTTACCGTTTACCCGCGCCATTCGCAATACAATAGAATGCACGCTCCGCGAACATTCT
>ERZ1026884.1664-NODE-1664-length-11563-cov-4.467762_pt1 | contig 11563 bp, 11 predicted proteins | sample MGYA00380172_ERZ1026884 | MGnify/ENA primary metagenome ERZ1026884 (study PRJEB33269, sample SAMEA4719808) | human gut metagenome | biome: human-associated habitat; feature: organic feature; material: feces | place: Cameroon | collected 2013-10 ... | reverse complement strand
GCTCGATGCGCTGGCGCGCCTCGACGGCGCTTCCTTTTTTCAGCGCCGTATCCAGCTCGCGCAGCAGCATCGCGTCCGCAGGCGGCTCGTTGACGCTGCCGGGCGCAAGGTCGGAGAAGATCAGCAGCCTGTTTTCATAGAAGGCGCGCTGTCCCAGCGCGCTTCTGGCCTGGCGCGCGCACTCGGACAGCCCGCCCACGCCGCGGCAGGGGTTGCCTACGCCGCCGCGCACCGTTCCGCCCAGATAATGATCGATATGGCGGCACACGCCCTCCAGCTGCTCGTATGCCTGCGCCGCTCCTTCCTCCTGCGCAAACCACAGCAGCGCCGCGATGTAGGACTGATAGAAGAAGGCGTAGCCCTGCTCCTGCGGCAGCTGCTCGCGCACGATATCCATGGCTGCCACCCGCAGCAGCTCCGGCTCGCCGTTTGCAAATGCGCCCCCCTGCGGCTGGCTCAGCCTGAGCAGCGCCACCGTATACAGGCTGTTTTCGTTCAGGGGCAGGCCGTATCGCTCGGCCATCTCCAGCGCCCGCGCGGGCGGCAGGCCGCCGTCCAGCAGCGCCGTCATCAGCGTGGAGCGAAATACGGGCAGCCCCTCCTCAAAGTGCCGCTGCAGGCGCAGCATGTCGCGGCGGCGGGAAAAATCCTCGTCCAGCTTTTTGCGTGCATCCTCCAGCGCTTCGGTAAATTCGGCGGCGGAGATGGGCTTGAGCAGATAGCCCAGGCAATGCAGCGCCACGGCCTGGCGGGCAAATTCAAACTCGTCATAGCCGCTGAGGATGATCGAGCGCACGGTGGGCAGCAGCTTCTGCGCCTCCGCCAGCATGGTCAGGCCGTCCATCAGCGGCATGCGGATATCCGATACGATCAGATCCGGCTCCTGCTCCTCGCAAAGGCGCAGCGCCTCCAGCCCGTTTTCGGCCTGACCGACCACGGTAAAGCCGTGCTCCTCAAAATGGATAACTTCCATCAATCCCTCGCGGATCTCGCTTTCATCATCCACCAGCAGCAGCTTGTACACTGTTTTATCTCCTTTCGTTTTTCATGCGCCGCCGCAGGATTCTTGCGCCTTCGGCACGCCCGTTCAAATCATTGTTATCCTTATTTTACATAAATTCATCCAGATAATCAATGCGCGCAGTTTATTTTTGATGATTTTTTGATAGTTTTGAGTAAAAATTTCCATTCTATTTTCACCCCGCTGTCGATTATAATCGAATCAGACGGAGGGCGGCGGCGCTCGCGCACGGCCTGCCTCCGAAAATTGAAGAGAAGGAGCGTTTCCTCTATGAAGAAAATTCTTGCTGTGCTGCTTGCCCTGATCATGGTGCTTGGCGTAACCTCCGCGTTCGCCGATGAAATGAAGAAGCCCCTCAAGGTAGGCGTCACCATCTACCAGTTCAACGACAACTTCATGACCCTGTACCGCACCGAGCTGCAGAAGTATCTGGAAGAAACCTACGGCGCGCAGGTCACCGTGGTGGACGGCAAAAACGACCAGACCGAGCAGACCAACCAGGTCAACAGCTTCATCGCCGATGGCGTGGACGTGCTGATTATCAACATGGTGCAGGCCACCTCCTCTGCCGCCGTCACCGAGCTGGCCAAGGAAGCGGGCATCCCCGTCATCTACATCAACCGCGAGCCCAGCGAAGAGGACATGGGTCTGTGGGAAGGCAAGATCTGCTACGTCGGCGCCGACGCCAGCCAGTCCGGCTCCTTCCAGGGCAAGATCGTGTATGACTTCAACGACGCTCACGGCGACCTGAACGGCAACGGCAAGGTGGACTACGTGATGATCATGGGCGATCCCGAGAATCCGGACGCTCGTCTTCGCACCGAATACTCCGTCAAGTACCTGACCGACAACGGCGTTGAGGTCAACAAGCTCTTCGAGCAGCGCGGCGACTGGATGCAGGAGAACGGCCAGCAGCTGGCCGCCACCGCCCTGGCCCAGTTCGGCAAGGAAATCGACGTGATCTTCTGCAACAACGACGCCATGGCGCTGGGCGCGTACCAGGCCATCAAGGAAGCCGGCCGCAAGGTCAACGAAGACATCCTGCTGCTGGGCGTGGACGCGCTGGACGAGGTTGTTGAGATGATTAAGAACGGCGAAATGACCGGCTCCTGCGTCAACGACCACATCGGCCAGAGCCATCTCGCCGCTGATCTGGCCGTCAAGGCCGCCATGGGCGAAATGCTGAATACCTACTACTGGGTCGATTACCGGGTTGTTAAATAAGTCCCTTTAAGATGGGGGCGCGAAAGTGCCCCCTCTTTTTTTCACATGATGAAACTTTTGGGAAAGGAAGGACAGCGCATGGCGGAGTACCGTCTGGAAATGAAGGGCGTCGTGAAGACGTTCCCCGGCGTCAAAGCGCTGGATCACGTGGATTTCAAGCTCCGGCCGGGCAGCGTTCACGCCCTGATGGGCGAAAACGGCGCGGGCAAATCCACGCTGATGAAGTGCCTGTTCGGCATCTACAGGATGGACGAGGGCGAAATCTTTTACGAGGGGCAGAAGGTTCAAATCAAGGATCCGCTGATGGCGCTTAACCTGGGCATCGCCATGGTGCATCAGGAGCTGCAGCCCATCACCGAGCGCAGCGTGGCGGAAAACATCTTTGTGGGGCGCTATCCCATGAAGAAGCTGCTGGGGTTCATCCCCGTGGTCGATCATGAAAAAATGTATATCCAGACGGAGGAGCTGCTCAAGCGCGTGCGCATGAGCTTTGACCCCCGCCAGAAGCTGGGCACTCTGAGCGTATCCCAGATGCAGTCGGTGGAAATTGCCAAGGCGGTGTCCAATGACTGCCATGTGCTGATCCTGGATGAGCCCACCTCCTCCCTGACGGAGCACGAGGTGGAGGCGCTGTTCCGAATCATCGACGATCTGAAGGCGGAGGGCGTAAGCATCATATACATCAGCCATAAGATGGAAGAAATTCTGCGCATCTCCGATGAGGTCACCATCATGCGCGACGGAAAATATATCGGCACCTGGCCCGCCAGGGAGCTGACCACCGATGCGATCATCACCCACATGGTGGGCCGCAAGCTGGATAACCTGTATCCGCCCCGCGAGTGCTGCGCCACCGACGAGGTGGTCTTTGAGCTGCAGGACTTTACGTCCATCAACCCGCGCAGCTTCCGCGGCGCAGCCTTCCAGCTGCACAAGGGCGAGATCCTGGGCGTGGGCGGCCTGGTAGGCGCGCAGCGCACAGAGCTGATGGAGGGCATCTTCGGCATCCGCGCGCATTCGAGCGGGCGCATGCTGTACAAGGGCAGCGAGGTGACGATCAACCGCCCGCGCGACGCCATCACCAAGGGCATCGCGCTGCTGACGGAGGATCGCCGCGCCAGCGGCATCCTGGGCGTGCTCAGCATCAGCGATAACGTGTCCGTGGCCAGCCTGGATCAATACCTGAAATACCGCGTCATGCTGGATGATGAAAAGATCGAAAAGCTGGTGCAGGCCAACGTCAGCAGGCTGTCCATCAAAACGCCGTCTTCCAAGACGCAGATCCAGTCGCTTTCCGGCGGCAACCAACAGAAGGTGCTCATCGCCCGGTGGCTGGCCAACGACCCGGACGTGCTGATCCTGGACGAGCCCACGCGCGGCATCGACGTGGGCGCAAAGTATGAGATCTACTGCATCATCGCAGAGCTGGCCAGGCAGGGCAAGTCGATCATCATGATCTCCTCCGAAATGGGCGAGCTGATCGGCATGTCGGACCGCATCATGGTGATGTGCAACGGCCGCGTTACCGGCTTTGTGGAAAAGCAGGACGCCACACAGGAGAAAATCATGGCGCTGGCCACGCAATTTTCTGCAATGGAGGAAGCAATATGAAAAAGTATGGCAAACTGCTTACAAAAATCAGCATCATCGTGCTGGCAGTCTCGCTGTTTCTGAGCCTGAGCCTGAGCGATGTGATCCGCCTCAACCCGCAGCTGGAGGGCGTATCCAAGGCGCAGCTCGTTTCCACTGCGAAGAAGGCGACCGTCGATGAAAAGGTATCCGTGCTGATCCCGGCGGACGAGCTGCCCGAAGCGCCCGCCGCCACCGAGGCCACCATGGAATGGAGCCCCGAGGGATATCCCGAGCTGGATATCAACGGCGACGGCGAGCCCGACGGCTTCCTGCTGAGCTATGAGGATTTCGCCGCGCTGGGCGGGCAGTTCCTCAAGGACAAGTACGGCGCGGTCAGGCAGGTGGAGCTTGAGGGCGTCCACTATGCGCAGGGGCGCGTCAACAACAAGGGGCTGCTGTGGCAGCAGCTTCGCTTTAGCTCCAGGGCGCTGTGCGCGCTCGCCGTCGTCTATGTGCCGCTGATCGTTCTGGGCGCGGCGCTGCTGGCGGCGGGGCTGATCCTGACCGCGCTGAAGCGCAGCGAGGAGGAAGGCCTGAGCCTGGGGCAGTATCTGTGGAATCGCTTCTCCCCCCGCAAGGTGCTGCGCTTCATCAGCGACCGCGCCATCATCGTGGGCATCCTGCTGATGGCGGCGCTGGTAAGCATTTTCCGACCCAATTTCCTCTCCGAGGCCAACTTCCGCAACCTGCTGTCCAACACCGCCGTGCGCTTCATCATCGCGCTGGGCGTGTCGGGCTGCCTGATTACCAAGGGCACCGACCTGAGCGCGGGCCGCGTGGCAGGCTTTGCCGCGTGCCTGTCGGCCATTTTCCTGCAGCGCGCGGGCGACTACTCCAACAAGTTTTATCCTGCGCTGGGCAATCTGCCCATCCCGCTGGTGCTGCTGGGCGTGCTGGCCATCTGCGCGCTGATCGGCGCGATCAACGGCACGGTCATCGCCAAGCTGAAGGTGCCGCCCTTCATCGCCACGCTGGGCATGCAGACGCTGGTATACGGCATCTGCCTGGTATATACCGGCGCGCAGCCCATCGGCACGCTGCAATCCGCCTATACCGGCATTGCGCTGGGCTATGTGGGCAACCGCATGTTCTCCTATATCGCCATCATCGCCCTGGTTGTTGGCGCGTTCATGTGGTTCCTGTACAATAAAACACGGCACGGCAAATACATGTACGCCATCGGCGGCAATGAAACGGCAGCCGAGGTGGCGGGCATTAACACCTCCCGCATGAAGATCAAGATCTACATGCTGGCCGCCATCCTCTACGGCCTGACCGGCTTCCTCATGGTGGCCAAGTCGGGCGGTGCGTCGGTCAACACGGCGCAGAGCTACGAGCTGGAGGCCATCGCCGGCTGCACCATCGGCGGCGTATCCGTCAACGGCGGCGTGGGCAAGATCAGCGGCATCCTGGTGGGCGTGCTGGTGTTTGAGATCCTCAAGATTGCGCTGCAGTTCATGGGCGTGGAATCCAGCTATACCTACATCGCGCAGGGTCTGGTCATCATCGTGGCCGTCGCGCTGGATCTGCGCAAGTATCTGGCCCGCAAGTAAGCCATGCAGGCCGCATGAAAGGGAGGGAGCCTGATGCCGGAAACACGCGAACCCATGACGATATCCAAGAATGATGGCGAGAGCACGCCTCCGGGCCCGCAGAACTGGAAGGAACGCATTTACGAGCGGCTGCGCATGCCGCTGTGGGTGCTGGATCTGATAATCTGCCTGCTGGTCACCCTCTTTATCGCCGTGGTTCTCATCGGCATCCTGCGGGGATCCGCACACTGACAAAAAAACAACCGGCGCGGGAGTGTTTGCGCATACAAACGCTCCCGCGCCGCATTATTTTCGGGCAGCGCGCAAGCAGCGGGCAGGGGGACGGCGCGCGCGCCGCGCCCTCCCCACGCTTGTGCCGTCGCTGCGGTTTACCTGGAAAACGCCTCGCGGATGGCTCGCGAAAGCTCCTGATGGTTATGGAAATAGCGGCTGGCCGTCTTCTGAATCAGCGGCACATCCTTTGTGTGCTTGACGTCCTCGATGGCCCACACGCGGCAGCCCGCGGCGCGCGCATCCAATACCCCTCCGAGTCCAGCAGCGTTCCATCCATATCAAAAATAATCGCCCGCATGTCCATTTCTCTCCTGTAAAAGGAAAATTTTCAAGCCAGCATATCACATCCGCGCCTGCCCCGCAAAGCGCGCGGCGAAAAGTGGAGAGCAGCGTGCGAATAATGGAAAGCAATCGCACCCATTGACAACGGCTGCAGGACTCCCGTTTCTTTTTCATTCCTCCGGCCTAAATAAGCGGCATGTCTTGCATCTTGCGCAAGACATGCCGCTTTGCGGATGAGCTGGCGACCCGCAAGGAATTCTGCAGGCGTTTCATCTGCTCGTCCGTCTCTTTAGCCCTTAATGCCGGAGCTGATAAAGGCGTCGATAATGTTTCTCTGGAAGAAGAGGTAGACAATAATAACAGGCAGCGAAGCCAGGGTAGCGGTGGCCATAAAGGGACCGAACCTGCTGCCTGTTTCGTGATCGGTAAACTGGCGAAGCGCAATCGTCAAGGTTCTGGACGCCGGCGTGCCCATTACGAGCAACGGCCAGAAATACAGGTTCCACGCATCGATAATGGTCAAAATCGAGATGGCGGAAATTGCGCCCTTGCAAAGCCCGACCATTACGTTTCTGAATATCCAGAGCGAGCTGGCGCCCTCCAGATGAGCCACCTCGTAATAGGAGCGCGGAATATTGCGCACGTTCTGATAGAGAAAGAAGAAGGTGGATGCGTTGGCTGCGTAGGGAAGGATAACGCCCCACCATGTGTTGATCGCCCCTAATTTGCTAACCAGAACATAATTGGGGATCATCGTCACCTGGAAAGGAATTACCATGGTGAGCAGCAGAAAGTAAAACATGGTCTGGTTCCAGCGCGTCCGATAATAGCCCAGAGCGAACGCAGCCGTAAGCGACACCAAAATCTGGAGGACAAAGATGCCGGCGGTTGTTACAAAACTGTTTGTGAACCATGTTGTAAAGGCATACTCATGCAATACCGTTCGATAGCTGTCAAACGATACCGGGTTAGGGATCACCTTGATGTCATTGGAAAACAAATCCGTTGGCAGCTTCAGGCTTGAAGACACCATCCAAATAACCGGGAAGATGAGCAGCACCGAGATGATAATCATTACAATATGAAGCATCACCTGGCTGGCGGAAAGCTTACTCTTCATTATAGCCAAAACCTCCCAATGTTTTCATCATGATGACAGTGATGACCAGGAAGAACAGAGACGTAAAGACTGCAATCGAGCTGGCAATGCCGATATTATAGTTTTTGAAAGCAAACTCATAGATAACATAGGCCAGGTTGGTGGTCGTATAGTTTGGTCCGCCAGCCGTCAGGATATTGATCGCGGTGAATGAACGATCAGCCGCAAAAATGACGGAGGTGATGAGCACATAAACGGTTGTCGGCCACAGCAGGGGCATCTTGATGCGCCAGAATGTCTGCCATCCGTTTGCGCCGTCAATGCCCGCGGCTTCAATGCAGTCCTGGGAGATGTTCAGCATTCCAGCCATGAAGAGGATCAGATTTTGTCCCAAATATTTCCAGCCGCATACCAGAATGATCGACCAGAAGGCCACCTTTTTGTCCGTCAGCCAGGAAACATTGCTTATACCAAATTTTCCAAGGATGTTGTTGAACAGGCCGTATGTGGTGGAATACATCCAAAGCCATACATAGCAGCAAATAGAAAGGGCAAGAATCGTCGGGATAAAGAAAAGCGACTTATAGATTGACTGAAGCTTCTTGCTGCGAACGTTCAGAAGCAGTACCGAAAACAGCAGGGGGAAGATGACGAAGCCAGGCAATTGGAAAACAATGTACTTCAGCGTATTCGTGACGCCTCTGATAAACATGGTCTTATTGAACATGCTGGCATAGTTTTTAAAGCCGACCCACGAAATATCCGAAACAAAGTTCCATTTGGCAAAGCTCAGTATCGTACTGTAAATAAACGGCCAGTATTTAAATGCAACAAAGAAGACAATGGCTGGCAAAAGATACAGCCAGAAACCGGCGTTATGCTGTCTCCTTTTCCGTGCACGATTGAGTGTAGTCACCATTTCCACATCCTTCAATATGTATTGCGTAAGGAAAGGCAGCGGCAATATCATATTGCCGCTGCCCAATGGACCTCTCGGCTTATTCAGCGTTTTCCAGCATCATGTTGCACTCTTCTTCAAGAGCAGCCAGGGCTTCGGCAACATTGGCGTGGTTCCACAGAATTTCATTGCGAGTGTTAATCCACATGCTGTCAATTTCCAGACCGACGGAGCCGCCGGGCCAGCATTCCCACGCGCAGGTGTCGCCCAGAGAATCATAGGCAACCTGCATCGCCTCAGAGATTTCAATGTTCGCAGTGGTCGGAATGACATAACCGGACTTGGTGGCCCAAACCTTCATGGCCTCCTCATCCGTTACGTAGTTGATGAAGCTCCAAACGGAGGCTTTCTTTTCCTCGCTGCGGGCAAAGGAGATCAGCGCGGCGCCGCCAACGGGCAGCTGCAGGGGCTTGCCCTCGAAGCAGGGCGTCTTCGCCAGCTTAACGGTAAAGTCGCTCTGGCTGATAATGGTGTTTACGCTCATGATGGAGGTAGCGTACATGCCGATGTTGCCGGCGATAAAGGTGGACTGGATCTCGCTGTAGCTCAGCGCGGTGGAGGAGCCGTTGTTGTAGAAATCCTGCCACAGCTGAATGGCCGCCACGGTGTTCTCGTTGGAGAAAGCGGTGCGGGTCTTGTCCTCGTTCAGCATTACGCCGCCATTGGAGAAGATCAGCGCCTGATCGCCCCAGGCATCCTGCATGTTGTGAATCTGCATGCCGATTTTGCCGGTCTTTTCGGTGATAACCTTGGCAACCTCGATGGCCTCCGGCCAGGTGGTAGGAATATCAGCCTCGGTCAGGCCGGCCGCAGCAAAGATATCCATGTTGCAATACAGGGGCATCACGGACAGCGCAAAGGGAATGCCCGTCTGCTTGCCATCGTACTGAGCCAGCTCCATCATGCCATCCTTGAAGCGGCCAAGGAAGGCATTCAGCTCCTCAGTAGAGGGGGCAAGCTCTTCAACGGGGGTGGGATTCAGCTCGGTAGCAATGTAGTTGAGCAGGTTGTAGCCGCCAACAAAAACATCGGGCAACGGGTTGCCGGCCGCAGCGTCAGCGATCATCGCCTGCAGCAGTTCAAAGTATTCGCCGGACTTCGCCGTAACATTGACCTCGATGTTGGGATTGGCAGCACGGAACATGTCAATCACCTCGAGCAGGGCAGCCTCGGTGCTGCCGCTCCAGCGATGCCACACAGTGATGGACTGCTTCTCGTCAGCAAGCGCGGGAGCGCACATCACGCCAGCGAGAAGAATGAGGGTCAGGAAGAGAGACAGTGCCTTTTTCATGATAATTCCTCCAAATCTAAATGTTATATTTATAGCGCTTTGATTTTTGCAATGCTGAGACAGCTTCCGCTTGAGACAAAACCAAAGTGCTAAAATATTTTTTTAAGCGGCTTCTGCAGTCAGAATTGTATTCGGGCATTATTTGCAGCGCAGTTTATTCTTTTCTTCCACAAGATCAGCCAGATGCCTTGCAGTCTGAGCGGCAAGCACAAGCGCCTGGGGCATCAGTTTGGGCGGGAACTTGTCGTAGTAGTGAAGTACCTCGAAGTTCATCGTGCCGACAAACCCGATTTGGGCCAGGGAGGTCGTAATGCTGTCCCAGTTCAGCATCCCCATATAGGGCAGCCAGTGGCGATCGTCGCGGTAATCCAGGTCCTGAACATGCAGCATGGTCAGCCTGTCGGCGGACATGCCGCCTATGAAGTCCTCCGGCTCGCAGCCGGTCAGCGCGCAATGGCCGACATCGCAGCAGCACACAAACCGGGGATCGTTCAGCTCGTCAACAAACCGGTTTATCTCATCGGGCGTCCCGTGCTGTCCAAAGTAGCAGCCGCGAAGGGAGTCGTAGTTAAACAGGTTCTCAATGCCAATGTTCACATCAAATTCGTTTGCCAAAGGCAAAAAGGAGCGGAAGTAATCCAGGTTGATTGCATTTACATCAACAGTATGGTTGGCGCGGGGAAATTTGAGCGAATGAATCACCATCTGCTTGCAGCCAAGCTCGGCGGCCATTTCAAAGCTTTTGACCACATCCGTGTAGTGCTTGGATTCTTTGCTTTCACCGTAACCGTACAGATAAGGCGCATGGCTTTGCGGGAAGAACAAGCCAATATCGTCAGCCAGCGCTTTCATTTTTTTCGCAAGGCTGCGCCGCTCCAGATCCGGCAGTGCCAGAATATCCTGCTCGGGTACCATATCATAAAAAGTCATGTCAACGCCGTCAAAGCCGGCCTGGCGAATCATGCGAAGCGCTTCCAAATCCCCGAAGGTATTTCTCAGTATGCCGTTATCCGTTGAAATTTTCATAAATTTTGTCCTCTTTTCTTCCTTAGTATACAAGATACTGCCGATAGCTTTCAAGGCATCACGGCAATGCTACGCGCCATGCAGGGGTTGCCCGGCCGCAGCGCAAAGCCGCGCGATGGGCGCAAAAAAGAGAAAAAACTGAAAGATGCATCCCCGTTTTTTAATAGCGCTTTCATCCGTTTAAGTCCATTCCAGGCGCTTGCCCTTTTTAGCGCAGTCGGACAGATAGAAGTTGACCAGCTTCTGATAAGAAATGCCGGTTTCTTCCGCCTGCTTTTTGAAGTACTCGGCCACGTCGGCATCCAGGCTGATGGTTACCTGCTTTTTGAGCCTGGCGGCGTAGGGATTCTTTATGCCCTTTGAGAAGTCGTAATTTTCAAGCATGCTCATACCTCCATTTCCGTGTACTGTTCGGTTTCGATTCGAGTAGCCTTTCTGGCAGAAATAATGCGGATGATATCATCCTCGCCACGGAAACAATGACACACCGTCAGCAGCCGTGCCATGGCGCTGAAGCCAAGCAGAATAAAACGCTCCTCATCCTGGGAATGCTCAGAATCTGGGATTACAACAGCCTCATCGCCATAGAATGCGGTTTCTGCTTCCTTAAACGAGATGCCGTGTTTCTTTTTGTTGATTGTGTTTTTGTTTTCGTCCCACTCAAATTACAGCATACACTTGCTCCTTTAGTGGCTCAGATTGAAAAATGCGCATTACTTGCTCAGATCATGCTCGGTCAGCTTGGCTCCGCCGGCGTCGATTTGGGCGGTAACGCGCGCCAGGTGCGCCATATTGGATGCGGAGCAGAAGGGATCGGCGCTTACCTCAAAGGGAATACGGCGCTCGCGGCTGACCTTGGCGGCAAACATGGTGAATGCGGCGGTCATGGTGAGACCCATTTCCTTGCAGACGCTTTCCATGCTCTTTTTCAAATCGCTGTCCATACGGAAATTGACCATGGTCATTTCAGCCATAATGAACACCTCTATCGCGTAAAGCAATAATCATTGCTTTGCTTTACATAATTATTATATGCCGATGCGCAGCAATCGTCAACAGGATTATTATGGGAACATGCTGCTTTCAATTGCCACGCCCCTGCGCGCCGGGCGCAATGTGGACGGGGCCATCCAGGAGCTGAACGGCCACGGCCACGATGAAAAGGACGTTGCGGCCAGGGTGAAGAGCATTACGGGAGATCTGT
>ERZ1026884.1662-NODE-1662-length-11573-cov-10.379493_pt1 | contig 11573 bp, 9 predicted proteins | sample MGYA00380172_ERZ1026884 | MGnify/ENA primary metagenome ERZ1026884 (study PRJEB33269, sample SAMEA4719808) | human gut metagenome | biome: human-associated habitat; feature: organic feature; material: feces | place: Cameroon | collected 2013-10 ... | reverse complement strand
TCTAAGCTCTTCCCTAAGGAGACTGTTGCTGCTGGCGACTGGGCTGCTATCACAGCTAAGTGCCAGGAAGCTCTTGGCTATATTGCCAAGGCTCGCGCTTAATTTTGAAAATCGTTTTTAAATAAAAGTTGTTTGGTTTTTATGCTTATGCATAAAAAAAAATGTCATCTTTATAGCGTCGTCATCAACCTTGTGGTGGTGGCGGCGCTTTTCTTTTCAGCTTGTTCGCCTGCCCATCAGTATGAGGTGGATAAGTTGAACAGTCAATCCTATGCTCTTCACTATCGCAACCTCGACTCTACCAAAGTATTGGCAAAGAGAGCCTTAGCTCTTTCCGACGATTATCCTACCGGTTATGCAGAGGCTTGCAACAACCTTGCCTTCGTGGCTATTGCCAAAATGGATTACAAGCTTGCCAAACAGTGGCTCAACCACGTGGAAGAACGCAGCGACAACCAGATAGAACTCCTTATTGCCGACGTCCAGAATATGCGACTCTGTCAGAGGGAAGCCCGCAACAAGGATTTCTACGCCTATCGCGAGAAAGCGATGCGCCGACTGCGCCGAATAGGCGAGGAGACCGATAACCTTCCTCCTCGTGAATATCAGCGTGCGGTCTATGCCCAGTCAGAGTTTGCGGTTGTGGCTTCTACCTATTTCTATTATGTGCAGTTGGAGAAGCCGATGATGCAAGCCCTGAACCAGATAGATCCTGACGCCCTGGAGCAGGATACAGCCCAGTATCTGAACTATCTTTACAATTATGGTTCGGGTGGAGCGATTACCCACGGTACCCAGCATGAGATTCTGCAGGCAGAATTCGATATGCTCATCAGATGCTACATGCTGGCGAGCGGTCCTAATCCTTATCCTTACTGGCAGGCGAATGCCCTGCAGGCTATCAGCGAACATATCCAGGACGAAGACAACCGGGAGTTTCTCATCAGGAACAACCTGCCTGCCTTCCAGTATCTCAACATCGAGCAGATGCCTGCCAACCTGCTTGCCGGCAACTTTGCCCAGCGGGCGCTCAATCTCTTCAGCAGCTATGGCGATGTCTATCAGACGGCAGGTGCCCATCGTACCCTTGCCGAGTGCTATTGGCAAATCAGGGATTACCAGTCGTCGCTCGACTGTCTGAACCATGCGCTCTATGACAACAAGGCTATCTTCCAGGCGCCCGACCTCGTGGCTTCCATCCGTGAGCAGATGAGTCTGGCTTATTCCGCACTCGACGACAAGGTGAAGAGCGACTACAACCGCAACGCCTATCTCGACCTGCAGGAGTCTTCCCGTCAGGACCGCCAGCTCGAAGCCCGTGCAGCCCAGCTCGACGATATCGCCACGATTCTCAATGTCATGATCATCGCCGTGATAGCCATGATTGTCATTGCCGTCATCCTGCTCTATGTCTTCGACTATATGAAGCGCAAGAAAGCAAAGGAGGAATCCACCGATGAACTGCTTAAACCTCTGCATGAACGAATGGAGCTTAATGCTCAGAAACATAAAGAATTCCTCGAGAAGTTTGAAGAGGAAACGGAACGCCGTATGGAATTGACGATGAGAGTATCTGCCAACAAGGAACGCAATGTGGAGCAGCGCACCAAAGTGGAGTTTGCCAACTCAAATCTTTCATATATAAACCGTATGCTGAACGAGGTAAACCGACTCTGCAAGGGTGGTGAAACGGAGGAGGTAAGAAAACAGCGCTACCAGTATATATTGGAGCTTGTAGATGTCATTGAAGATTATAACAGTACCCTGACGCGCTGGATTCAGATGAAGCAGGGAATGCTGAGCCTCCGCATCGAGAGCTTCTCCCTGCAGCAGCTCTTCGACATTGTGGAGAAGGGAAAGACGAGCTTCCAGATGAAGGGCATCAGGCTCGTGGTGAAGCCGACGGATGCTGTTTTGAAAGCCGACCGTGCCCTGACACTCTTCATGATCAATACGATAGCCGACAACGCCAGGAAGTTTACTCCTGCCGGTGGCGAGGTGACCGTCGAGGCTCAGGTCAAGGCAGAGGATAAGTATGTGGAGATTTCCATCACGGACAATGGTAAGGGTATGGACGAGGAACAGCTGGCTCATGTCTTCGACCGCGCCTATACCGGCGGACATGGTTTCGGACTGATCAACTGCAAGGGAATCATCGAGAAATACAAGAAGACGAGCCGCATGTTTGACAAGTGCGATATTTCTGTACAAAGCGAGGTGGGCAAGGGGAGCCGTTTTGCCTTCCGCCTTCCTGCGGGTCGTATGCTCCTGCTGTCGTTGCTGATAGCCCTGTTCTCATGTCTTCCTTCAGGCAGCGCCTGGGCGAAGATGCAGAAATCTCATGGCTCTCATCATCAGCATAAGCGTACAGCCGTTCAGAAGCCGCTCAATCTGCAGCGAGCCGACCAGTTTGCCGACAGCGCCTATTTCAGCAATGTCAACGGCCATTACGAGCGCACGCTTGCCTTCGCCGATTCAGCAAGAGAGTATCTCAACCGTCATTATCTCTCCCTGCATCCCAAGGGAACCTTCCTGATGGTGAAGTATCCTAAGTCGGGAGCCATAGCCGAACTGCAGTGGCTCAGAGACAGTTTGCCAACCGACTACAACGTGATTCTCGATATCCGCAACGAGAGTGCAGTGGCAGCCTTGGCGCTCCACCAGTGGGACCTGTACGCCAGCAACAACAAGGTCTACACCCAGCTCTTTCGGGAGATGAGCGCCGACAATACGCTCGATGAATATGTGCGCACGATGGAGGTTTCCAAGAACTCCAAGAATGTGGCGGTGGTTCTCCTGATACTCCTCCTGCTGCAGTTGCCGCTGGCTTACTACCTTTTGTATTATCGCCACATCCTGCGCTATCGCTTCGCCGTAGACAAGGTGAATACCATCAACCAGATTCTGCTCAGCAGCAGCTCTGACAAGGAAAAACTGCAGCGAATCAGCGAGATATGGGATGAGAAGACCAGCCGTAGAGCCAACAGCGAACAGCTCAACGAGGTGGTGGTGCGCATCGAGAAAACGCTGAACGACGGTATGGCTGATGACCGGAAAGACTACAGCAGACTGGAACTGCTGGAAGACGAAATCCATCGCACGGAATACGAGGGCGACAAGCTGTATGTTGCCAATCAGGTGCTCGACAACTGTCTCTCTGCCCTGAAACACGAAACGATGTATTATCCGTCGCGCATCCGACAGCTCATCGAAACCAATCCGGATGATGTGGAATCGCTTCGCGAGCTGATAGAGTATTATAAATCGGTATATACCATGCTGAGTACGCAGGCGATGGAGCAGGCGAAGGGCATGGTAAGGCTGGATTACCACCTGCTGGAACGTCTTTTCGAAATTCTGATAGGCAATACGAAGAAGTGCGACATCAGAATCGTGACAACTGCTGGAAATCCTTATGCCGAGGTGTTTGTGAAGCAGTATGAATCGCCTTACGATTCCCGGCAGATTAACGGTTTCTTTTCATCTACTACGGTGGATGTCAATTATCTCGTGGCGAGACAGATAGCCAGAGAGGTTGGCGATATTACCAACTTGCGCGGCTGCGGTCTCAGTTCCGCTGGCGGGTCTGACGGCAGTGCGATCATCACGGTTGTCTTGCCCGTAACGGTCGTTAAGAAGATTGACTTCGAGGGCTTGAAGGTAAGATGGAAACATAAGGTTGAAATGGAAATAACGGAAGTTCAGCATGAGAAAACTCAAGCTGGAGTTGAATAGAAATACTAAAAAATAGAATTGAGATATGGAGAATTTTAAAGTGATTATAGTAGAAGATGTGCCACTGGAGCTGAAAGGTACCGAGGGCATCTTCAAGACCGACATTCCTGAGGCAGAAATCATTGGAACTGCCGAAAACGAACCGGCTTACTGGCGACTCATCAAGGCGCAGAAGCCCGACCTCGTACTGCTCGACCTGGGATTGGGCGGCTCTACCACCATTGGCGTGGAAATCTGCCGCAGCACCAAGCAGCAGTATCCCGACGTGAAGGTGCTCATCTTTACGGGCGAGATTCTCAACGAGAAGCTGTGGGTGGATGCGCTGGATGCCGGATGCGACGGAATCATCCTGAAGAGTGGCGAGCTGCTCACCCGTGGCGATGTGGCGAGCTGCATGGGCGGCAAGAAGATGGTCTTCAACCAGCCTATCCTGAAGAAGATCATCGAGCGTTTCAAGAAGAGCGTGAACAGCGAACTGATGCGCCAGGAGGCTCTCATCAATTACGAGATTGATGAGTATGACGAGCGTTTCCTGCGCCATCTTGCCCTGGGTTATACCAAGGAGCAGATTACCGGTCTGCGAGGAATGCCTTTTGGTGTGAAGAGTCTTGAGAAGCGCCAGAATGAGCTGGTGCAGAAGCTGTTTCCTGACGGCAACAACGGCAATAGCGTGAATGCCACCCGACTGGTGGTAAGGGCGTGCGAACTGCGCATCCTGGATATTGATAATCTCGTGGCTGATGAGGAATAGAATATCGATTTATCGGAAGTTGACCCGTCTGGGGGCATGGCTGGCTAGCGGACTGCTGGTTGGCCAGTGCGTCCTGGTGCTGGTATCGTGGCTGCAGACGGCTGCGATGCCGGAAACCTTTCCGCGCACGTTGCTCAATGCCGAGGGCATCCGGTGGTTCTTCGGACGGTTTACGGAGAATCTGATGCAGCCGATGCAGGTCTGGCTCCTGCTGCTCTGCATCTCGCTGGGGGCGTTATACAGGAGCGGTCTGCTCCGTTTCAACCGTCGGGAATATCGCCAGCGGGTAGCCATGCGTGTGGTGTTTTTCGAGTTTCTGCTGTTCGTTTTCGTGATGGTTTGTCTCACGATGGTTCCCCATGCGATATTATTGAACGTGATGGGTGGTATCTGGGGCAGCAGTTTTACGAAGAGTCTCCTTCCGTACATCTGTTTTGCGGTCATGGTGATGAGTCTCACCTTTGGTGTGGCTAGCAACCGTTTCCGTTCGCTCACGGAGGTTTATGAGGCGTCGTATTTCGGCATCAGGGTCTTTGCACCGCTCTATCTCCTCTACGTTCTCTCCGTCCAGCTCTACAGTTCCCTGGTTTATCTTTATTTTTAAAAGGACGGGGGTAATATCTCTGTGAAATATGAAAATATCTCTGAGAGATAAAAAAATATCTCCGTGGAATAAAATATTATTTCTGAGAGATAAAAATATTTCTCCGTGGAATATATTATTATTTCTGGGAGATAAAAATAATATCTCTGTGGAATGTGAAAATACCGAACTTTATCATGTGGTTCAAGAACGGGCTGAAGGCCCAAAAGCTCCTAGCCCAGGGCAGCGCCCTGGGTATAATAGCATTTTCAGCAAGGCGCCCTGTAAGGGCAAAAGCTTTACGAATCGCCTGGTTTTAAAACTTTTGCCCTTACAGGGCGACAGGTTTGCGGCTATAAAAAACCCAGGGCGATGCCCTGGGCTAGGAGCTTCTGCCCTTTCAGGGCGTATGGGGAAAAACAGGGTTCTTTAATCTATGGGTAAAATGGCCTTCTTAAAACTTATGGGTAAAAAGGGTAGGGATATAAAAAAGCCCTGCAAGAGGTAGCTTGTTGCTGTTCTCTTGCAGGGGATTTTTATCTATCATTGGGCTTACTTGTGAAGCTTTTGCCTAATTGACTGTAATTATTGGGTTACTATGTCGTTTCCATTTGTTAAATTACCAGTATCGGCTTTCCAATCCTCTGCAGATGCAGTGAAGCTAATTGGAGTTAAGATTTGCTGGCTTTCTTCAGTATAACCACCACCGAATATCAGGGTGTAGACATAACGCTTGCCTGGCTCCCAAGTAGCACTAAATGGTACATAGAGAGTCTTAAAGCCGTCTTTGCCGAATAGATATGTACCATTCTGCGTGATTCTGCAGCTGATTTCAAGATATGTAAGCTTAGCTTTGTTAGCATTATCTATGTTTTTTTCAGAAGGTTTCCAAGCTGTTAAGGATTGTGGAACAAATAGCATTGGCTTGGTGATAATTTCTGTACTTGTACTTGTGACAGTTTTAGTTCCATCCATTCCTGCTGTTAAAGTAAACATCGGAGAAATATCAGCTAAACTCCAATTTTCTCTTTTAGGATCTCCTTCTGGAATAGTGAATGTACCTCCCACATGGAAATTGTGAATTTTGATATTTTCAATCTCTACTTTCAATTTGTCATCATTAGTTTTTGCCTTAAACAAAACCTGAGACAAAATATGCTTGAAAGTCAGGTTTACCTTACCGTTAGCTTTTGTCTGTCCCTTGGCAACAGCATACATTACATCCACATTGGCAGCTGGAGCTTGTGTAGCATCTTTATTATATTCATCGCTAGATGAGTATTTAATTATTCGTTTTTCATGGTCAAATATCCACCCAAAATACAAATCTTCTGAAAAGGTTGCAGGACTTACAGCATAAAAATCCAGCGGATCATTTGGCCAATAGCGAAGGTCTGAAGATTTTGCATATGTCCAGGCATTGGTAGTATTGTCATACTTGATGTGAACACCATTATGAGCCATTTCATCATCATTAGTATCATTCTTACCCATAAATGCAGTACCATCATTTGTGAATGCATATACCTTGAAGTCCGTGTTTGTGATAGTCCCATTATCAATAATCGTTGCTCTAGATCCCATCTGGCTGCCAACGGTATGGAAGCCGATTGGGGTCTTTTCCTGAGCGGTATCAATGCTTGCGAGCTCGGTGTCCGAGCATCCTGACAGCGATGCCATTACGGCAAAGGCTGCGGTAAATAAATAAATTTTGTTCATAAGAAAATTAATTTTGCTTAACATTAAATATATAATTGGTTTATTTTTTCTCTGAAGCGCCTCTAGCATAGAGAACGCCCCTTTTCTGCTGGATAGCATATTTTTAACACAGAATATCCGTGTTTACGTCTGCCCAGTCATCGGCTCCGACGTCAAATCCGGCATCGTCCTTGCTGCCTCCGGATTCCTCCGGAATGTCGAAATCAAAGTTCAATACCAGATGAACATTACCTATATGACCCTTCACAGGAAAGGAACGGACCTGCTGGGTTACGTCCTGCTCCAGAACATGCAACTTGCCCGTGCGACTCTTGATGTAGAGCTTGAACACAAGGGGCTCGGTGCTCTTCTGACGATAGCCGAAGGTGTAGAAGCCGCCCTTGATCTGACTGTCCTTTACCTCGCCGCCAAACAGTAGGCGCTCGGATGGAACATCATCTGGCAACTCATCGTTTGCCAACAGCAGCGAACCCGACATTCCTGAAAGACTCGCCCTGATGTCAGCCACTCTCTCCAGATGGCGGATGCCATGCACCTCGTAGGTGTATCGGCTCACCTTGTTCTCGGGATGGAGCGTGATGACCAGCTCTTCTTCCTTGCCATTGTCCTTGACCGAAATCCTATCTAGTTGGTAGCCACACATCCACGGAGGAGTGATGCAGGCTTGCTCGCCATCAGGCGTCTGAACGGAGCGGGTATAGGCGGTGAAATGCCAGAAACTGTCAGTATTCTTCCACAGAACACCGTCGGCATCATAGTTGTAGCTCGCCACGGCATAATCATTGGCAGGCAACTCTATCGTCTTTTCTTCGCCATGCGGAAAGTCGAATATCCAGGGGTCGCCTTTGCCTTGAAGAGGGAAGAAGATGACTCTCATTCCTTCCGGCTTCTCGAAGTCTGCCAGCTGTTCCCATTTCAGCACCACTCTGAGTGAGCGGAACTTGACGGTTTGGGGGAATTTGAGTTCCTTATGCTCGCAGGAAGTCAGGCTGAGGGTGAGCAGGAGGATGAAAAATGTAAGGATTCTTCTAATCATCGCCACCTCCTTTCCTGTCAGGGGAATCCATCAGAAAAGAATTTTTCTTTCGGGATTTTCTCTGATTCTGATTTCCTTTGCCCAGGAGCCAGACGAGGGATATTTCAGCCTTTGTAGGGCCTATCCATTGCCGCTTCTTCGTGGCTTGCCATACGTATTCACCGTCCTGTGGGAGATATTCGTGGTAGATTCCGCCCCAGTATCCGGCTCCGATGGTGAAATCGATGTTCCATCTTCGGGCGATGGGGAGGGAGTAGCCATATTCGGCTCCCACCACGTAGTTCATCTTATCCCAGAGCGTGCCACCGGGCTTGCCGCCCATGTAGCCCCTTCCACCGGTTTCGAAATCGTAGGTGAAAATCTGGCCGTACACCCCGACATGATGCCCCGTGAGGGCTTTCCTTCGGGCTGCCTTTCCCAGCCATTTGCGCAAGGCAACATCTCCACCGTAGGCACGCCAGTACCAATGGCTGCGGTCGTTGTTCCACCAGCCATACATGGCGTTGGCGGCAACCGTCCATCTCTTGCCGAGGTCGAATTCCACTCCTACGTTGGGAATCAGTAATGCGTCATATATTATGTTCGTCCGTACATCCATATTGAATGGTTTGTTCATCTTCACGGAGTCGTTCTCCTGCTTAACATTCTGTGCTGGCGCTCTGCTGCCATATATTAATAATGTGATGAGGAGAATATAATTGGTTATTCCGTTCATCATGTTATCTGAGAATTGTATATTTTCTGCTAATTTTATTCATTTTCGGCTGCAAAGATAAGAAGAGTTTGTAATATTACCAAATTAAAATAGTTAAAAAATTGTAAGGGGGGGGGGGATTAGTATTATTTGTCAAGAATGTTGCCTTTTTGGGAACAAAATCATAAGAAAAAGAGGGTGTGTCATAAGCTTCTTAGGATATAGATAAAAAATGTAAAGGACTGACTTTATGACACACCCTCCTTGAATATTATTTCTTTTCCAGCTCCTGAAGGCTTTCCATTTTCTTGGATTCCAGGAACTCGTAGATGCCGCAGAGATGCTCACGGACGCGGCCGTGGCCGAATTCGTAGACCTTGCTGACAAGGCCATCAAGGAAATCACGGTCGTGGCTCACCACGATGAGTGTACCGTCGAAATCCAGAAGCGCCTGCTTCAACACATCCTTCGTCTTCAGGTCGAGATGGTTGGTAGGCTCATCGAGAATCAGCAGGTTCACCGGCTCCAGCAGCAACTTGAGGATAGCAAGACGGGTGCGCTCGCCACCCGACAACACCTTCACCTTCTTGGTAGAATCCTCGCCGCCAAACATGAAGGCACCGAGCAGATCACGAATCTTGTTGCGGATTTCGCCTTTTGCAACATCGTCGATGGTCTGGAATACCGTAAGCTCGCCATCGAGCAGAGAAGCCTGATTCTGAGCGAAATAGCCAATCTGGACATTATGTCCCAGCTCCAGTCTGCCTTCGTTCTGAAGCTGGCCCATGATGCATTTCACGAGCGTAGACTTACCCTCTCCGTTTCTTCCCACGAAGGCAATCTTGTCGCCTCGCTCCACGGTGAGGTTCACGCCGCTGAAAATCTGCTTGCCGTCGAACGACATCGCCACATCGCTCATCTGCACCGGATAGTTGCCGCTGCGTGGACTAGGCGGGAACTTGAGACGCAGACGGCTGGTGTCCTCCTCATCCACCTCGATGAGTTCCAGTTTCTCCAGCATCTTCACGCGGCTCTGTACCTGGAAGGTCTTGGAATAGGTCCCCTTGAAACGTTCGATGAAGTCCTTGGTCTCGGCAATCATCTTCTGCTGTTCCTCATATTTCTTCATCTGCTGCTCGCGGCGCTCCTTTCTGAGTTCCAGATACTGGCTGTAGGTAGCCTTGTAGTCGTAGATTCTGCCCATGGTCACCTCGATGGTTCTAGTCGTGATATCGTCAACGAATTTGCGGTCGTGGCTGATGACAACCACCGCCTTCGAACTGTTGATGATGAAGTCTTCCAGCCATCCGATAGATTCGATGTCGAGGTGGTTGGTCGGCTCATCGAGGAGCAGTACGTCGGGCGATTTCAGGAGCAGCTTAGCCAGTTCTATACGCATGCGCCATCCACCGGAGAACTCGCTGGTAGGGCGGTTGAAGTCGGAGCGTTCGAAGCCCAGTCCGAGCAGCGTTTTCTCCACGTCTTCCTCGAAATGGGTCATATCGATGGCATAGAATTTTTCTGACAGAGAGGATACCTTTTCGATGAGCTGCATGTAGTCATCGCTGTCGTAGTCGGTACGTGTGGTGAGTTCGTTGTTGATGCGGTCGATTTCCGCCTGCATCTCATGCAGATGGGCGAACGCCTGGCAAGTTTCCTCGAATACGGTGCGTCCGTCTTCGGTCATGAGGTGCTGTGGCAGATAGGCGATGACGCAATCTTTCGGAGCCGAGACCGAGCCACGTGTGGCAGTTCTCACGCCTGCGATGATCTTGAGCAGTGTACTCTTTCCTGCGCCATTCTTTCCCATCAGGGCTATACGGTCCTTCTCATTGATCTGGAAGGAAATGTCTTTGAATAGGGTGGTGCCGCCAAATTCTACGGTCAATCCATCAACTGTAATCATATCTTTTTTCTTGTTCTAATGTTTATTTCTTCTGTTGATGCAAGCCATCAATCGATGATGTGATTGATGACCATTCCTGCGATTGCCATGCCGAAAGTGGCGGTGATGTGGCAGAGCGAACCGTTGATCTGCGCCTTTGTTGAGCACCATTCGTGTTCCACGAGTCGCTGGTCGCCCCTGTTCTGCATCGGCTTTTCCTCGCTGAAAACGCATTGGAATTTGCGACGGGGGAACGTCTTGTTCTTCTTGAATTTCTTGCGCAGGGCCCTTGCCAGCGGATCGCCATCCACCTTCCAGAACTCAGCCTTCCTCACCATGAACGGGTCGCTGCGGAGGGCTGCACCCATCGAAGAAATGAAGGTGATTTCCTTCGGAAGGGCAGTAGCACGGAGAATCAGATCTGCCTTGTCCTTCAGCGAGTCGATGGCATCGATGATGAAGTCGTATTCCTCCATGTGGAATTCGTCGGCTGTTTCCGCCTGATATATTTTCTGATAGGCGGTGATGTTGGCATCAGGGTTGATATCCAGCAGGCGCTGGCGCAGTGCATCCACCTTCACCTCGCCGATGGTGCGGCTGGTTGCCATCAGCTGGCGGTTGCAGTTGGTCACGCAGACGCGGTCGCTGTCCACGATGGTGATGTTCCTCACGCCGCTTCTCAGCAGTCCCTCAGCGCACCATGACCCCACGCCTCCGATACCGAAGATGAGCACTCGTGCCGACTGTAATTTCTCAAGATTATCCTTTCCCAGGAGCAGTTCCGTGCGTCGCTGCATTCCCCGCTCCATTGCTGTTATTTTATTTCCCATTCAATTATCTTTTTATTATCTTTCAACCTTGCTTTGCGCAATTCCGGTGCAAAGATACGAAGATTTTCTGTATCAACCAAATTTTTGCATGTGATAAGGAGCGATTTTCAGCAACTTACGATTTGAAACTTAGTTAAAGAAATCAAACTCTATGTTTTGTGGGGCGCATCTCTATGTTTTGCGGTATAGAAAACTATGTTTTGCCATATAAATCAGCATATTACAAAGTAATACCCGTTTTCGGGAAACGTATTCAGTATTCAGTTATTCAGTTTTTTTCGCTGTGGTTACCATTCTCTGTATAGATAGTATATTATATATATATAATTATATATATATA
>ERZ1026884.1654-NODE-1654-length-11614-cov-5.140843_pt1 | contig 11614 bp, 9 predicted proteins | sample MGYA00380172_ERZ1026884 | MGnify/ENA primary metagenome ERZ1026884 (study PRJEB33269, sample SAMEA4719808) | human gut metagenome | biome: human-associated habitat; feature: organic feature; material: feces | place: Cameroon | collected 2013-10 ... | reverse complement strand
ATGAGTTCTCTTTTTCTTTGTTTTCGTGTTACCTATGTATTATAGCTCAACACAATGTGCGCGCGGCGGGATATCCGTGCGCGCGGCGGGATATCCGCCTGTGCGGTTTTATCAGCCTTTATCAGCTTTATCAGTTAGACAGCTTGGAGGCTTCAAATCAGTCCCTGCAAACGACCCTTGAGCCTTCATCCTCCACGATGATTCCCTGACGGTTGTTAATGGGGCGGATATTCAAATCCGAAAACTCTGCCATGATTCGCTCGGTAGCCTTCTTAAAGGGCGGCGTAAGATAATGCGGAAGAACATGGAAATCAATCAAAGCAAGCCCTGCATCGTCCTGCTGTGAATAATCCTCCGGCTTCTCATCCATTTGTTCAATATATTGGATGCTTGGGGCGCAGATAACCGCGCCTGCCGACTCGCCGATCATCAGCTTTCCGTTTGCCAGTTCCCTCCTTAGCAGCTCGTCCGTTCCCGTTCTGCGCAGCTGATCCATCAGGAAAAAGGAATTTCCGCCGGTAAAATATATCACATCCGCAGCCTCAAGGGCAGACTGTATCGTTGAATAAGCCTCCGCAGAAATATCCATTTCAGTTACGGCTGCGCCTGATTTTTTGAACAGCTTTTTTGCCGAGCTGACATAGCCGGTATAGCCCTCGCGCAGCGAGGCTGTGGGAATAAACGCAATTTTCCTGTTTTCAATTTCTTCCTTTATCAAGCTCCCTACGCTTGAAAAGTGCGAGCATAAGAACAGTCTCATCCAAATCCTCCTTTTTGACCTTCGCTTTGTCCATCTGCTTCCGCATTCAAAGCATACCATCAGGCTTGCAGGGAGCGCCGGGTGAAGCTCCCATTGCCGCCGCCGCTGCCCGCCCCGCGCCCGCTCGTCCTATTTAAGCAGCTCGCGCACCTGCTCGCTCAGCTCACGCAGGCGGGTGACGGCCTCCAGCGCGTCGGACAGGAAGGGAAATACATCCCGCCGGGGGCGTGCCGCGCCGTTGGGGTGCTCGGCCAGGATTTCGCCATAGCGCTTTTCAGCCCGCCGCACCGCATCCTCCCAGGAGATATAGATGCGCTCCTGCGCGGTCTGGCCGATGCGGTGGATTTCATCCGGATGCGCGCACGCCCACAGCGCCTGCGCGCACAGGCTCTGCGCGTTTTTATCCATCAGCAGGCCGGTCTGGCCGTCGTCAATGCCCTCGGCCGCGCAGCTGCCGCGCACCAGCAGGGCGGGCAGGGCGCAGGCGGCCGCCTCGCGCACCACAATGCCGTTGGTGTCAAAGGTGGAGGGGAACAGGAACAGATCGCCCCGGCTGTAATAGGCGCGCAGCAGCTCGCGGTCGCGCACCGCGCCGGCGAAAACGCAGTCCTCCCACAGGCCGTTTTCGCGGGCAAGCGCCTGAATATCCGCCATGTCCGTGCCATCGCCCACAAACAGCATGGTAAAGCGCGCGCCCTGCGCCCTGGCCTGCGCCAGGCCGTCCAGGATCAGGCGGATGCCCTTATACCAGCGCATGCGGCCGATAAAGAGGAAAACGGGGCGATCCTGCGGCAGATGATGGCGCTGGGTAATGGCGGCGATTTCCGCCTCCGTCGCGCGGCCGCGGGGGAAATCCACACCGTTTTCCATCACGCGGTATTCGCCCCGGAAGCCCAGCGAGCGCAGGTTTTCGCCCGCGCCGCGGCTGACCGTCCACACCTCGTCGCAGGCTTCGATGTTGCGCACCATGGCCGTAATCAGCTGATTCTGCAATAGCTCGCCCTTCAGCGCCGTGCGGATGTCGATATCAAACTTGGTATGATAGGTAAACACCACCGGCGCGCCCGTGCCCTCGCGCGCCGTGCGCGCCAGCAGGGTGGAGGCCACCGGGCAGTGCGTGTGCAGGATATCGGGGTGAAAATCATCAATGGCCGATACCGCCCGCGCGCTGAAGGGATAGCCCGCGCGGTAGCCCACCAGCCTGGTGGTGTTCACGCTGGCATAGCGCAGCACGGGGTAGGGATAATCATCGGTTACGCCGGGATATTCGGGGGTGGCGACCATGACGGGATAGCCATCGTCATGCAAAATACGGGCATAGTTTGTTACCACATTGGCCACGCCGTCAATCGTCGGCGGGAAGGAATCGTTCAAAAGCGCAATGCGGGGCTGATCCGCCATGGGGTCTCCCTCCTTTATACGTTGTCGGGCAGGGCAGTTTTCAAATCGTCCAGAAAGGCGTTTTCGCCAATCAGGGTCAGGCGGTACGCGCCGTTTTCCGCCTGCGCGGCGGTGACGGAGGCGTTGGGCACAAAGGGCACGCCGCGCATATCCAGCACCGTGCCGCCCTGCCAGCGGCATTGCAGCGCGCGCACGGGCGTGGCGTGGGTGAACAGCGCGACGGTCTGGCCGGGATGCGCGGCCACGGCGCGCGATACCGCCGCCTGCACGCGGTCGAACAGGTGTGCCACGCTTTCGCCCTGCGGGCAGATGCAGCGGCCGATATCGTGCCGCCAGCAATCGTATAGCTGAGCGTAATCCTGCTCAATCTGCGCAAAGGGCATGCGCTCCCACCGCCCGGCGCAGATTTCGCGCAGATCGGGCTCGGGGCGGATGGGCAGGCCGAAGGCCGCCGCCGTCGGCTGGGCGGTTTGCATGGCGCGCATCAGGTCGCTGGCGTAAATCGCATCGATCCTGAAATTCTTTTGCAGATAGGCTGCCGTGCGGCGCGCCTGCTCCTGCCCCAGGGGGGAAAGGGGCACATCGTAATGCCCGGTAAACACCTGCGTAACGTTGGTAACGCTTTGCCCGTGGCGGATTAAAAGCACCGTGGTCATCGTGCCGGCTCCTGTTGTGTGATGACAATATTTTAATGGGCTGGAAAAGTTTTGTCAATGCAACTTTCGGGCGGATATCGGGCGCGCGGCGCAATTGTAAAACCCGCGCGGGGCGGCCTGCAATTGGACGCGGTCGGGGGTATACTGCATATATCCGCAAAAGGAGGTTTGTCTATGAAAAGGTTATTGTGTTTTGTAATTTGTTTGTCGATGTCCTTGTCTGTCTGCCTGTCCGTTCAGGCGGAGGGGGCGGATATCGTCGCCGACCGGCTGACGGCCTATCGCGCGGCGCTGGAAACGCTGTATCAGCAGCATCGCTATCCCAACGGCGAAGAGGCCGATCTGACGGTGAAGGAACGCACGCCGGAGGATAACGCCTTTGCCCTGTGTGATGTGGACGGCGACGGGCAGGACGAGTTGATTTTCCATCTTGCGACGGCTGCTGTGGCCTCGCAGACTGAAAATGTGTATCGCTACGATCCCGAAACGGGCGCGCTGGCGGAGGAACTGATCGAATATCCAGCTGTCACCTACTATGCCAACGGCTATGCCGTGGCGCAGTGGTCGCACAATCAGGGGCTGAGCGACGATGACTTCTGGCCTTATAATCTGTATGCCTATAGTGCGGATACGCAAACCTACGAGCTGATTGCCAGCGTGGACGCCTGGGCCAAGGCGCGCTCCCTGCAGCATTGGGAGTTTGATTTTCCCTATCCCGATCAGATTGACGCGGAGGGCGCGGGCAGCGTATATCTGGTTACGCCCAGGGGTGGCGGCACGGACGTGCTGAGTCAAACGGACTACCATGCCTGGCTGGCCGCCTTCGACCTGACCGAGCCCATCGCGGTGGCGTATCTGCCCCTGACGGCGGAAAACATCGCGGCTGTGGGAAACTGAACAAAGAAGAAAACGCCGCTCCTGATCCGGCTGGATGGAGCGGCTTTCGTTATGCGTTTTTTACGGGGCGGGCGTCAGCCGCACAGCCAGCAGGGGCTGGGCGAAGGTCAGCGTCAGCACGGCGGAATCGCCATCAAGGGCATATTCCAGCGGTGTTTCGGTGCCGTCCGCGTTGAGCAGGGACAGGGTGCAGCCATTTACCAGCTCGGCGGGCAGGGTGAGCTTCACCTGGCAGGAAGCCTTGGAAAGGGTGCCGCCATAGACATAGCCCACGGTCAGCAGCTTTTCGCCATTGGTCAGCGTGCCTACGCGCAGGAGGGCCTCGCCATGCGGGATTCTGCCGCTGACGATCTTGACGGAAGCGCTGGCCAGCGCCAGCTTGGAGCCATCGCTCACCGTGCCGCACACGGGGCAGAGGGAGATATTCAGCACGGGCAGCTCGACGCTTTCGCAGGCAACCGTTTTTTCATCGTGGCAGCCGCCGCGCAGGCACTCCGCGCGCTGCGTGCCGTCGCCATTGGCCGACCATTCGCCATACCAATGGCCGCAGTGCGGCACGATGGTATCGGCGTAGCGATCCGCGCAGCGGGTGCAGGTGTGCAGGGTGCAGCCGTCATCCTCGCAGGTGCGCGGGATGATCTCAGCCTGATAATCGTGCCCCAGCGCGGGCAGGGCTTTATAGGTGGAATAGCTGCACTTGGAGCAGGTATCGTAGGCTTCCCAGCCGGGCTCGGTGCAGGTAGCGGCCTGGCCGGCATGGTGGGTCAGGCTATGGCCGGAAGCGGGAATTTCCGCGTAGGTGGAGTAGCCGCAGCCCTCGCGCTGGCAGGCTTCATAGGCATCCCAGCCGACCTCGGTGCAGGTGGGGGCTTTGGCTGCGTAGTCCTTGAGGTCGTGGTTGTTCGGGTTTATTGTGCCATACTGGTCAAAATAAGTTTCCGTTCCCTGGTAGTAGCAGGATCCGCAGTTTACATAGTACTCACGCGTAGAGACGCAGGTGGCCTCAGATTTCAGGCACATATTGCCCTGCACGAAGCGATGATCAGTCTCATCTTTTCTTCCATTAACGCATCCATCATTCATACAGCGAAGCCAGTGCTTTTCAGCGTCTCTTTCTACGTAAGGATCCGAACTCCACTTCCAGGTCTCAGGAAAAGAATGCTCTCCATAGCATTGCCCGCCGCATTCAGTGCAGGTTCCCAGGACGACGCAGGTGGCGGTGCTGTCGCCGGAGCAATTTGCCGTATCAGTTGCGCCGCAGCCATCGCGCTGGCAGGTGCGGGTGTGGGTTTTGTTGTCGCCGCTGGGACTCCAGGTCTCGCCCCAGTCGTGGCCGAGCTTGCCGTACTGGGCGCCGCACTTTACGCAGGTTTTGCCCGTGGTGCAGGTGGGCGTTTCGTCGCCGCCGGTATGGAGTCTACGGCCATCGTCGAGAACGAATTGTTGTATGTTGCCGCATGTCTTGCATTTGGCTTCCGCCCAATGGGCCACAGGGTCTGGCGTCGATGAAATGGGCGTTGGAATATATCGTATAATTATAAAATCTGTAATCTTTAGGCAATTATCACATTTAGTTTTTGCTTTCTCAGTCGTTTCCGACGCCATGGCTGGGGAAGCGGCCATCAGCAGGCACAGCAGCAGCACGGCAAGGAAAATATGGAGCCAATTTTTCTTCATGGGATAAACCCTCCTTTATCAATGGGGTGATGGGCGACATGCCGTTGATCACATCTTAAATGGTATGCAATCCAATTATATATGATTCCGTGCGGCAAGTCAATACGGAATGAGCGGCTTGTTTGTAAATTTTGCTTGCGGAGCCTTTTTGCACAATAAAAAATCCAGAAGCCATAAAGGTTTCTGGATTGGTGCGGGAAACAGGACTTGAACTGCCCGGGACCCAGAAACAGTCCAAATCATGCGTTATGCGGTAGAATAATCAACCGATATATACAACAGAAAGCAACAAATAACAACACAAAATAACCCTTTTAGGGGTATAGCGTAACCTGGTAAAATGACGTGAAAAATCAACATGAAGGGAAAACACCAATGATATCACCCATTCCGAGGCTCTGAGGCCACCCATATTGGCAGTTGTAGACTGCTTTTTTTGTTCTCATCATTCCACTCATCTTTGCCACAAAAACGTTTTCATTCAGCCGGATTAACCTACTCCTCAAACTTTTGCAGTGTAAACTTGCCATTGTAAGGCCCGCCTGACCTTCTTCCAAATAAATCCGCTCCCGTGCGGCAACGCGTTTGGGATTATTGATCTCGAAATGCTTTGCCGCTTCATTGTAGCTCAGCTTTTCTTTCTGCATTGTTTCCATAACCATTTTTTGAATTCCGGCGTGTACCGCTGATCCGGTACTCCTTTTGGCATAGTTAAACACCCCATTCGTTAGACATTGTATCACACTGTCTAACAAATGGGGTACAGTTCATCCGTCTTTTCCCTTGCAATTTTTTCTTTATACTGCGAAGGTGAAATTCCCATAACCCGATTAAAAGCATAATTAAAACTTACAGTGCTTCCAAATCCCGTAACCTCCGCAATTTCATATATCTTCAGTTTTGTTTCCTGCAGCAGACAGCAGCTCTTTTCAATTCGAAACTCATTCAGCCAGCTAAACAGATTTGTTCCTGTTTCTGCTTTAAATGCGCGGCTGATATAGGATTTAGAAAGATGAAACTCTTTCGATAGACCTTGCAGCGAGATTTCCTCTGCATAATGCGCTTTAAGATAGGTTTTTAGCTGTTCTACCTTTCCCTCCCGTTGTTCTATTGCATCGTCCATCGGTATTTCTTTCAGAATTTCATGATAATATGTAAGAAACTGCTCCGATGTTTCGCATAAAAGCAATCGATCAGCGTCCTTTTCATGGACTTTAGAATTCGAATCCAAAAGAGAAATAAACGTCTGCGCATTCCGCAGCAATGTTCTTCGATTGGGCACGCCATCGTCTCGCATTTTCGCAAGAAGTCGTTTCATACACAGCAGATGCTCTCCGATCATTCTATTTCGAATCGTATCCATCAAATATCTCATCATATCAGATATTTCAGCCTGTCCCCTATTTTTCACACCAATACTATCAAAAAAATGAAATGACTCCCCATCCGCAAAACAGCGGTCATGCATATTCCGTGCTTCCTGCACCGCCGCATTTAATTCTTCACACCGATAATGTATCGCGCTAGCTCCCCCCTGTAATGAAACGTCGATAAATCGCTGCAACATACCAGAAAGCGTTTCAAACAAATTCTTCGCGTTCTCGTTCAGTCCGCTCTCCACCTTATCTGAACAGCATAGCAGAAAGTACTCGTTCGGTGCAACCGACAAAAAGCGCACGTCAGATCTTTTTGAGGTCATTTCGGTAATCAGGTTTTCGGCAGAGTGTAAAGCAATTTCCCGGCTAAAGCCGGACTGCCGATGCTGTTTTTCATAAAGTCCACGCAATGAAACCGCCATTATCAAATATGCACGCATGGACATTTCCCGCGTCAGCTGCCGCAACACTTCGTCAGAGATTTCGTCGCTCAACACGTCATATTGCAGCGCCTGCCGTTGGCTTCCATTTTTCGATACCCCAGTCGATTTCATTTCTTGCAGCGCCCGATCTCGAATATTTTGCAGCAGCTTTAACAAGTCGCCCGACTGAATGCGCGGTTTATGAAAGTACTCATACGCTCCCAGCCGAAACGCCTCGCGCGTGGTTTCAAAATCGTCCAGCCCGCTGATGATAATCGTTTTTGCCTGCGGCAGTTCCATGCGAATCATCCGCAATAAGTCCAGTCCTGAAATATCCGGCAACCGAATATCCAGCAGCACAATATCCGGGCGGCAGGTGCGCAGCAGCGGAACCGCTTCCTGCCCGTTTGCCGCTTCACCGACAAGCATTAAATTATTCTCTTCCCAATCAATGCTCGATTTTATTCCCACGCGAACCAGTAATTCATCTTCAACGACCAGTACCTTTAATTTGAGAGCATCGTTCATTTTTCCTGTCCCCCATGTGGAATGATATGCTGCAACGGCAAACTCACGGTTACCACGGTGCCCATTTCTTCTGCACTTTCTACGGTCAAGCCAAAACCCGCACCATAATGACTATGGATTCGCTTTTGAATATTATTAAGCGCAATAGAATCCTTCGTATGCGGTTCTCTTTCTTCCAGCAATGTTTGCAATACCTCTTGGCGGATTCCCTTTCCGTTATCCGACACACGCAGCAGCAAGCTATTTCCGCTTCCTATGCATCGAATCATCAATTGGAACCTTTTTGTCCCATCATCTTCAAACGCGTGTAAAAAGACATTTTCTACGATCGGCTGCAAAATCAGACGCAGCACACGCGCGTCCATCAATTCGGATGGAACATCATATTGTACTTCCACCTCTCCTAACAGACGCAATTGCATAATTCTAATATATTCTTGAATAAAGCGAATTTCATCCGCCAACGATACGTAATAATCCGTATTTCTACTGCAGTAGGAAAGAATTCCCGAGAACGATCCAAGCAGACTGGCAACCTGGTTAGCCTGCTGCATGGTTGCCATCCATTGGATACGACTGATAGTATTATAAATAAAATGCGGTGTGATCTGGCTTTGCAATACGCTCATTTCCAGTTTGCGCTTCTCATCCTCCTCGGCATAGATCTGACGAATCAGGCAATTAATCTTATCCAGCATTTCCTGCAGCATCATGTTCATATCGCGAATTTCTGCCACAGGATGCTGATCGCCTTCATCGAAGCGTATGCTCATATCTCCCTCTGTAATCTGCTTGAGACGGATTTTAATTGACGTAATCGGTTGCGTAAATCGCGAAACCAGAAAATAAATCACTCCGGATTCCAATAACAGCAAAATGATTGTGCCGAGCAGAATAAACTTGAGAATATCGCGTTCATAAGCAAACACCGTGCTTTTTTTCGCCGCTTTCACAACCCGCCAGCCACATATTTCTGATACCCGCGAAGCTGTATAGACCACATCATCACACATACAGCTCTGCTCTTCCTGTGTGTTCAGTTTCAGAGAATAGATATATTGCGCAATCGGCTGCGCACAACGCCCATTATCTGAACATGCAACAATTCTTCCATCACGGTCAATAATGTAATAATCGCTCTGCAGATCAGCAGAATACCTCTCGTATATTTTTTTGAACGTACCGACGTCAATATTGATAAAAAAAGCGCCTAAAGGCATGCGCTGAATCGATGCTGGAATTAGGATTTCCTGAATGTACGTGATCACATAATCGCTGGCCGGCGCAATCAACATAGCGCTTGGGCGCACACCTGATATGTAGTTCGTCGTTCCCTTTCCCTGCGCTTTTTGAAAGTGCTCTTGATAGTCCTGACGTGCAATGGAGAAATCATACTGACGGTCTCGCTGGATCAAATAGGCTGTGCTCAATGCGTAAAACTTATCCTGCCGCTCATGATAAAGCAGAACTGATTCAAAGTCATCATTGCGAATCATAATTTCACGGAACATAAACATCTGCGCAGTATACTGATCGGCCAAAATCTGTGCGGCCGTCACATCTTCCGGGTATTTTCGCAAAATCGGCAAAATCTCCATGCTGTTGCCCGGCATTCGCGCAATATCGGCAATGTCCTGAAAATATCGATCAATCCCGCAAAGCACCTGCTCATTGCTTTTCCTTTGCGTCTCCAACACGCGCTGGCGCACAATCTCTGTAACTTTCTCTGTTATATAATAACTCTCCAGGGCAGTGATACTTACTACAATCAAAATCAGCGGTATAAGAATATAAATTTTCAATGTCTGTGTTGCGCGGCCGCAAAGCCATTTCCAAATTTGTTTCAACTAATTTATCTCCTCATGCATATGCTTCATGAAAAGCATAAAAGCCTGCGGCGAACATCCGCAGGCTACCCTTTTCCTTCTGGCATGCGGGATTTTGCAGCCGATTTTTTGCAGCTTTCTGCTCCGCCTTGACCCGCATTTTCTGCTGTCGCCAGAATAATATTATAACAATCCTTTCATAATTGCAACCTTTTTTCACTGAGATCAGAACACTGAATAGAATGCGTCAAAAAAGCGTTTTGGGTTCACATCAACCGCCACCTCGCAGCATCCATTCTCGTCTTGTTGAAAGTGCGTATACCCCTTGAGCATTCTGCTATCCACATCTACGGATACACTGCCTTTGGCAAATTTGCAAACATCATCTTCAAATACGCACACCGTTGCCAAAGGATCATGGAACGTTACATGATCGCTGCACTCAAACCACACGCCTGCCATATCCAGTATCGGCCGAAAAATCGGATGCATTTCGCAACGGCGTCGGAATTCATTTGCCGAAAGCGTCACACGGTGCGTCATGTCTACGCCGATAGAGCGATGCACCGGCACAGCATGCTGATATACGATCGCAGTGGCATACGGATCGATCAGCGCGTTCATTTCCAGCGCCCCTCCCGCCATAAAGCCACTGATTTCTGCTGGTTCAAAGGCGCTGTTGCGCCCTTCTTTCTCAGTTACATGTGCATGACTCCACGGTCGAAAGTCCCACTCAGAAAATTTTCCACACATCAGATACATGCCGCGCAAAAGCGAAGCAATCTCCGGATCGCTTAGGAACAGGCGCGCAATATTGCTCATTGGCGAAATTCCAAGCAGCACAATTTCGCCAGGATATTTTCGAATCATCTCGCGCATCCATGCAATGGCATCCGTTGGAAATTCTGTATCATGCGGCCATTTCTCAAGCATTGCTGACTGCGGAGCATAGCGTTCCTTCTGTTCAATGATGATGCAATCCTTTGCCCCAATATGAATCGGAATATCTGTTCGTTCTGCAGCATGCAGCATCGCACTGACCATCTGTGCGCGGATCTCTGCCTGGCCCGTAAGTGTTGTAATTCCAACAAGCTCGCAGCGCGGCTGATTGAGCAGATATGCCAGCGCCAGCGCATCGTCGATATCCGTACCGATATCGGTGTCCAGGATCACTTTAATGCGTTCCATATTTTCCTCCATTGCTGATTGAAATGCCGCCGGTGCAGACACAGCAACGGCTACACCGGCGGCAAGTAGATTTGTATTCCTTTTACTGGGCGATAGCCGCGCGCATTTCTTCCGCAGCCGCCTTGCAGGCCTCTTCCGCGCTGACTTCACCGGACATGACAGAAGAGAAGCAACGATCAAAAATATTGCTGATTTCAGTGAATGCCACCGGACTCTGCATCGGGTAGGATTCTGCCGGCATATTGGTCACGTCAAACAATTCTTGACCGACATAACCGCGTTTGGAAAGCTCATCCGTCGTTTCGATTCCAGTAATAGACGCAATATTCGCCGTATCGTTTACCCAGCCGTACTCCCAATCGTCAGTCACCGTATAAAACGCAAACGCAGAAGCAAGCTCATAATTCGACGTGCTACTGATCACCTCAAAGCTGCCAATAGCATACTCCTGACGACCGGAATACTTGTGCGGAATCTCGACTGCCGCCACGTTGTAAAAATCATTGGAGCTGCAGTATTTAAGCATCCAACGACCGGCGTTCGTCATTGCAACATAGCCGTCAATCAGCTGCTGCAGATAATCGTAATTCTTGTCCGGAACCGGCGCATAGCCCTTGGCAACGCAGTCGGCAAGGAACTGCATCAATTCAATGGATTCTTTGCTGTCGAAAGTCACTTCGTTATACTCGTCGTTCAGGAAGCCCGTTCCGAAAGAATACAGCCACTGGTTATAAACGAAGTAATAATCCGGAATAGCAATAGCATACTGCTTGGTTCCATCTTCCTTCGGCTGGGACAGCACTTCCAGATAGTGTTCAAATTCTTCCCACGTCCAATCCGCTGCCGGAACCTCAAGCCCCGCTTCGGCAAGACGGTCTTTATT
>ERZ1026884.1648-NODE-1648-length-11630-cov-3.593175_pt1 | contig 11630 bp, 8 predicted proteins | sample MGYA00380172_ERZ1026884 | MGnify/ENA primary metagenome ERZ1026884 (study PRJEB33269, sample SAMEA4719808) | human gut metagenome | biome: human-associated habitat; feature: organic feature; material: feces | place: Cameroon | collected 2013-10 ... | reverse complement strand
CAGCAATGCGGCTTTCAGCCGCCTTCACCGCATGACGGTGAATAATTCGGGTTTAGTGTATCGAGAGATTATCAGTGGTAGCAGAAAAGCAGATTATTTAACGGCATGGAATGAACTTTCAACATTTGACAAAATAAAAGTAAGTCTATTGGCTCATTTAAGACGTATGCTGTAGTATATCACTTTTATTTTGGATGGATAAGGAAATGAATTTATGTTAAAAGGCAAAAGGTACTGGATTTCGTATACTTTTCTGTTTGTGCTTCTTGCAGGAGTCATCTTCTTTCCGTTCCGCATGAAGGGCAGCAGCTTTTTGAGAGATGGCGATGGCTTCAATCAGTTTTGGCCGACCATGATATATATTGGACAATATATACGTGATGTCTTTCATAGCGGGCTGCCTTTACGCAGATTTGACTTTACGATCGGCTTAGGAGAAAGTGTTTTTTCATCGTTGAGCTATTATGGCTTTGGAGATATCTTCAATTTACTTTCTGCTTTCGGAACAGCAGAGACAATGGACGTTGTGTTCATTGTGATTGTTCTGTTGAAGCTGTATACAGCTGGAATTACGTTTTCCTGGTATGCAATGTATCATGGGGCGGTGAAGAGATATGTACTAGCCGCTTCCCTGATGTATGCATTCTGTAATTATGCCTTGGTAGCAGGACTGGAATTCTATCAGAATCTGAATGGTTTTCTGTGGCTTCCGTTGATGGCTCTTGGCATTGATCAGATCTATGAGGCCAAGAGCAGCAACAGGAACAGAAGAATTGTATGGCCGTTGCTGCTTTCGGTGTTTTTTCTGGCTGTCAACGGATTCTATTATTTATACATGAATACAGTTTTTGCTGTATTCTACGTTCTTTACAAGACGATACAAGGACATAAATTACAGTTTCGTGTATTTCTAAGTTTCATAGGCAATTACCTTCTGGCCATTTCTCTTTCGGCCGTATTCTTTCTTCCTTCCATAGCAGGATACTTCAACAGCAGCAGAACCGGTCGTTCTGCACGTCGTATTTCTGAGTTTTTCTTGTATTCTCCGGCTGAGTATATGATTCGATTGAAAAATGCGATCGTGCCGGTGGCGTGGGAATTATCCTTAGGGCTTCCTTTAATCGGGGGATTGACCGTGGTTTTCTGCCTGCTTCATAGGAAAAGGCGAGACGCAAGTCTGGCGGCAGGACTGATCCTTCTGACATTTGTCCCGTTGACCGGAATTGTCTGCAATGGATTTTCCTTCGATACGGATCGCTGGTGGTATATGCCTTTGTTTGCGGTATGTGCGCTGGCGGCAGAATGTTTGCCGGATGTTCTGGAGCAATTTCGAATAAAGACGGATATAGCTATCTTTGCTGTGTTAGGACTGGCATCTGTTCTGATGCATATGCTTCATACAACTTGGCTGAACCGATTTGAACCACTGAGAGTGGTCTGGTATGTACTTCTGATTGGCATGTTTATGCTGGCCTTTTTCCTGTGCGATGCGAGTCGGAAACGCCGCCTGGTTGGAAGGATGAATTACAGGATATTTACGGAAGCACTGGTTTTACTTCTCATCATTTTCAATGTGGCGGTCAATGGCTTTCTGGTGAATGCCACAAGAGCCTTTGGCGGAAGCGGGTACAGCTCAGGGTTTCGGATCCTAGGTGATTCCTATACCGTTGTCAGTGATAGTCTGGCTGCGGACGTAGCAGGAATAAGCTCGAAGAAATTTGAAAGAATAGACACTTATGACACCTCCTACGACAGCTCACTCCTGTTGGATTATTACGGCACTGTGGCATATTATTCTGTGCTGAACAACAATGCCTACAACTTCTATGCTCAATTCGGGGTTTCGCCTGGAATAGAGGCACGGCATGTCTTGAAGGGACTGGACAGCAGAAGAGCCTTGGAGGCGCTGCTCTCTGTTAAATACTATCAGGATTATGTAATACAGGAAAACGAGGACGGAACAGAGGAACTGAAGCCGGTTCTGAAGGAGAACGAGTATTTCCTTCCATTTGGTTTCACGTATCGCAATTATCAATCGCTTGATGAATTCAACCAGAGGCAGGTTCCTGACAGACGGGCGTCTGCTCTGCAGGCGGTTGTTCTGGAGGATGAGCCAGAGCTTGCTGCGAAACACAAGGAGCCTGTTGGGAATCCGTCGGAGCTCATTGAAGCGAATATCACGGCAGAGGGAATCGATGAAGAAAATGTCGGGTTCTCTGTTTCCTCCGATAGCAGCCTTACCATTGAGCTGAAGGATTTCCAGCATGATTTTCAGGACGGAGAGCTTTATGTGAATCTTGCCGGATTCAAATTGCTGAGTGAAGGCGCTCGGAGTGTTTATGTCGGGAATAAGATCATTCAGGTGCGGGATGGAAGCAATTTATATTACACTGGGAACGATGATTTCTGGATTAATGTGACGGAATTGGAGGATAACGCGATACGAATTCACTTTGATCAAGCCGGGACATATTCACTGGATGGAATTCGGGTATATTGGTGCCCTACCACAAGCTTTTCAGAAGATATACAGAATCTGACAGAAGATAAGCTGGAAAATCTCTCGATTGAAAAGAATCGGATTACAGGAGATTTGAAGGCATCTCAGGATGAAATCCTGTTCCTGAGTATTCCCTTCAGCAAAGGCTGGACAGCATATGTGGATGGAACCAGACAAGACCTCATGAGGGCGAATATAGGCTTTACGGCTATGGAGGTTGAGCAGGGAACACACCGTGTAGTACTGACTTATGAGGATCCTCTGTCGACGGCAGGAATTATAATTACCATCCTCGGAATCCTTGTACTCTTGTGTTGCATTTGGAAAGAGCATAAGGTGCAGAAGAGAATATGATGTGTGGGAGGAACACATGATGTGCAGAGTCTCCTTGATTATGACAACCTATAACAGCATAGAGCACATTGAACAGACCCTGCAGAGTGCCCTGTCTCAGGATTATCCGGATCTGGAAATCGTAATTGCGGACGGAGGCTCTGTGGACGGAACGGTGGATGTGATTCGCGAATATGCGCATCAGTGTGAGACGAAGCGAGAATCCGGGCAGCCCTCGGCAAGAATTGTGTGGAAGTCAGAGAAGGATCATGGAATCTATGACGGGATGAATCGTGCGATTGAGCGCTCCACTGGGGACGTGATTGCGGTATTCAATGATTTGTTTACCAGACCGGATGTGGTGAGCAGAATGGTACAGACGATCCAGGATGGGGATCGAAGATATGGAGAGGAATTCTGTCTTGGCGCACATGCGGATCTTGCCTATATGGACGGAGAGCGCGTGGTTCGCAAATGGATAATGGGGGAAGGAAGAATCGAGGACGGCTGGCTTCCGGCACACCCGACCATGTACTTAAAGCGCAGTGTCTATGAGAAGTACGGCCTGTATGATCTCTCCTTCGCTTCTTCTTCCGACTATGAATATATGGTTCGGATTCTGAAGGATCCGGCAAATCATCTGGCCTATTTACATGAGGAACTGATCCATATGTTCTATGGCGGAACCAGCAATAATGGAATTGCCGGTTATTGGCGCAACACAAGAGAGGCCTATGAGGCCCTTCGGAAGAACGAGGTTTCGGGGGCTGGGAGGATCATTCTGAAGAGAATCGTTCGGACTATGCGTCAATTTGTGGTATCCTAGAAGGGTCAGTCGGAACTATTTGCGGAAAGCTATGAGCTGCAAGGCTGTGGCTGTGATGCAAGAGATGATTGTTTTCAGGATGAAATAAGACAGGAATGAATCCATTTCTTACGATAGTAACACCTACCTATAACCGCAGAGAGAGGCTTCGCGCTTTATATCAGAGTCTGTGCAGACAAACCATCTGTGCAGACTCTTTTGTGTGGCTGATTGCAGACGATGGAAGCTGCGATGGGACAGGAGAGCAGGTCCTTGGCTGGCAGAAGGAGCAGGACGATCGACCGGATGGATTTCGGATTATTTACCGGTTTGCAGAAAATGGCGGGAAGCACCGTGCACTGAACAGGGCTGTTTCAGCGGTGGAGACACCGTTGGTGTTCCCGGTGGACAGCGATGACTTTCTGACAGAGGATGCGATTGAGAGTGTTCACAATGCTTATGCAGGAGAATTTGAAGGCAGCGAGAAGAAGAGCGACCAGAAGCTCTGCGGCTTCAGCTTTCTGCGGCAGAGAGCGGATGGATCGCTGATGAGCAGGGAGGCTTCCGGGGACGGTGTCCTTTCATCGTTTTGTGAGGAGAGAATCAATCTGAGAAATCAGGGAGATATGGCAGAGGTTTGGGTGACGGATATTCTGAAGAAGTTTCCTTTTCCCGAGTTTCCGGGAGAGAAGTTTCTTGGAGAGGATACGGTATGGATTCGGATGTCGGGGCCTTACCGGATGCGTTTTTATAATAAGGTGATTTACCGGTCGGATTATCTGGAGGAGGGGCTGACCAGAAACCGGCGCGCGCACAATCTGGCATCGCCAAAAGGGTGCACAGAACGGGCGAGAGTTTTTCTGGAGTCTCCATATGTTACAATAGCAGCAAAGATCAAGCCTGCCATGCAGTATTGGATCTATGGTCATACCGCAGGAGCTAGTTATCCGGAGCTGTTTGCAAGGCGGCCGCATGGCTGCACAGCTCTTCTGGTACTGGCATTCCTTCCTGCGGTTGTTCTTGAGAAAAGGTGGAAGAGGACGTATACAGCATAAAGCATTCCGGACGGAAGACCGGAAGAGCGGGGGTGAAGATGAGCAGAAAAGAAGTGGATTTATTTGTTCCCGGAAGACTGTGTCTGTTTGGTGAGCATACAGATTGGGCCGGGATGTACCGCAGTGTCAACTCTGCACTGGAAAAGGGAGAGGCAATTGTTACAGGAATTGAGCAGGGAATCTATGCGAAGGCGGAGCGCTGCGAGAAGTTTATCGTGACCAGTCCGCTTGCCTTTTATCGCGGGGAGCATCTGGAGTGTGAGATGAACTCGGAGCAGCTTCTTGCAATTGCGCAGAAGGGGGGATTCTTCTCCTATGTGGCGGGCGTCGCCTCCTACATCAATGACAACTATTCTGTCGGCGGTGTGCGGATTACCGTGACGGCCATGGACCTTCCGCTGAAATCCGGCCTGTCATCCTCCGCCGCAATCTGTGTTCTTGTTGCGAGAGCCTTTAATCAGCTGTACGGCCTGAAGATGAACGTGCAGGGCGAGATGCAGGCTGCCTTCCGCGGAGAGCAGAGGACCCCGTCCCGGTGCGGGCGACTGGATCAGGCCTGCGCATATGGCGTGAAGCCGGTGCGGATGGAGTTTGACGGAGTAGAAATCAATTCGCAGGAGCTGCATGTCGGAACAACCTTCCACTGGGTTATTGCGAATCTGATGTCACATAAGGATACGATTCGTATTCTTGCGGATTTGAACAAGGCCTATCCGTTTGCGGAAAGTGAGAGGGAGCGTTCGGTGCAGGAAGCACTTGGCGCGGACAACCGGACCTTGAACCGAAGCGTAATCAAGGCTCTGGAGGACGGAGATGCCAGGACCCTCGGGAAGCTGATGTGTGAAGCACAGAAGACGTTTGACAGTAAGGTGGCTCCTTCCTGTGAAGAGCTGAAGGCTCCGGTACTGCATTCCGTTCTGGAGGATCCGCAGATTCAGCAGTGGATTTACGGCGGAAAGGGTGTTGGATCTCAGGGAGACGGAACGGTCCAGTTCCTTGCGAAATCCGCAGAGGATGCGGATGCCCTGCAGACGTATCTGGAGGATGTTCGGAAGATGCCTTCCTTCCGCCTGACGCTGCAGCCGGGACAGAGAGTAAAGCGTGCTATTCTTCCGCTTGCGGGATTTGGAACGCGCGTTTATCCGGCAACGAAGAACATGAAGAAGTGCTTCCTTCCGGTGCTGGATCAGGATGGCATTCTGAAGCCGGCGCTGCTGATCATGCTGGAGAATCTGCTGGATGCCGGTATTGAGGAGGTTGCTCTGATTATCGGTGAGGAGGATCGTGAGGAATTCGAAAGGTTCTTCGCGCCTCTTGCGGAAGAGCATAAGAACAAGCTTCCCGCAGACAAGCTTGCTTACGAAGAGAAGATTGAGAAAATGCGCTCCCGCATTACCTATATCGTGCAGAAGGAACGCCTTGGATTCGGACATGCGGTATGGCTTGCCCGTTCCTTTACACAGAACGAGCCGGTGCTTCTGATGCTGGGGGACTTCCTGTACAAAGCAGAACCCGGCGAAGAGAACTGCTGCAAGCAGGTGATGGATGCATTCAAGGAATGCGGCAGAACGTTGGTTTCGATTCATGAGATTCCGCTGGATAAGGTCGTTCATTACGGCGTTCTTCACGGTACCTGGACCTCGTCGTCGGATCCGGATGATCCGATGTTCGAGCGGATGATGACCGTGGATGTCATGAAAGAGAAGCCGACGGATGACTATGCGGAGCAGTACCTGGGAGTAAGGAATGCACGCAAGGAGAAGGAGTATTATGCAACCTTCGGTCAGTACGTGCTGACAGCTTCGGTTTTCGAGGAACTGGAGGCAGAGATTCGCAGCAATCAGAGCGCAGAAGAGGGCGGATGTGAATTCGGTCTGACACAGGCGCTGCAAAAGGTGATTCAGAAGGAAGGCATGTACGGCTTTGTTCCGCGCGGGCAGTGCTTCGATATCGGACTTCCGGAAGAATACCGGAGAACCATGCTGGAATACGGGAAGTGATTTCGAAGATGCGAAATCAGTAATGATCAGGGAGAGGAAATGAAGAAGGACAGAAATCAAAGTATTGATTTTCTAAGAGGAATTGCAGTCATTCTGGTAGTAGTGGGACATACCGTTCAATTGGCAAATGGACTGGATTATCGTAATTCAGGAGCATTTTATGAGGAACCTGTGTATCGGTTTATTTATGGCTTCCATATGCCCTTGTTTCATCTGATCAGCGGCTATCTGGCAGCTTACTCCTTCCGGGCTCATGATTGGAAGGATGAGATTTCCAAGAAAGCAGTACAGCTTGGACTGCCCATTATTACATGGGGAGTGATTCAATTTCTGGTTGAGCGCCTGCGGCCGGGATTTGCGATCCGGCCCTATCAGCTGATTGTGGCAGCAAGGTATTGTCTTGAGAGCAACTGGTTTCTCTGGTCGGTGCTGATCGCCTATGTTCTTGTTGGTATCGGGCATTACGCTCTGAAGGATCATTGGCTTTATTATGCAGTCATTGTTGTGCTCATGTTCGTAACCTCTGATGAGTATAATTTCAAGATGTATAAGTTTGTATTCGTGTTCTTCCTGACGGCTTATCTGTACAACATGCATCGTCTTGAGCAGCCGAAGAGAACAGACTTTACGAAGAAGAACTATCGGATGACTGGAGGCATCTGTTTCCTTGCCTATATGATATTGCTGCAGTTCTTCCATGAGAATCAGTACATCTACACGAGCGGATTTACGCTTTTGGGCAGGGACAATGCTGCTGCTCAGCTTGGAATTGATGTCTTCCGAACCATGCTGGGATTTTTCGGAAGCCTGGCTGTGATTTGCGCGGTACAGTATTTGTTCTTATCGAAAGAGGGGACCTGGCTTCAAAAGAGAATTGCAGTCATTGGAATTCGTTCCATAGGGATATATCTGATTTCAGGAATTTTACTCGGCTATGGATTTCGAAAGTTCTTCACATCCTGGGCCTTCTCATATCCAAGGACCATGGTTGTTGCCTTGCTGATCGTTATTTTCTGCGATGTGACAATCGCTGTGATTGAGCGCTTTCCGAAGCTGTCCATTCTTTTCTTCGGTAGAAAATGAAGGAAGCAGATTCTGTCAGCTAACTGGTAAAGATTGGAGAAGGAACATAATTATCTATGAAAACAGTATCCATTGTGACACCCACCTATAATTCCATGCGAACACTGGAGAACTACATGTCTGCTATCCTGATGCAGGATTACCCGCATGAGGATCTTGAAATTGTGATTGCAGACGGAGGTTCTGCGGATGGAACCATTCGCAGACTGGAGCAGTATCAGAGCGAATGTGACATTCCGATTCACATCTGTAAGAATCCTTTAAAGACCGCAGAGGCGGGAAAGGCTGTCGGTGTTCGAAAGGCGGTCCATGAGATCGTTCTTCTTCTGGATTCGGACAACATCATTCCGGATCCTCACTGGATGACCCGAATGATGGCGCCCTTTGAAGAAAAGGAAATCATTGCGAGTGAGCCGATCGAGTACACGTATCGGAAGGAAGACAGCACCATCAATCGTTACTGCGCACTGATTGGTATGAACGATCCTCTGTGCATGTTTACGGGAAACTATGACCGGAAGTGTATGATCACAGGGAAATGGACAACGGTTCCGAGAGAGGAGATTGACCGCGGAGACTATCTTTCCATCCGGTTCCGGGCGGATATGATTCCGACCATCGGGGCCAATGGCTTTTTTATGAAGAGAAAAGAGCTTCTTGAGAATTTCGAAGGAGATTATCTGTTCGATATCGATGTTCTCTGGGAGCTGTTCTTAAAGGCTCCACAGCTTCGTGTGGCAAAGGTAAAGACCGGTATTGTGCATCTGTTCTGCCCGGATCTGAAGACCTTCAAACGGAAGCAGAATCGCCGTGTGATGGACTTCCTTTATTTCTCGGAAGCAAAGGGACGGAAATATCCCTGGGGCAAGGTCGGTAAGTATAAGATCCTGTTGTTCTGTCTGGCCTGCATCACCATGATTCCGCTTCTGGTTCAGTCAATCATCGGATTCTGCAGGAAACCGGACTGGAAGGTGTGGCTGATGCATCCTGTGATGTGCTGGGTGACTCTGTGGGTGTATGGAACCGGCACGATCAAGGGAATGTTTCACAAAGAAGCCGCGGATCGCAGTGACTGGAAGCAGTGACGGTGGAGATGCTGTTTAAGAGATGAGATTTCATAATTGAGAAACAGAATGAATGTTATAAATGCTCATAGTTCCAGAATGGAACATGTGTCAAAAAATTTTATATGGTCTGCGGCGAATTCAGCTGCTGTAACAATATTTCCGTTCATTATACGTACCCTTCTGATTCACAACATAGGTATGGAATATTGCGGAGTTAGCTCATTGTTTACTTCTGTATTTCAAGTTTTGAATTTGGCGGACTTTGGTATAGAAAATGCATTGCTGTCCTATTTATATTATCCTGTAGCAACAGGAGATAACGGTACTGTATGCTATCTGTTTCAACTTCTTAAAAAGATTTACGCAATCATTGGGATAGTAATTTTAACGCTTGGGTGTATTCTTATGCCATTTATTCCTTATCTCGTAAAAGGAAAAGAATACCCAGCGGGACTAAATTTATATTTTATATATGTAGTTTATCTGATCAATTCATGTTTACCGTATCTGACATTTGGTTATCGAATCACAGTGTTAAGAGTTAATCAACGGGTGGATTTGATCGCGATCGCTGGCGTTGTTTCATCAACTCTGATGTATGGGCTGCAGATTGTTTCGCTCACAATCTGCAGAAATTATTATCTGTACAGCATCCTTCTTCTGGTAGGAACTATTGGAAATGTTGGTATTAGCGCTGCTTTGGCCAGAAGAAAATATTCGTATGAATTCAGAAGTGATATAAAAGAACAATGTAATCTGGCTGAGAATACCGATTTTTACAAAGGACTTCGCCAAAAGTTTTTATCGGTTGGACTGGCAAAACTGAGAAATTTATCCAGAAATTCCTTTGATAGCATCGTGATCTCTTCTTTTCTCGGTTTGTCTGTATTAGCACAATATAATAATTATTATTTGATTATATTGGTTCCGATAACATTGATTAGTATTATTCACGGTGCCCTGGTTCCAAGTTTGGGAAACAGTATTGCGCTGCGCACGGCTGAGGATAATTATCAAATCGTCAAAAAGTATGCTTTTTTTCAACATGGTGTGGCAGCGGTTTTTTTGTCATGCCTGTTAAATTTATATCAGCCATTTATGATGGTTTGGATGGGAAAAGAGTATTTATTGCCTTTTTTGGTTGTTGTTCTTTTATGCATCTATTTTTATCTATATTGTTTGGTGGATATTAATGAGGTGTTAAAGGAGTCTACTGGTATTTGGGAACAGGAGCGAATTCTTGCAATTGTTGAAGCTGTAGCGAACCTTGGACTTAACATTGTACTGGTGAGAAGAATGGGAGTTGCAGGCGTGATTCTTGCAACAGTATTGACGATTTTGTTTATCAATTTACCTGTCGAGTATTTTTATATTTTTCGGAAGTATTTTAAAAAAGCAGGCAAGGACTTCTTTTTTTCGGAAAGCAAGCACACAATAATTACTCTTGGAATTACATTGGTCACATTTCTTGTTTGTGTTTATGTTCCTGCAAGCGGGGTCTGGGGAGTGTGCTTGAGAACCTGCATATCGGTTTTACTGCCGGTAAGCTTGTTTGCAGTGTTTTACAGGAATAACGAGCAGATGCGTTTTTTCATAAATATGGTTCTCGTATTCCTGAAGAAATAAGAATTGTTTTGGAGCGAGATATAATTATTCGAGATTAATGTCGCATGGAATAGAAGCAGGAGGCGAGAGATGGGAATATCTGCACGAAGCCTAGATATTATTGTGCCATGTTATAATGAAGCAGAATGTGTTTCTGTTCTGTTTGCACATATTAAAAGCGTATTGGACAATATTGAGAACTTGCGATGGTCTGTTCTTTATATTAATGATGGCAGCAGAGATCAGACCATGATGGAAATTGAAAAGCTGGAAAAGATATATGGAAAAGAACAGGTAAAGTATGTGTCTTTTTCCCGAAATTTTGGCAAAGAGGCAGCAATCTATGCTGGACTGTCCTATTCACAAGCGGATTATATTGCTTTAATGGATGCGGATTTGCAGCATCCGCCGGAATTACTTCCTAAGATGGTTGCTGTTCTTGATGAAGGATATGATTGCTGCGGTGCAAGAAGAGTGGACAGAAGAGGAGAACCGGTTGTGCGGAGTGCTCTATCTCGGCTTTTCTATAATATGATCAATCGTCTGACTACCATGCATTTGGTTCAGGGCGGATCTGATTTTCGCATGATAAAGCGTCCTGTGGCAGAGGCAATGCTGGCGTTGGGGGAGAGAGAGCGCTTCACAAAAGGAATCTTATCCTGGGTTGGATTTAGTACAAAATGGATAGAATATGAAAATGTTCCGCGAGCAGCAGGAACCACGAAATGGTCGATGAGGGGACTGATGCGATATGCAGTGAATGGCTTCTTTGCTTTTGCGACGACTCCTTTAAGGGCTGCGGTGTGGCTTGGATTTTTAATTGATTCCTTTACATTAATCGGAGCAATTTGGTTTATTATCACAACCTTGAAATCGAATGGACCGCGTACCGGCTTTGGAACACTGGTTATTCTGATTGCCTTTTTTGGGGGAACGATCATCATGATTCTCGGAGTGATCGGTGAATATTTGGCAAGAATATATCTGGAAGTAAAGAAGAGACCACTTTATATCGTTCGAACTACGAATATTGAAAACGAAGACGACCACTTAACGATAAGATAATTGAAAACAAAAGCAGGATATATTGTATATGAATGGAACTTTTGAAGATCACATGAATTTGTTGCCAGATTTGTCTGGAAAAACCATAAAATGGAATGGAAGGGTCTTTCTGGCATC
>ERZ1026884.1640-NODE-1640-length-11670-cov-11.554542_pt1 | contig 11670 bp, 8 predicted proteins | sample MGYA00380172_ERZ1026884 | MGnify/ENA primary metagenome ERZ1026884 (study PRJEB33269, sample SAMEA4719808) | human gut metagenome | biome: human-associated habitat; feature: organic feature; material: feces | place: Cameroon | collected 2013-10 ... | reverse complement strand
GTATTTACAGGGATTGTGGCACTTTTTTAACTAATCAACTGTCAAAGATGAGATTGTACCATAAAAAATAAAACATCTGCAATATACAATCCCACAAAATCACCCTTCAAATGACTGATAAATATTAATCACTTAAAAAGCTTTTAATCTCCTCACTTATTCTTCCATACTCATAATCATGCACATAATGTGGGCAATCCAATTCTATGTACTTCCCAGACTCCACTTCTGAGATGTATTTTTCCTGTATCCTTCTCCATGTTTCTTTATCAAAACCAGTTCCACCAGTACCATCAGAAATAAAAAGCAGCATAGGAACCTGTGGTACTCCATTTTGAGCTACAATTCTTGCATTATCCTTAACACTCTTCGCTTCATTTATCATTGTTACAGTTGCCGTTCTGTTATAAAAAATTGCTCTATACCTATTCTTTTCGTCATTAGTCAACGTTCCATGCTTTATAGCATCACTTTCCGCAAGTGTAGGAATTAGTCTGGTAATTCCTAAATCCGCTGCATATTGTCCAAGTTTCATTAGTGCAAGATTTATTTTCATATTCTCGTAATATTCTGGCACAGCCATATCTAAACCTATAATTGCTTCAATTTCATCGGGATACTTCTGTGCCCAATACAGAGCTTCAATTCCAGACATAGAATGCGGACATAAAACATATGGTCCTTCAATCCCTGCTTTATTCAAAGCTAATCTCGTTTCAGATAATATAGTCTGTATATTTCTGTCTTCATCAACAATATCACTATACCCATATCCAAATTTTTCAACGACAACAATTCTATAATCATCACTCAACAACGAATATAAGGATTTAAAATCCAGAATAGGGGAACAGGTTCCACTCCCTGATAAAAATACCAGCGTTCTAGAACCACTCCCTTCCACATATATGCTCATATTATTTCCATTTATATCAACAAGCTGTCCTAATGGCTCTCGCAATTTTTTCTCTGCATTAAGTCTATATCTATGATAAACAAAGCAAATCAAAATTAAAATAACAATAACTGCTACTATCCATAATAATACCCGCAACATTGTTTTAGCTCCTTTTTTCATTATCTTTACATATCCCTCCTGAAATAAAAACGGCAATACAAATAATAATCACCTTACACACCAGTGAAACAAAGAGATTTCCACCAACAGAAATCTGCGATAATGTATTAATCAATGCATGTGTCATTGCACATATCCACAAGCTCCTTGTTTTATTGTATAATGCAGATAAAATAAAACAGTTTGTCAAAAGTCCAAGTAAAAAGCTACCTACATGAATTGATTGCATTGAACCTTCAATAAAAAAATAAAGGAAATGCCATATTCCCCAACAGACAAATGTCACACATGTCGAAAACACATACTCATGTTGTTCCTCAATAATTGGTTGAAACGTATATCTCCAACCTATTTCTTCAATCCCACCGAACAAAATTGCTTTTACAAATAATATAACCGGAATATACCAATTCTTTACTTGTAACATTCCACCCATTAATAGATAACAAAACTCTATACTCAAAAACATAAAAACAAGCAAGTAGCCGAAGATAGGTTGCTTTATGTTCACAAACTCGATTACAATCCTCTTAAAATTTATTTTTCGATATCGAATTGTGACAATGCTCCCCCACATTGCCGAAGAAATTCCGCCAATTCCAATTGCTATCATCCCTATCACCGTTGTATAATCCACAACAATTCCCATCCTACGCAATAGGTAGACAATAACTGCTATTACCGTTATTTGACCTATGGTTCCAGTTAAATATAATCTAATTGCATTTTTTCTATCCACAGAATTATCCATGTCATCTTCCTTCTTTAGTCAAAATCTATAAAAACTCTTTCCCATTACTCTCCCCACAAATAGAGCCAAACTAGAGCCATTTGATAAAACAAATGCCGGAAACCCGCATAAATACAGGCTTTCGGCATTTTAGTCCGTTATTCAAACTCTTTTTCAAGTTTAATGTTTCATCTTAATCTGATGTTATTTCATTGCAAACCGTATCATTTTGATATGATTTTGTATCTTGTTAATGTGGTTTTAAAACTACTGTACCCAAATTGTACCCAAACAAAACTCCCCACTTAACAACTATCTACTATTCATTTCAATCTCAATTTCGTGATTTTCAATAAAGGACTCAATTTCCGCTCTAATCGGTTCATAAATTGCTACATCTTGATTAATAGCCTCAAAACTAACCGCTAACGAATACTTTGCTTTAAATAATCCACCCCAACCTTTGTGTCCACGCACTGCAACACAGAAAGCATCACTTAATTGATTAGATTTTATAATACACCAATCTTTTTGTAATGTACCATTTTTCCTTGAATATCCTTCTGCTGCACCTCTATTAGTGGCCTCACCTAGCACCCAACTAAAATCTCCGTCATCTTCAATTACCGCACCAGTCTCAAAAATACGTCTTGCAAATGTCTCTGCATTTTCGCCCATTCTGCTACAGCACCAATCTAGCCATGTTGACAAATACCCTTTCACATAGCGACGTGTTCGACGAGGATTTGCTGCATACGATAAAGTAATTTCAACCAAAATATCATAATCCTCACCAATAGATGATAATTCCTCAGGTATTGGAATCTGAAAAATATGCGCTTCGTCATCTCCGAGTTCCATAAGTTCCGGTGTTACTAATGTAATCCTATATTCATCATTATGAGTAGCACGTTCAACATCAGGTATGCCATATCCAATATGTCTTAAAGTCGAGACACACTCATCCTTATCTATTTCGTTAATACTTTTAGGCCAACGAGCAGATTGAGCTATCAATGCTCTATAAAGTAAAGCTGGTGATTCTGGAAAAACTTTTTGGATTTGTGATGCAATAAAAGTTACTTTCGGAGCCGAAAAAGATGTACCAACCTCATCTTTGGCGAAGGCTGGACCTTCCGGAGATTTGCGAATTAATTCAGGGCATACCTCAGGTGGTGTAGTAAGTTGAGGGGGCATGCTTCCTTTGTTATATAAATGTGTGCCACCATACTCAACAACTTCTGGTTTTAAAACATCCCAAATGCCAGGTCCCGAACGCGAAAAAGAAGATATCTCCATTTTCTTACCTAACGCAATCACATCATTCGTTTCAAAATCAGTTGAAGAAACCGATCCTACTGTAATAGCCTGCAAACTTTGGGCTGGATTTGATATTCTACATAACTCTCTGTCAAAATATAAAGGATATGGATATCCAGCTTGCCAATAGGCTGATATAACATCAGCAGAAATATTTCCGCCAGCCTGTATAAATAAGACATCATTATTGTATGATTGATAATCAATTTCAGCCGCCCAGGGTGTCATGTGTTTCATTTCACAAGCTTTATGGCTACCAACAGAATGATTAAATATTTTTGTCGGAATCAAAGCATCTTTGTTATACTTCTGAACTGCAATTGCAATTGCCCGAGGCGGATATACCTCTTCAGGCAAGCAATTATCTCTGTCCAGAATTCTCATATTACGAATCCAACAAGGTAATTGGTAATTTCCAACTGTAGGAATCTCTTTGGGATACAAAACAGCTCCCGCTACCCGCGTACCATGTCCTCCGCCTGTAGTCTCATCATTTGTACTCAAATCATCTGACAAAAGACTTATTGAATCAGTATTTATAATCGAAGGTGCTAAATATTTATGGGCTTCTTGGATTCCACTATCCATTATACATACAATCGGCGCTGATTCTAAAGGTTCGTCTATTTGTACATCTTCGCCGAAACTATAATTATTTTCTGGAGCTTTTCCCATTTCTATTTTTTCGCCTTCAGAAACCTCAAATATATATGCAAAATTTAGTACTAAATCGAATAAGCATTTACCAGAAATTTTTAAGCGCACCGAAAAACTATCTGGCAAATCAGTTATTCCTGGAACCCCATCAGTCAATTCCACAATTTCCCCATTATAGGCATAAACAAAATTTTCTATTATTTCCTCTCGTTGCATTTTTAGCTCATCCCAAGCCATATAAGCTGTATTAAATTTTTCTATCCACCTTTGCTCGCGAATTAAATAATGCTCATCTGATTCATGGTCATTTCTTTGTGGTCGTTTAGGAAGTTCAATATTTCCACAACAACTTACTCCAATATCAATTATGTATATATTGTCAGGCAGAATTGTAGACCACTGTGCATATAATTCTTCTGACAATACACCCTTTAATCTATCTTCATCTTCGCAAAGGGCATATACTTTTGCTGGTGAATTACATTTTGCAGTTACATTTGCAATAAACGCATCAGTTTTCTCATTTAGCACTGAAAAGTCAACGTCTTCTGTTGCAACAATAATATATCCTTCAGCAAGCTCACAAACAATCTCAAAACCTAATCCTCGTAAAAAATCAATATCAGCACTCGGATCAATTTCCAATAGTATTGGAATACCAGTTTCTATTAGAGGTAGTTCTTGATCTATTCTTTCTGTTCGCCTTTCTTTCCAAAAATGAGACAGTTCAGCTGCTCGTCGTTTTACATAACCACCATGAGCAACACGATTTGTCCGATTTTTTATTGTTTGTTCTGAAGGTAACTTACCACCTCTTAATTTGGGCTTTCCTCGGAAAATGAATGGAAGTGGTAAATGCGTAAAGTTATTATTTCCTGCCATTAACGTGCCTCCTTCAATTAAAATTTACAGCTTTCTTCCAATGACTTCCTAAAATGTTCATTGCAAACTTTTTTGTTTCCAGAAAGAATACTTATCTTTGCAGCTCGTTGTGCAATCAAAACAATATTCGCAGCCGAATATCCGTCTAATTGATCTGCAATTTTTTTCATATCAACATCTGGAGAAACAGGAATTGCTGATAAAGTCATTTCCAGTAAGCGTACGCATTCTTCTTTTCCAGGTATAGGCATTTCTATTACGTCATCAAACCTTCGAAAAAGTGCCTCATCCAATGAAACTTTCAAATTCGTTGTTGCTAACACTAGGCCAGGCGCATCATACTCATCAAGCAACGTTAAAAGCATATTAACAATACGAGGCACCTCTCCAACATCCTGTGTGGTAGTACGAGATTTTGCAATAAAATCACACTCATCAAGAAGGAGAACAACCGGTTCATTTTTGCAATAATCAAATACCATTCGGAGATTTGAAGCAGATTCTCCAAAATAAGAAGACAATAAGGTATCAAAGCGAACCTTTAATAATGGCAATCCAAGATTCCATGCTATTCGCTCGGCGCTTAATGTTTTTCCGCATCCTGGCGGTCCGTATAGAAGAATTTTTTGTTTAGGTACTAAATTATATTTTTTTAGTCGCTCACGTGCTACATACTCCTGCTCGATTGAAAGTAATCGTTCCTCAACCTCATTTGGTAAAATCATATGATGCTTTAACTGTTCTCTCGGAATATAAGACACTAGTTGTGAATTTGTACGTTTACTTTTGGGTAAAGAAGATAATCCAGTTTCATTTTTCCTTCCATCAAAAAAAGTAAATTTCGGTTTTTCAGTAATTGAGATTTTTTCTAAAGAATCTGCTAATACATTATGTCCTAACTTACGTTCTTCTTGAATGATTATACTCGCCAACTTTTTAAGTGATACTATATCTTCAGAAAATATTGCTCGAAATAATCGTTTATATAATTCAGCCTTCATGTTTTTTCCTCCATTTTAGATATTATATGTCCTTTTAATGGCATAAATATATCAATTACTACGAACCTTATATTTTTGCTGTCCAGAAGAAGTTTTCTCAATTGGTTCCAACTGAGTTTCCGATGAATGAACATAATTTAAAAATAATGTTCCCAATAATAATCTATCGCTTCGAGATATTCTGTTCCACTCATATCCCTTGAACAGATCTCTTACAAGAAAAATCTCATTCGCATTCAATTTTTTTGTTTCATTTATAGCTTTAAATAAAAGATCATTTACTGTCGCCATTCCAGTTCCTCCTGATTGAAAACAACATGATAAACAATGTTGTTTATATCATAGCATGTTCGCACGCAAAATACAATTGCTACGACAATTTACTTCCAAGTTCTTCAACCTTAATAAAACTTTGCTCGAATTAAATCAATTTATATGATTTTTAAATTCAAAAATGCACCCATTTCCGGGTGCATATTCTCATCTACTATTGTTTAGAATACAACTCATCTAACACTTGTTCCAGCGTTCCTTCCTTTGCATAAGGCAAAGCATCTAACTGTCTGAAATTATGCTTGATATCCTTTGTATCCGCATCAAAGCCCAATATGTAACTTGTCGCTATCTTATAGATAATTTCCGTCGGAGCTAATCCATACACCTGCTTTTCAAAGATGTGTTTCAGGCGTTCCTTATTGTCCGGGAATTGCTTTTTCATCTCATCGCTCTGATACAACCGCTTCACAATCTCTGTAATATACAAACCGGATTTCATATACAAATCAATGAAGGTCTTATCCGGCATATCAAAACAACCAGGATTCTCCTGTTCCAGCATATCCACCATTTTCTTAACCATTGTCTTTGGTGTAAATATCTGATTTGTTTTTTGTGGTGGAATATAATCAAATATATCTTCCACACTCTTTTCATCAAAATAATCGGCAAGCTTTTTCTTTAAGGCAAGAAATTCTTTTACCGAATCATCAAATACCACAGAATCAAATAGCTGTCCATCAAAGTGCTTGGTCTGTCCGGTTTCTTCCTCTACATAATCGCCACCATCACGCAGAAATTTGAACTGATCCAGTGTGATGCTTGTCACTTCAAGAAACACTTTATCTGGAATGATCGTATCAAAAGTTGCAAGTGTTACCGTATTATCTCCGTATGCCATAAGGAATGACGGGATTGTCCTTGAAAAACCACGCAGATGATCTCTGACACCATCTTCGATGGTTTCCTTTTCATGCTCCTTTTTCTTTGTTTCTATGGTCTTGACTGTTTCTTTTGTGGATTCTTTTGCAAAATCAGAAATAGCAGTTGTCAGTTCCTCATTGAATTTCTCCATAGCCACTTTCTGCTTCTGCTCAAATTCTTTATCAATCTGCTCTGATGTTTTTCCGGTTTCATATCTTGCCTGCTGCTCGGCAACACGCTGATTTTCTATGACATTTCGCTCTATCTCATAGTTGGTATGCAGCTTATCTATCATCCGATCTGCCTCATGGTTCAGTTTTGATTCAATCTGTCTTTTATCGACTGCTTTCATATCAGAACCATAGGTAGACTGTGCTGTATCCACGACTGCCTTGACCGCACTCTGTTTTACCGCTTCTTTCAGTTTGTCGATGGCTTTCTGCGCCTTGTCCGGTGCCTGCTCCATCTGCGTCATTGTTTCCTGTACCTGAGATGTCACATCATAAATTTTATCGCCAAAAACATCCTGTGTTCTTCCAATCACAAATTCATCACTAAGAGCCACTTCCCCATTTTCATCCAGCGATAGATCTTTCTGCACTTCCTCCGTCAGATTTACCTTGCTCTTTGGTTCTTCTATTGGTTCAAACTTTGTGATAATATCAATGACTTCCTTCGGCGCCCCAAAGATGTTACTGATATTCTGAAACAGGAAATTGCTCATAAACCCACGCTTTACAACCTCAACAGAACGAATTTTTCTCGGAATTGTCAGTACCTTTTCCGCATCCAGTTCTACTAATTCTCCCTGTTCATCTTCACCAATTACAGGGAAGAAATTAAGCAATTCCTTTACATTTTCCTTCCGCTCCTCTGCAGTACCGCCGCCCTTTGCTGTATTAGGATTCAGATTGTTGGCAAACTGCTCAAAAATAGTAAGGGTTCTTGCCGGATCAAAGTCAAATACATAAGCATTTTCTTTTCTCTTGAAAGATGTCCCAACTTTAAACAGACAAGGATTCTGTGCCCGGAATGCCGCCTGCATATAAAGTGCCGGGGATCGCATATTACTAAGCATCAGCACTGCTGTCCATTCTGGAATTGTAATTCCTGTCGTAAGCTGTCCTACCGACAAAGTAATGGTCTTTTCATGCTGTGCAATAGCCGCAACCACTTTATCATAAGATTTCATTGTTTCCTCATCATCGTCCAGTTTGCCGTCGCCAGCAGCAAGAACAACTTCATATTCCTGGAATATTGGATGTTCCCTTAATTTTTTTGCCAGCGCCTTTGCACTGTCTACCCTATCGAGCAGCCAGAAGGTGTGCTTTAATTCATCTCGCAATTCTTCCGTAGAAAATGGAAATTTTGTCTGTCTTGTCAGGGCATCGAGAAATTTATCAACGGAAGATTCATGGTTAAACTTACCATTGGTAACCGCAAAAAACTCATTCAGATCAAATGCATATTCTTCTGTCTCCCCGTCAATTTCTATGCCCTGCTGAAGCTCATCCTTGATAATTTCTGACATCTGATAAGTATAGAGATTAAGCTGTGGCAATGTTGAATACGGATTTTCTTCCTCTGCTGAAACATCCCAGTCACGTTTTTTCTTCTGTTCATCTGCATAAGTCCAGTTATAGATAGCATCATCAGCAAATTTATTATTGGCAAGTGCTTTAAACGGTGTTCCTGACAAATGCAACGTAAATTTACGCTTAATACGATCAAATGCAACATCTGTTTTGTAGGTATCCACACCCTCATGTGCTTCGTCGATGACAAGGATATCCCACTCCATATTTGCGACCTCACCTAATTTATCATACTGACCTCCAAAATAAATGGAACCTTTCATATCCTGCAAGGATACAAATTCAATACATTTTACATTTTCACTGTCTTTTCCTAAAAGAAAATGTGTATATTCTTCTCTTGTCAACACACCTCTTTTCCCTTTTAGTGCATCAACTTCACTCACAAAAAGATACCCTGATTCACTACCCAGAAATTTGGCATAATCTGAAAACCACGAATTTGCAATCGCTGGTCGGTTTGTCACAATCAATACTTTTTCTGCACCGGTTTTCTGCACAAAATCATAGACCGATAATGTCTTTCCAAATCTCGGCTTGGCATTCCAAAGGAACTCGCCATCTTTATGCGCTGCCTGATAATCAACCGTCATTGCAACCGCACGCTGCTGCTCCTCACGCAATTTGTACGGAATAACTGTATCTGTCGTTTTTATAATGCCATGATCTTCCCTGAAATCACGAAACATTTGCTTTGATGTGGTGCCATCCACATGGAACCATTCATTATTTTTTCCATTTTCCTGCTCTATACCGGATTTTCGCAAATAAGCATGAAAGTCCTTATCTATGAATGTCTCCCCTGAACCATCATCAAAAGTGGCATTTCCTTTCCATTCAAGCTGCCACTTAACATCAGCAGTATGTGTCTGTTGATTGATACGAGTTTCTACATCCTGCTCTGTATATCCTATTTTCGTCCAACCGTTATGACGAACCACTTCCGGAGTAGAATAGCCATAAAGCATTGGAACTACCTGTTTGGTTGTCTGAATGTTAGGTTTATTCATGCTATTCCATCTCCTTTACATTATTTTCAATAAAAGTGATTTCTTCCTCGGAAAGTCCATATTTTTTGTAGAATTGCTTGTCTATGTTTGCTATAGATACTGACCAGTCGATGTCGGATTTGTCGGTAAAATCTTGGAGTGGAACATATTTCCACTTATCAGCATTCAAATCTTGTGTTATTTTCAAAACGCTCAATAAAGTTCTTGCAAATTTTGTTTTTATATATTTGAGTGCAGACAATGCCTCTTGTTCCCTTTCAAAACTACCCACTCCTAAAAATGTATGTGTAAAGCCTGTCATTGGTTTCAGGACTTCTGGATTTGTTAGTTTATCTCCAAATGATCCGTTTCCATCTGCTTTAGGTGTTATTATCTTGTATTGTTCAATCTGCTTATCTGTCAAATCAACATACTTTTTGTTAATAAAACGACCATATCTTTTCCCTTTATATATTCCATAAATCAATATATCGTCTATATCTCTATTTTCATGAAAGCACTCAAATTCCAGTATGTTACTTGACATTCTGCGCTCATGTCCGTCATATTGTGGATAATCTCTGAACAAATTACTTGTATTAAATTTTGATGCTACAAAAGCAATATTTGACATTGCTCCACTCTCTTCAATACATGGATGTATTTTTTTTAATACCCCGTTTATCTCCTCATGTATCGTAAATGTTTTTATTGCCCCATATTTTTTTGCTTTATCTCGATATGTAATGGCAACTCCACCTTTTATATCTGTATTACAAAATACTGTACTTGCATCCGCTTCATACTCCATCACTTTAAAATGTTCATCACGAAGCATTTTCTGGTTCCAATCCTTCGGAGTTCTTCCTGCATTGAACAAAAATCGAGCTGGCGTAATAAGCTCCGTTGCATTACTAACACTATAAGCTGCTTCCATAAATTGATGATATACTGGTAATGCTGTATTACTATTTCCTTGCCTATCCTCCTGATACGGAGGATTTCCAATCGCAAAATCAAACTTCATCTCATCTACCTTCCTTCATGCTTTTATATGTCAGAGATTTATCGCTGCGCCAGTCATAGATCCGGCAGTACACTTCTTCCGGTTTTTCTACATCCTGCTTTCTCGGCTCATCTGCTACCACAAAGTCAAATAGACTGAATTGATGATATTCCTCTTTGGGCTTTCCAAAGGGAATCGTCCCGGATATTCCATCCATCTGCCACAGGTTCCAGACAATAACATTCACAATCTTTCGCAGTTCTGCATCTGTTGGAACTCTATCCCACCTGTCCTGCATATAATCCACAAAAGTTATGAGTAAATTGATTCTTGCAATCAGAAGGCTGTCTCCTTGAAATTCATAACCATACACACTCTGATATGCTCGAAGCACCCATTTGAACCATTCAGTTTCACTGTCTGTATTTTCATTTACCACACGCAGTTTTCTGTCTAAAATTCCTATCCGCTGCCTAATCTCAAGCAGTTCTCCGGTAGCTGCATCATAGCGTGATACAATGTAGGGAGCTTCACCGCAGGTAATCTCAAGCCTTTTGGAATCGACATATTTTTTCCATCCATCCGCTGTGTCAAACTCCACTTTTTCTGTGTTTACCCTCCACCCCTGCTCACATTCAACATTAAAAACTTCTTTTCTTCCAAACCACTCCTCATCGCAATGGTTATTCATTTTGTTGCATATCCACGATGGCGTAAACACCTCGGCTTTGGCTCTGGTACGTTCCTGCTGTTGTTCCTTATTCTTTAGCACCCTCGGCTGTATCTCATATTGCGTAAATCCCTTTAAGATTTCTTCTGTCATCTGCTCAGTTTCCTTGATTGGAGTACCTTTGGAACTATATACCGATGTCGCAAATATAATATTTTTCTTTGTTGTCTTATCCTTCAGCAATGCTTTAAGATTTTCACTGACCGGATAAGTATTCAGATCAATTAACTTATCCATTTTTATCCTCATTTCTAAAGCCGGCTATCTTTGATAGCCAGCTTGGAAAAAATGTATACATTTCCAGTAATCGTATACATAAAACCATTCTTACATATTGTATCACGAAATCAGTCGAAATTCAGTAATTTTCTGTCAAAACTTCGTGAAATTTCACAGTTACAAATCCAAATTTTTCTCATGAAAAAAAGTATACCATTTCAGTTAGAACGCATGAACTATTTAACTGGATTTTTCATATTTTA
>ERZ1026884.1634-NODE-1634-length-11681-cov-4.576811_pt1 | contig 11681 bp, 8 predicted proteins | sample MGYA00380172_ERZ1026884 | MGnify/ENA primary metagenome ERZ1026884 (study PRJEB33269, sample SAMEA4719808) | human gut metagenome | biome: human-associated habitat; feature: organic feature; material: feces | place: Cameroon | collected 2013-10 ... | reverse complement strand
GTATATGAAAATGTAAATAATGTTGAAACTTTATAAAAAAAGTGTTAAAATCACAACAAACACTGGTATGACCAGAAATAATAATTTTATAAGGGAGGAAACAATATGTTAAATCATGGACTGTTGTTTCAGGTTTACGGCGAGGGAGCTGCATGGCAGTTTCTTGGCTGGATTTTAGTTTTTACCTGTCTCGTACTTGCAAATGAATTTGCCAGACGTACAAAAGCCGGCGGAATGTTATGTTTCGTTGTTCTTCCAATCATTCTGACAGTTTACTTTATTGCAATTTACGTTTCAGCAGCAGCGGGGGCTGAATGGGCGCTCAATAACAATACATATGTACATATGACAAGCTGGTTCCACTATGCGAAGTTATATGCAGCTACAGCTGGATGTATTGGTTTTATGATGCTCAAATACAAATGGGGTGTTGGAAAAACACATTGGTTTAAGGCTTTCCCATTTGTCATCGTAGCAATCAACATTTTGATCGCAGTATGCAGCGATTTCGAATCTGCCATCAGAGGTGCACAAGCACTCGCAGAGACAGGAACAAGCTGGTGGTTATCATCTGAAGGCGTATGGTTATATGGTGGATGGTGGAACGTTCTCAATGGTCTTGCAGGTATTATCAATATCTTATGTATGACAGGCTGGTGGGGAATCTACACATCTAAGAAAAAAGATGATATGTTATGGCCGGATATGACATGGATGTTCATCTTAGCTTATGATGTATGGAACTTCCAGTATACTTACTTAAACCTTCCGACTCATTCCTGGTATTGTGGTGTTGCATTATTACTTGCACCTACATTTGCTGCAGCATTCTGGAACAAAGGTGGCTGGATTCAGAACCGTGCTAACACATTAGCATTATGGTGTATGTTTGCCCAGGTATTCCCATTATTCCAGGATCAGGGTAAATTCGCAGTTATCCCAAGACTTTACGCAGATGGATTCATGGATGCAGCTACACATCCAACAGCAGTAGATCCTACAGCACAGGGTGTGATCTCTGTTCTTTCAATTGTAGTCAACGTTGTTGTATTCGCTGCGATCATCAAACGTTCTATGAAGTTAAAGAAGAATCCTTACAAAGATGAGATCTGGAAAGGCACAAAAGATTACGAAGAAGCTATGTCCCGTGCGGAATAATCTTCATCAGATCTGTAATGAAAAATGAGCACTGTATGGTGCATGAAAAAAGTCTGCTGGCAGGTAGTACCTGTCGGCAGACTTTTTTGTAGAGGAAAATAAAAAATCTGTTTTATTTACACATCTCCGCAATATCATAAATCAATTTTCTGGAATCTTCCCATCCAAGGCAGGGATCTGTGATAGATTTTCCATAAATATGGTCGTGGATCTTCTGAGAACCCTCTTCGATATAACTCTCGATCATCACACCTTTTACCATGTTATGGATGTCTTGCGATAACTGACGGTTATGCATGACTTCCTTGACAATACGGATCTGTTCTTTGAACTGTTTGCCGGAATTGGAGTGGTTTGCATCAATAATGGCAGCCGGGTTCACAAGATCCATTTTGGCATACATATCGCAGAGACGGATCAGATCCTCATAGTGATAGTTCTGCGTGCTGTTGCCGTGTTTGCTGACGGCACCGCGGAGTACAACGTGGGTTAATGGATTTCCGGTTGTCTCCACTTCATAGCCACGGTAAACAAAATGGTGTGGATGTTGGGCAGCATAAACGGAGTTGAGCATAACGGCAAAGTCACCGCTGGTTGGATTTTTCATCCCGGATGCAACATCAAAACCGCTGACGGTAAGACGGTGCTGTTGGTCTTCAACCGAACGTGCACCGATCGCAACGTAGGAGAGCAGGTCTTCTACATATCCCCAGTTTTCCGGGTAAAGCATTTCGTCTGCACAGGTGAGACCGCTTTCTTCAATTGCACGGATGTGCATTTTGCGCATGGCGATCAGACCTTCCACCATATCCGGTGCTTTTTCAGGGTCAGGCTGGGATGCAATTCCTTTGTAGCCTTCACCGGTGGTACGTGGTTTGTTTGTATACACACGTGGGATGATGATCAGCTTGTCTTTGACATTTTCCTGAATGGAAGTGAGACGGCTGACATAATCGCATACAGAATCTTCGTTGTCTGCAGAACAAGGTCCGATGATGACAAGAAAACGGTTGTCAAGACCTTTGATCACATTGCTGATCTCTGCGTCACGCTGTTTTTTTAACTCCTGCAATTTCTCTGACAGAGGATATCTTTCTTGAATCTGGGCAGGAGAAGGTAATTCGTTTAAAAATGTGAAACTCATGTGAAACTCTCCTTTAGTAGATTATACTAACAGTCATTCTAATAGATTGTGAATAAATTGTCAAATTCACAGACGTTCCAATTTTTTATAGTCTCCATGAATACTATTTATATTGCATGCATTGAATATTAGAGTCTGGTGTTTTAAAATAGAAATGATCGTGGAACATAAATCAGGCAGAGTTTCGCAAATCCGGTTTAGGATGGATAGAAAAGGAGCAGGAGAGGCATATGGAGATTAAGGGAAAAACAATTGGAACAGGAAAACCACTTTTATGCGTTCCGGTTATGGAAAGCAATACAGAAGAGATCATAGACGAATTACGGACACTTGCAAAAAGTGAAGCAGATATAGTGGAATGGCGTATAGATACTTTCGTGGATTATAAGAATTACAACGCAGTGCGCGAAGTGTTTGCGGCTGCGGCAGAGTGCATGAAAGAGAAGATCTTCTTATATACATTCCGAACCAAAAAACAGGGCGGTATGGGAGAACTCGCACCGGATGAACTGAACGACCTTCATGATCTTGCGGCAGAGTCAGGATGCGTGGATCTGCTTGATCTGGAATTTTTTGAGGAGGAGCATCCGGCAAGAAAAATCAGAAAGCTTCATAAGCAGGGCTTGAAAGTCATTGCCTCCCACCATGATTTTTATGAGACGCCGGACAGAGAAGTTATGAAGATGCTGTTAGAACAGATGTGTGCAGGAGATGCAGATATTGTAAAACTTGCAGTTATGCCACAGAATATGGAGGATGTTTTAAAACTTTTATCTGTGACGAATGAGTTTAAGGAAGAGAATCCGGACACGCCGGTCATCACAATGTCCATGGGAAAGATGGGGATGATCAGCAGGCTGTGCGGCGAGAGTTTTGGCGCAGCGGTCACTTTTGCGGCACACAAAAAAGCGAGCGCACCGGGACAGATGGAGATGCACGAGGTAGCGGACATTTTGGAGAGAATCCATAAAATTATGTAAAATGCGCTCATTCGCGCCAACAGGTTTTGCAAATTTATGAATTGCCTTGGCGCTTCATAATTACCAAATTATAAAATTATTATAAACACCGACAGATATCTTGACACAGATATTTGCCGGTGTTATTATTTAACGCGTTTAATACATAACAATGTTAACTAATAACGGACGGTGAGTGAATTATGGATAAATTATATGAAGAACTTTTTCGGTCGATGAATCAATTCCGAAAGCTGAAGTTTTCCGAGATGTTTCCAGAAGTGTGTAAGACAGACTATTTTGTGCTGTGTACGATCATGGATAAAGGAGAGAACGGTCAGATTACGATTTCGGAACTGGCTGCGCGGGCAAAGATGCTGCCTCCGGCAATTTCCAGAACGTTAAAAGGGTTAGAGGAGCGTGGATACGTCGAGCGGAATGTCAACAAAAATGACAGGCGCAACACCTATGTGGAACTGACGGAAGCAGGAAGACAACTGACAGAGGAAGCAAGGCAGACAATGTCGGATTTTGGAAAGTCAGTGATGTCACAGGTGGATGAGGCAGATATGAAACACCTGATTTCTTATTTGGATAACATTTATCATATTGCGGAAAAAGAGATTGAAGCTAGAAAAGGGCAAGGCAGAAGAAAGGAAAGGGAACATGAGTAAGATTTTTAAAAATATGATTCCATATTGGAAATCAATTGTGATTATCATTGCGTTACTCTTTGTGCAGGCATGGTGTGATCTGTCACTACCGTCTTACACATCGGATATCATTGATGTTGGTATCCAGAACTATGGTGTGGAACATGTAGTGCCGGAGGCATTGACTGCGGATGAGTTTGAAACGGCAGAGTTATTCATGACGGATGAGGAGGCAGATCTCTGGGAGAGTATCTATGAGAAAGACGGTGATATTTACCGGCTGCAGGTGACATCCAGATCAGAATTAAACGAGATCGATGACACACTGGCAGTTCCGCTCATTATGAATTATCAGATGAGTGCGATGGAAGACTCTGCAGTAAAAGAGCATGTTGCAAAACCGACCGGGGCAGATGCCGGTACTCTGGAAAAAGACACCTTACTTTCCATGAGAGACAGCATGGAAGAGACCATTGATACAATGGGAAGTTCCCTTGTGAAATCCATGGGCGCAGCCTATGCGGTATCCTGCGATAAAGCGGCAGGAATTGACGTGGAAAAGATTCAGAAAAGTTATCTTGTCACAGCCGGACTGAAAATGGTCGGCATGGCGCTGATGATCGGAATCGTGACGGTTTTAGTGGGCTTCTTTGCCTCCCGTGTCGGTGCAGGCATCGGAAGAACATTAAGAGAGAAAGTATTTAAACAGGTTGTTGGATTTTCCAATGCAGAGATGGATAAATTTTCTACCGCTTCCTTAATTACAAGAAGCACGAATGATATTCAGCAGATCCAGATGGTTTCAGTTATGCTGCTCCGTATGGTAGCGTATGCACCGATCCTTGGCGTGGGTGGTGTTTTAAAAGTCATGCAGACCGGAGCCGGAATGGGATGGATCATTGTCCTTGCAATCCTTGTGATCCTTGGTTATGTGATGGTATTGATGGCAGTCACTATGCCAAAGTTCCAGTTAATGCAGAAGTTAGTGGATAATATCAACCTGGTATCCAGAGAAATTCTGACCGGTCTTTCGGTCATCCGTGCTTTCGGCAGGGAGAAAAAAGAGGAAGACCGTTTTGATGTGGCAAACAAGAATCTGACAAAAACAATGTTATTTACCAACCGTGTCATGACCTTTATGATGCCGGGAATGATGATGATCATGAACGTCCTTTCCGTCGGTATCGTGTGGGTGGGTGCCCATAAAATTGATGCAGGAACGATGCAGGTCGGTGCGATGACAGCGTTTATCACTTATGCGATGATGATCGTTATGTCATTCTTAATGCTCACGATGATGTCGATCATGCTTCCTCGTGCAGCCGTTGCAGCAGACCGTATTGATGAGGTCATTCAGACAGAATCCTCGATCCATGACGCAAAAGAGCCGGAAAAAGTGACAACACACAATGGAGTTGTGAAATTCTCCCATGTGAATTTCAAATATCCGGGTGCGGAGGAAGATGTGCTTCATGACATTGATTTTACAGCGGAACCGGGACAGACCACCGCAATCATTGGAAGTACCGGTTGTGGTAAATCCACACTGGTCAATCTGATTCCACGTTTATATGATGTGACAGACGGAAGTATTACACTCGATGGAAAAGATATCCGTAACATTACGATGTCTGATCTTCGTGATGAGATTGGTTTCGTTCCACAGAAAGGTGTTTTATTCTCCGGAACGATCGCTTCGAATCTTCGTTTTGGAAAAGATGATGCGACAGACGAGGAGATTAAGAAAGCGGCAGAGATTGCACAGGCAACAGAGTTTATCGAGGCGAAGGATGACAAGTATGAGAGTGCAATCGCGCAGGGCGGAAGCAATGTTTCCGGTGGACAGAAACAGCGTCTTGCGATTGCAAGGGCGATTGCAAAAGATCCGAAAATCTTTATTTTCGATGACAGTTTCTCGGCGCTCGATTTAAAGACAGACGCGGCACTGCGAAAAGCGCTTGCTGAGAATGTAAAAGACAGTACTGTGATCATCGTGGCACAGCGTATCAGTACCATTTTACATGCAGAGCAGATTTTAGTGCTCGATGACGGAAAAATTGTCGGCAAGGGTACACATGAAGAACTGTTAAAATCATGCGAAGTTTACCGGCAGATTGCAAAATCACAGTTATCCGCGAAAGAACTTGGACTTGAGGAAAGTGAGGTGGCTTTGAATGAGTAGAGAACAGGAAGTTAAAACACATCAGCCACGGAGAAGAGGACCGATGGGACATGGCATGCAGCCGGGCGAGAAACCGAAGGACTTCAAAAAATCCATCAAAAAGCTGATGAGCTATATCGGAAAATACAAAGCTGCAATTTTTGTTGTCATGTTTTTTGCAGCATGTTCTACCATATTTAATGTTGCAGGACCGAAAATTTTAGGAAAAGCGACCACTGCATTATCGGAAGGTCTGATGGCGAAAATTCAGGGAACCGGAAGCATTGATTTTGGAAAGATTGGAAGCATTCTTTTGTTTGTGCTTGGTCTGTATCTGTGCAGTGCGGTTTTCAACTTTATCCAGGGATGGATCATGACCGGGATCACACAGAAAGTGTGCTACCAGCTCAGAAAAGAAATCTCAGAAAAAATCAACCGCATGCCGATGAAATACTTCGAGAGCCGTACTTACGGCGAGGTATTGTCCCGTATCACCAACGATGTAGATACGTTGGGACAGGGACTGAACCAGAGTATTACCACGATCATTACATCCGTTGCAACACTGATCGGCGTGCTTGTGATGATGCTCAGTATTTCACCGCTTATGACACTTATTGCACTTGTGATCTTACCAATCTCCATGGGACTGATTGGATTTGTGACAAAAAAATCGCAGAAATATTTCCGTGCGCAGCAGGAGTATTTAGGACACATCAATGGACAGGTGGAAGAGGTATACGGTGGTCACCTTGTCATCAAGGCATTTAACCGCGAGAAAGATACGATTGAAGAGTTTGAGAAAACGAATGATATTCTCTATGATTCCGCATGGAAATCACAGTTTTTGTCCGGTATGATGCAGCCAATCATGATGTTTGTCGGAAACTTAGGTTATGCCTGTGTTGCCCTGACAGGTGGACTGCTTGCAATCCGTGGCACGATCACAATCGGTGATATCCAGGCGTTCATCCAGTATGTGAAAAACTTCACACAGCCGATCCAGCAGATCGCGCAGGTGATCAATCAGGTACAGTCTATGTCTGCAGCATCCGAGCGTGTATTTGAGTTTTTGGAGGAAGAGGAAGAAGAGCAGATTGTAGAACATCCGGCGGATGTTTCGAAAATTACAGGTGCAGTGACATTTGATCATGTCCATTTTGGATACAATCCAGAGCAGATCATCATCAATGATTTCAGTGCCAGCGTAAAACCGGGACAGAAAATCGCAATCGTAGGACCAACCGGAGCCGGAAAAACGACGATGGTAAAACTGCTTATGCGTTTCTACGACGTAAACAGTGGTGCAATCTGCCTCGACGGACAGAATATCAAGGATTTCAACCGCAGGGAACTGCGTGATGCATTCGGAATGGTATTGCAGGATACCTGGCTGTTCAAGGGAACGATCATGGAAAATATCCGGTACGGACGGCTGGATGCAACGGATGAGGAAGTAATCGCAGCAGCGAGGGCGGCAAGAGCAGATCATTTCATCAAGACGCTGCCGGGTGGTTATCAGATGGAGTTAAACGAGGATGCAAGCAATGTATCGCAGGGACAGAAACAGCTTCTGACCATTGCGCGAGCAATCCTTGCAGACAATAAGATCCTGATTTTAGATGAGGCAACTTCTTCGGTAGATACAAGAACCGAGATTGAGATCCAGAAGGCAATGGATAACCTGATGAAGGGAAGAACCAGCTTTGTCATTGCACACAGACTTTCCACGATCCGTGACGCAGATTTGATTCTTGTCATGAAGGATGGAGATATCATTGAGCAGGGAAGACATGAGGAACTTCTCGCAGCAGGAGGTTTCTATGCGAACCTTTATAATTCCCAGTTTGAGGATGTTGTAGCTTAATTTTTGTGCGTATCCGCAAAACAGGCACGCACGATTGCATCATCCCCATACTTATCACGGATTTTATCGATAGCAGAATTTAATTTGGACAACCGCTCAAACTTATCCTGATCGAAAAGATTATACTGCTCATAGCTTTCGTCGGTTGCTTTGCTCGTAGAGACACCGAGCAGCCGGATGGGAGCGTGATCCCAGCCCTGGTCAAATGCATTGCAGGCTGCCTCATAAATCTTTTCGGTCACGTTAGTGGCAGAAGGCAGGGATAACTGCCTGCAGCGGTGATGAAATTCATTGTCCACAATCTGAACCTGCACCACACTGATGTAGGCTTTATCATAACGGATGCGCGCACCCACAGTCTCACAGAGAGATAACAGAATGTGGTGCGCGTTTTCTGTATCTGTGACATCGTAAGGCAGTGTGACAGAGTTGCCGTACCCTTTGTTGGCAGGAGATTCTGCAGTCACGGCAGAGGAGGAGATACCATTGGCGGATTCCCACAGATAATCGCCCTGGGATTTAAAATTGGAGAGTAACATCTGGCGGTCAGCTTTTGCAAGTGCGCCGATGGTTGTGATTCCAAGAGAGCGCAGTCTTTTTGCAGTGGTTTTTCCACAGCCGTATAACGATTCCACCGGGAGCGGCCAGAACTTTGCCACCATCTCTTCTGGGAAAAGAGTATGCACACGGTTTGGCTTCTCAAAATCAGATGCCATCTTTGCTAAAAGCTTATTTGTAGAGATACCGATATTGACGGTAAAGCCAAGCTCCTTATAAATCCGGTCTTTTAATTTTGTTGCGAAAGCAATGGGATCGCCGTAGAGTTTTTCCGTTCCGGTCATATCGCAGAAAGCCTCATCAATACTGCACTGCTCGATCACCGGGGCAACCTCTTCCAGAATGCCGATAAATTTTCGGGAGGAAGCAGCATACAGTTCATGATCCGGCGGAACAATGACAAGATCCGGGCATTTTTGTCTGGCATGGGATAACGGTTCGCCGGTCATAATACCGTATTTCTTCGCAGAAGGAGATTTTGCGAGGACAACTCCGTGGCGCATCTTTTCATCGCCGCCGATTACGGCGTTGATGGTTCTTAAATCTAGTGCATCCGGGTTATCACGCAGGCGTTTCGCCGATTCCCAGCTCAAAAAGGCAGAGTTCACATCGACATGAAAAATGAGAGAGTGCATACAGATTCCTCCTGGTATCATAATGGTTTGTGCGAAACGCGTTCTACATTATGTACGAGTTTCGAGTTTTACATTACATCAATTATAGCAAACTTGAGGAAATCTGTAAACTAAAAACGAATATATGTTCGAATGTCATAACCCATACCAAACCTGTGTGTTGTGACACATAAAATTCACCGAATCGGGCATGATAGTAGCGAATAAGATGATTTTTGAGAGGTTTCAATATGTATATGATATGAGGGAATGCAATCAAAAGAGAAGGAGACACTGTGGAGCCGCCGGTTCTTAGAAGTCAGATTCTGCGTTTTATTCTGATTTATCAGAAATAAAATGCAGGATGTGAGTTCTTAGTACCGCTGCGAGCGACACGTAGCGGGAGCGTGTCTCCGAAAGTTTGATTGCATTCCCTCATATTTCAGTGCGTAGATTTACCTCTCAAAAATTATCGTAAACATTATAAACAACGATAAGGTGATTTTATTATGGTAAATATTCGAAAAGCCGCCATGATCGGCTGTGGATTTGTAGGTTCGTCCTCTGCGTTTGCATTAATGCAGAGCGGCATTTTTTCCGAGATGGTAATGATCGATGTAAACAGGGAAAAAGCGGAAGGTGAGGCGATGGATATCGCACATGGACTTCCGTTTGCAAGGCCGATCCGGCTGTATGCCGGAACTTACGATGACATTGTCGATGCGGCGATTATCATCATTACGGCGGGGGCAAATCAGAAGCCGGACGAGACGAGGCTTGATCTCATCCACAAAAATGTGGAAATTTATAAAACAATCATCCCGGAAATCGCAAAGCGAAACTGCGAGGGCATGCTTCTTATCGTTTCAAATCCGGTGGATATTCTCACTTACACAGCGTTAAAACTGTCCGGTTTCCCGGAGAACAGAGTGCTTGGTTCTGGAACGGTGCTTGACACGGCAAGATTAAAATATCTGATCGGGGAACATTTGAAGGTCGACAACCGCAGTGTGCATGCGTTTATCATCGGTGAACACGGGGACAGCGAGCTGGCAGCTTGGTCAAATGCAAACGTTTCCGGTGTGCGGCTCGATGCGTTCTGTGAGATGCGCGGACATTATTTTCACGAGGAATCCGAGGATAAAATTTATGAGGAAGTGAAAAACAGTGCCTATGAGATCATTCAGAGAAAACAGGCAACTTACTACGGAATTGCGATGGCGGTAAAAAGAATCTGCGAGTGTATCATAAGAAACGAGCAGTCCATTCTCCCAGTGTCTTCCATGATGCACGGAATTTATGGTATGGAAGATGTGGTCATCAGTATGCCTGCAATCGTCGGAAAAGATGGTGTGGAGGCAGTTGTGCCGATCGAACTCGATGAGGAGGAACAGGAGCAGTTAAAAAAATCAGCCACGCTTTTAAAAGAATTAAACACTATGATAAAAACCGAACATGGTGTAAAATGAGTGACGGAAGTTTTTGATAACATGCTTTAAAGACAGGTGTTTCACATGAAGATAAAAATTTTTGCACTGACACATAAAAAATTTGAAGTACCACAAGATAAAATGTACCAGCCGCTTCAGGTGGGCAGGGAGGAAAAAGAGGATCTTGGTTACCTCTGTGACAACACGGGAGACAACATTTCTGCGGAAAACTGTTATTACAGTGAACTGACCGGATTGTATTGGATATGGAAAAATGTACACACATATAAATATGTAGGAACCTGTCACTACAGAAGGTATCTTTTGAATGAGCAGGAGAAAATTTTTACAGAGGCAGAGTATCTGGAGCTTTTAAAGGACTATGATCTGATCACGACCAAAAGGGTGGTGCTGAACAACTCCTATCATTATGGTTTTGCGACAAATCATAATATTCATGCTCTCGATATGACAGGAGAGGTGATAAAAGAACTCTACCCGGAATATTACGATACATTTGTACAGCTCGTGAACGGAACGGAAACGTATTTTGGCAATATGATCGTCACATCGAAAAAATGGTTTGATACATACTGTGAATGGCTGTTTCACATTTTTTTTGAGGTGCAGAAGCGGATCTGTCTGGAAAATGGAGAGGACGATTATCACAAACGGGTGTTTGGATTTATTTCCGAGTTCCTGCTGCTTGTGTGGGTGCGCGTAAATCATCTGAAGGTTTATGAGTGTAAAGTGGGCATGTTAGGAGAAAAGGCAGAGACACGCGAGATGAAAGAACAGCTTGCGAGTTACTTCTTTTCTATGGATGTTTTTGGTGCAAAAACGTATTTTGCGGAAATGTTAAAAAAGCGGCCGGATGTTCTGATGGAGGCATCCGACATCACAGGTGAGCTGAAACTTTCCATGCAGATCATTGCAACCATGAATCAGGAATTACAACGGACGGGGCATTGCTATCTGAGAAAAGAAAACCGTTTTCGGGAACTTATCACTTTATTTACGAGATTGAATGCAGTGATACGTGCATACATGAGCGGACAGGTCACAGAGGAGGACAGGCGCTTTTTGATAGAGCAGAGTGTTAGCGAGACAGCAGTAAAAGTCGGTGTTTTTATTCTG
>ERZ1026884.1633-NODE-1633-length-11681-cov-11.569241_pt1 | contig 11681 bp, 6 predicted proteins | sample MGYA00380172_ERZ1026884 | MGnify/ENA primary metagenome ERZ1026884 (study PRJEB33269, sample SAMEA4719808) | human gut metagenome | biome: human-associated habitat; feature: organic feature; material: feces | place: Cameroon | collected 2013-10 ... | reverse complement strand
TGTATTCAATAATAAATGAATACGGATTATTCCGATTAAACTGATGCTTCGCTTTTGAGGCAATAAAATCAGTAAAATCAGAAAAAACCGTATTCAAAAAAATATAATCCTCCCCGACTAACTCCAGTTTGTATCACCCCAAATATCGGATGAACCAAAGAAAGAACGTAAACTATAAGCCAAACCATACAACTATGCAAACTATACAACAGACCATAGACTCTACACCTATAAGGACGTTTGCCACCGAGCACCCCGAATATCTGCTGATACAGCCCTCGGCACGGCACGAACTGAAGAACGACGGACTGAACCGCGAGGCTGAGCTTATAGCGCATGCCTCTACCAGAGGGTTTGTGCTTGCTGCCTTCGACACCTGCCAATGGGCTCAGGCCCTTATGCCTTGGCACGACGATGCTGTGTCTGCCGACTGCGAGGTTGGGCTGCATGCACGCCACACCCTTTGCTTTGTGCTACACCGGCTGTTGCCTTGGCTGGAGCATAGCTACGGCCGTATGCCGTGCATTGTTGGCGGCTATTCCTTAGGCGCTATGTGGGCTCTTTGGGCTGCATGCCAAACGGGCAAGTTCGGTGCTGTGGCTGCCGCCTCGCCCTCGTTGTGGATAGATCGTTGGAGCATCTATGCCCAGGCCAACCCCATAATGGCACAAAGCGTATACCTTAGTCTGGGCGACAGAGAGGAGCATTGCCGCAACCAGCGTATGAGGCTTATTGGCGACGGCGTGCGCAGGCAACACTTGCTTATGCAAACGCAATTGGGCAACCACCGCACCACTCTGGAGTGGAACCACGGCGGACACTTTGGCGACGAGCCTCAACGCACAGCAAGGGCCTTTGCATGGTGCATGGACAATTTGCAACAATTCTAAAAAAAAGTAAGGGGGAGATACGGCCAAATGTCGTACCTCCCCCACTCATTTATTACTTCACTATTTTCTTGCCGTTCACGATATATATACCATGCGCAAGGCCGTCAAAACTTGTGGCTTTATGCTTAACACATACGCCTTGAGGGGTGTAAATGTCCATTGCAGCGGGATGATTAAGGATGCTGTCTATGGCTGTAGCTTGTGTCACCGTAAGCACACCGTTGTTGTAGAACAATTCATAGTTCTTGGCCTCGCCTCCACCAACGGTAATGTCGTATAATCCTGCGGGCGATGAGGCATCTGCCATACACGTTGCAACAGGTTTAACATCAATAACCTCCTCGGTCTCGCCATTCTTGAATCCGCTATAAACAATGTTGAACATCGGATTGTCCATGCCTGTCTCACGTGTTGCATCCTCTACTGTTACGTCAAGCGGAGCCTGTGTCACTACAAGATATCCATCCTCAAACTCTACAGCCTCATCATTAACCGTTCCTGGCTCAATATGTATGGTATAGCGTCCACACGGACTCTCGGGTGTAGCCTCGCACTTTAGTACAGGCTTGCCCTCTACCTTGTCGCCACTTACAGTAAAGGTAAGACGTGGATTCTCGTCTCCATACTCACGAGCCACGTTGCGTGCCTTTATGGTTGTACCAAACTCAACAATGTTGGCAAAGTCTTTCCACTGGGCAGTATTCTGAAAACGTGTCTTCTGTCCGGCACGCACCGTAAGCAAGCAACTCTCTATGTTGGCACCATTAAAGACATTGGTGCCATTAAGCTGTGGCATATCCTTAGCAAACACCTTAAACTCCTTCATCGACCAACAATTGGCAAAGGCCTCCTTGCCTATAGTCTTAACATCGTTGCTTAGCGAAACGCGCGGCATAAGGTTGCAACCGGCAAAGGCATAGTCTGCTATCGTCGTAACACCCTTTGGCACATCCACACCCTCGGTCTGCAACGGAAGTGCTTCAAGCAGAATAGTCTTATCACTATTATATACGATACCATCCACAAAACAGAAGTCGGCATCGGCAGTAGCCGTCATCTGAACCTCCTTTAGTTTGTTGGCGTAAGCCCACACACCCTTGCCAAAGTTCTTTATTCCAGCCTTAGGCAGAATTATCTTCTGCAATCGGGTCTGTGCAAACACCTTGTCGGGCACACTTGCGTCCTTTTCCACAACCAGCTTCTTGCCATTCTCCATCATATAGTAATCTGTACCGGCAACAATATTAGCATATGTCAGGTCAAGCTCACGCAAGTGTCCACGTGTACGGTTGCCCTCAGCATCTCGTCCAGCCATACTGCGTATGGTGCGTAAGTCGGTTGCATTAATATCTCCGCTAACCTTCAAGCAGTCGTAACCGAATATTTTGTCGGCATCCAAATGTGATGCAAGTGTACCAGCTTCGGTAAGGGCGATATCGGCAGATAAGGTTGATGAGGACTTGTCTGGAACAATATTTATAACTGCCTCCTGATTGTTGGAGAACTTATAAGCCGATGGATCGAGAATGAACATATCATAATAGCCGTCGTAAGAGCCATCCCAACCCCAGTTGACATGCACCTTACCTTCGGCATCGTATCCGTCGAACACAAACGAGTGACCTCCCATCGACTTGTCAAATCCGCCATATACAAGCGGCTGTTTGTCGTTTATCTGTTCGTATATGATACGCATCCACTCGTCATCGCTATAATCCTTTCGTACAATATACTTGGCATCGTCTATACCATAATAACGTTGCAGTCCTATAGCCACATTCTCGTGTAATGCGCCACTGCCACCTTCTGCATCGCTGCCATACTCCATATCAAATGCAACACCAAGGTCGCGCATAATAAGAGCAACGGCATCGCCCTCTTCTGTAGAATAGCCAGCGTCGTATGTCTCGAGCATAGCGTTCCAGTCGTAGTTATCCTTCTCAAAGTCCACGCTTATCTTCATACCAGCCATATTGTTGGCAGGATAGTATATGGTATGACTACCTATACCATGCTCGGGAGCACGATGGTAGAATAGCACCTGAGCAGTTGATGTAGCAGCACATCCAGTCAATGTGCGTGTGCCGTCTGTGGCAGTAGGACAAAGATTATTGTATGGTGCATCCTGCCCCCAACGAGTCTCGCAAAGTGCAGGCACCGACTCGGCATATCCATACGTGCTTGGCATCTTGCTCTTTATTGGAGCCTTGCCCGCCTTTGCACGAGCCACAACAGCCTCGTTCACCATAGATAGCCACCATTCAAAGTTGGGATTTGAGATTGTTGTTCCATACTTAGAATCGCTATATCCAAGTATGGCAGGCGATGCATCGTCGGTTGCTATCACAGCAAAACCATTGCCGTCAAAACCATAAATGACATAACCATCTGATGTCTTAAGCTCTTTCAACTTATTGATATCGGCTTGAGACTTGCTTTTTGCCACAGCCTTTAGCTTACCACTGCCAAACAGTTTTGCAGCAATCTCCTGCATCTGTACCTTGGTACGCGGCGCCGCGGAAGCATTGGCAGCAAGTAGCGCAAAGGCAATAGGAATGATTGTATATCTTTTGAGATTGTTCATATATATATAATATTAAAAAAGGCCCCACCCCCGACCAGGGGTGGGGCCTTGCTTGTTTTAAATTACTTAACTACAACTTTCTTGCCGTCAATAACGTATACTCCCTTCTTTAATGTAGAGAGATTCTTAACGTTCTTGGCAACACAAATGCCGTCTACAGTATAGACATCGTAAGCCTTGCCCGAAGCAAAGATGCTCTCAACGCCTGTTGTTATGGCTGTAGCAACAGCAGCCTCCGACTCACCGTCTGCATAAACAGCTGTCACACCATATACATATGTTGTGTTGTCCTTGGCGGTATTGTCCACAAACGATGTCTTATCGGCTGATACTGTACCTACAAGTGTTCCGTCACGATAGATATTATATTCGGTAACGGCACCAGGACCGAAGGTATAAGTAATGTCGTCAATCATGAACACAAAGGCATCTGATGCATAAGTGTTCTGGTTGATGGCAAAGTACTTGGTACCTGCCGGCAACTCAACACTAACTTCCTCCCATTCGCCCTTAGATGTGGTATGTGTCTCGCCTATCTTTGTAAACGAAGCCTGATCGCGGTTGGTTGTAGAGTATAGCACGTCGAATGTCTCAGGATACTTGGTGTTGTACTCCTCGTCGTTCTCGTTCTTTACCCAGAAGGTTATGGTCTGCTTCTCGCCCGAAAGTTCTGGCGAGAACAACCAGTTGTCTTGCGATACATTGTAGCCTTCGTCATCGGCACGGAAGAACGATGCAAGATACTTATTACCGGTATGTGCCTTAAAGCCCGGAACCTGATCAAGCTGACTTGCTGTAAGCCAATCGCTGAGTGGATCGGCAAGTGTAAATGCAAACGATGTGCCTTGAGACGGATACTTTATAGTAAGCGGTCCGCCTGTTGTGCCAGTGATATTGGCTACCGACTTCCAATCGCCAAAGACATCTGTGCTCCAAGGAGTGTACGACTCAAAGCTCTCTGTTGTTGTCTTAGACGAAGAATCTACAGCTGTCCATGCAATCTCTACTCCACCTTCAGTCTCCTTAGCTGTTGCAGCCTCAGGACGTGGCTTGCTTGAAAGCTCAAACTTGGTTGATGTAGAAACCTCGTTGTCGTCAGTATTGAGGTCGTTGTTGTATATAACAATAGCCTTGAAATCGACAGCCTCCTTGTCGTCAAGTATGTTACTCTTATACTCAAAGTTGAATGTCTCAAAGTAATAAGCCTTCAATGGTTCTGATGGTGTCTTTGTTTCAACCAGTTCTCCGTTGGCATAAAGCTCAACTTTATAGCCACGTGCATCCTTAGAACCAAAGTTGTTTACAGTAACCTTAACTGTCTCGGTGTCGCCCTTCTTTGCCTTTTCAGGCGCCTCAATCTCGGCATTAAGGTCGTATGTATATGTATCGCGTATAAACATACGGTCGATGTATACCACCTCACCCTTATTGGCCTGTACTACAAAGTTTACAGAAAGGAACTCCTCTTCGGCAAAGTCGGCAAGCGAAACAGCCGATGCAGTCCAATTGCCACCATCCTTTGCAGCGTCTATATTGGCTACCTCCTCTGTTGTACCGTCGGGCAACTCAACCTCAATCTTTATCTTTGCGCCACTATTTGCAGCAGCCTTATGATAGAAGATGAGCTTTGGCTCGGCTGCACCAGCAAGTGCTATCTTGCCTGTTCCAAGATAAGCCCAATCGTCGTTTGCCTCCGAAATCATGTGGAAGGCACCACCATCGTTGTCTACACAGTCGGGATAAGTCTCGTCTATTGTCCAGAAGTCCGACTTGCCCGTGCCGTATGTTGTCCACAAACGACCATGCAGAAGGTTCTGCGACACACTCTCAGCGAATGGTATCTCGTATGGCTTGCCAAGCATAATAGACGGCATAGCCTTGTACGAGCTCTGTCCATACTCATTCTTTGCTGATATGAAGAGAGTCTTAAGGCTCTGGTCGCCGGTATTGGTAACCATCGGAATGTCTATTGTTGTCTTTGCCTTAACCGAGTCTACTGCATCGTATGTTGGATAATAGTCGGAACCGCTGCGCTCTGCTATAACGTAAGTCACGCCTGACGGGTCTACATATCCATCGTACAAGCCAACAGTAGGCTCTTCCCAAGAGAATGTAACCTTGTCTGGATGCTCGGCTGTGCGACGATTCTCGGGTACAGATGGTGCTGTCTTGCCTACATATACAGCCTTAGGTGTGCAGTAGAATCCGGAACCCGACTCGTTTACAGCTGCAACACTATAGATATTGATACCATTTACAGCAGTATTGTCGGTGAATGTAACTACCGAACCTGGCTCTGCAGCAGGTGCCTCGGCTACAACTTTACCCGTACGGCGAATAAGGAACTTGGTTATCTTGTCCAATTTGCCACCGCTATAGGTCTTGTCTGGAGCCTTGAACGATAGTGTAGCCTGAAGAGCACCCTTTGCGCCTGCCGACACACTTAGCTCGCTTACGCTGTCAGGAGCACTTATCGATATGCCCTCGCCTATACTGATATCGTCAATCTTCAAAGCCTGCTGACCCTTCTCGCTAATATCGTGGAAACCTATAAACATCTCGCCATCCTTTGTAGGAGCAAGTGTAGCCTTGCGAACAAGATATTCGGAAGTAGTCAATGTCTCAGCTGGCAACAAGGTCTCGGTCAGGCCTGAAGCTGTTGCGCTTGAGCCATACTTAACCTCCAACTTCTGCGGATAATACTTAGAGTAGCACTTTACACGGAATGATACATTGTACACATAACCTGCCTTAACCTTAAGTGCCGGTGTAATGAGCCATTCATCGGCTGCGCCATTTTCCGAGCGTGCGGTAGTGGCACTTGCGTCTTGATCATTACTCCAGTTAGGTTCTTCCCATGCCCATGTTACATCATCTCCGTTACCATCTATAATGTTGTACAGAGCCATCTCCGAAGCATCATCAAATCCGCTATAGAAAGGAGGGGTAATAGCCTTACCGAAAGCCACATAATTGCTTACGCTCTCGTCGCCCTTCATTGAGCCGTTCACCGGAGTAATACCGTATCCATAGACTCTCTTCTCCACATCGGCAGGAAGAGTCTCCGAATAGGATGTACCTGTGTAGTTTTCTTTCAACAGTTTTCCATCTGGGTATCTCACAATATTATATGTAATGTCGCCCATATAGCCTCCGTATAAGCCTTCGGTTGGAGCCGTCCATGTTACGGTCACCTTACCTGTAGCATCATCGAGGGTTGACTTAACATCACCGGCCGACTTTGGTTTGTCCATACCCACATACTTGCTGCCAAGGAGTCGCGGACTCGTACCTACCTCATTAGCAAGTGCAACTATAAAGTTAACTGTACCATTGTCTTTCAGCGTAACGCTTTGGCGCACCTCGGCTCCAGGAGCTGCCTTACCCTCGGCAAGTGTATTGGTGCCATCGGTAATAGTATAAGATATGTCGCCCGTTAGTTCGCCGCCAGCAAATGTCTTAGTAGGTATAGTGAAGCAAACATCACCCGTAAGCGAACCATTCTTAAAGTCGAATGTCAGGTTCTCGGCACTTGCAGGAGCGCCATCCTCTGCTGCGGGTTTAGGGATAGAAAGCATGGTTATCATGTTCTGTCCTTCAAAATCGCCCACAAGCGAAAGACTTGCATCGGCAAGATCTACAGTATAAAGAGTAGACTGCTTATTTGCGTCTACACATGCCCAATAGAATGTATTGGTCTTCTGGTCAATCTCTCCACTCTGATAGTAAAAGCTGCCATCGCTCAACTTAAGTTGCTTGCCTGTTGAGCCAATAAGAGTCTCCTCGGCTGTTGTGGTATCTATCTTATATAGATTGCCGTCGGTAGCCACACCATAGAGCACACCCTCCTTGGTCATGCCCATTGCCACATATGCCTGGCGCAAATCGCCTATCTTGGTACGCTTTAACGTTTCATAGTTAACCTTGCATAGTTCGTTGCCGGTACCATCTGCGTTAAGATAGTCGCCGTATACTGTCTCGCCGTCGGGAGCCACAGCAGTTTCGTTGGCAATAAGCGAATAATCTTTGGTCGACTGTTCTACAAGCTGCGTCCAAGTATCCGTGTTATACTTATAATAGTATATCATGTCGATACCCCAGAAATTCTGATACATAATGAAGTAGAGATTGTTGCCAATCCACGCTCCACTACCAGTTGCACGGAAGAAGTCGTCGGTAAAAATCTGGTTTACCTTTACAGGCTTCTTAGCCATAAACTCGTACCAGCCATAAGCATAATAGTCGGAACTAACGCTCGCCCATGTATTGTCGAAGAGCACATTGCCCCAAAGCTTTCTACCATCCTCGGATGCCACACGCATAATAGTGTTGCTGATGCCCTGGGCAGACTGCTGTGTCGTGCTCGCCTTGCCGTTTATACGTGTCAAACCATCATGTTTGGCTACAGCCGATGATGGCAACACGCGCATGTAACGCAATGGATGCTTGGCTTTGGCCTCTGCTAATCGCTCCTGAAGCTGTTTCGGAGTCATGCGTTCTTTTTCCACCTGATAAGAATCGGGAAGCTTTATGTAGTTGCTCACTTGAGCATTAGCACCACCGATTGCAGACAGCGATAAAAGGGCAACTGTCCCCAAATAAGACAAAGGGTACTTTTTTGTCATAATAAAGAAACTTTTGTTAATAATTGTAGAATAATGATAACTATCTGCAAATGTATATATTTTGCATGAACAAGCAAAGAGAATTACTGTCTTTTTCACGCACAGCCATACAGAATACCTACAAATTGTTATAAACTACGTATTTTTATAAACAAATTGCCTAATAATAATGACTAAAAGCGCTAATATGTAAAGATTACACTACAATATACCTCTACATTCTGTATATGCCGAGCGATAGCAAATGCTCTCATGCTAAATATCATCTATAAACAACGTCTTGCTCTGCCCTTGTGCTTGCGAAGCAAGAAAATATCTCCATTCATTAACATCTCCTCCCCATCTTTCCCTCCCCTTCAAAAAATCCTCTTGCTAAGTGTTGAATAATAAATTTCCGCCACATCGTTTCTCTATTCAAACAAAAGTTATTAACTTTGCAGAAAGTTTTTTTATTATAAGGTATATATAGATGCAAGACATTAGAAACATTGCCATAATAGCTCACGTAGACCATGGCAAGACCACACTTGTGGACAAGATGATGTTGGCGGGAAAGCTTTTCCGCGACGGCCAGGATAACAGTGGCCAGGTGTTGGATGCCAATGACCTGGAGCGCGAACGAGGAATAACCATCCTTTCCAAGAACGTTTCTATCAACTGGAAAGGCACTAAAATCAATATTATTGACACCCCGGGACACTCCGACTTTGGTGGCGAGGTGGAGCGTGTGCTTAATATGGCAGACGGCTGCATTCTGCTGGTAGACGCCTTCGAGGGTCCTATGCCGCAGACACGATTTGTATTGCAGAAGGCTCTGCAGCTGGGACTTAAGCCTATAGTTGTAGTAAACAAGGTAGACAAGCCTAACTGCCGTCCTGAGGAGGTGTACGAGATGGTGTTCGACCTTATGTTCTCGCTCAACGCCACCGAGGACCAGCTCGACTTCCCCGTTGTTTATGGCTCTGCCAAGAACGGATGGATGGCCGAGGACTATAAGCACCCTACCGACAACATCGACTATCTGCTCGACAAGATAGTTGAGATTATCCCTGCTCCTACCGTAATTGAGGGCACTCCGCAGATGCTTATAACATCGCTCGACTACTCAAGCTATACAGGCCGCATAGCTGTGGGCCGTGTTCACCGTGGCTCCATAAAGGAGGGCATGAACGTAACCATATCTCACCGCGACGGCAAACTGGAGAAAACCAAGATTAAGGAGGTGCACGTGTTTGAGGGTATGGGACAGAAGAAGGTAGACGAGGTTCACTCGGGCGACATTTGTGCTGTTGTGGGTCTGGAGAACTTCGAGATTGGCGACACTATATGCGACTTTGAGAACCCAGAGCCACTACCTCCTATCGCCATCGACGAGCCTACCATGAGCATGCTCTTCACCATCAACGACTCGCCTTTCTTTGGCAAGGAGGGCAAGTTTGTTACATCACGCCACATCAACGACCGTCTGCAGAAGGAGCTTGAGAAGAATCTTGCCCTGCGTGTGCGCCCATTCGAGGACACCACCGACAAGTGGATTGTTAGCGGACGTGGCGTGCTCCACCTCTCGGTGCTTATCGAGACCATGCGCCGCGAGGGCTACGAGCTTCAGGTAGGTCAGCCTCAGGTTATATACAAGGAGATTGACGGACAGAAGTGTGAGCCTATCGAGGAGCTTACAATCAACGTTCCCGAGGAGTTCTCGAGCAAGATGATTGATATGGTGACACGTCGTAAGGGCGAGATGACATCTATGCAGACACTGGGCGACCGTGTAGACATCGAGTTCGACATTCCTTCGCGCGGCATTATTGGTCTGCGTACCAATGTGCTTACAGCAAGCCAGGGTGAGGCTATCATGGCGCATCGCTTCAAGGAGTATCAGCCATTCAAGGGCGAGATAGTACGCCGTATGAACGGCTCGATGATAGCTATGGAGACAGGTACTGCCTATGCCTACTCTATAGACAAGCTTCAGGATCGCGGCAAGTTCTTTATCGATCCGGGCGAGGATGTATATGGCGGACAGGTGGTAGGCGAGCACGTTCACGACAACGACCTCGTTATCAACGTTACCAAGGCTAAACAGCTTACCAACGTGCGCGCCAGCGGATCAGACGAGAAGGCACGCGTTATACCTAAGGTGGTTATGAGCCTTGAGGAGTGCTTGGAGTATATCAAGGGCGACGAGCTTGTTGAGGTTACACCTAAGAGCATACGTATGCGCAAGATTACACTCGACCATCTTGCACGCAAGCGCAGCAACAAAGACTAATTTCTTGTCAACAAAATATACTAACATGGATGTGTCCTTGGACCGGGAGGTACGAGGACACATTTTTTTTGTTCAAAACAAACAAAAATCAGTAAAATCATCAGAATCTGTATTCAATAATAAATGAATACGGATTATTCTGATTAAACTGATGATTCGCTTTTACACCAATAAATCAGAAAAATCAGCAGAATCTGTATTCAATAATAAATGAATACGGATTTATCTGATTATACTGATGCTTCGCTTTGAGTCAGTATTTCAGTATAATCAGCAGAATCTGTATTCAATATTTTTCTTTGCACCGTTACTACTATACAATAATCACTCATTCTATGCGTTATATTATAAACTATATATAATAAGGTGTAAACAAAACTCACAACAATATGAAGAACCGACTGTTTCTATCGCTTGCCGCTCTTGCCATATCTGCTACGGCAATAGCTCAGCAACCCGAGGCTGGCACAATATCCATCATACCGAGAGTGGGACTAAACATGTCTACCCTGCCCGACGACATCTTTGTAGTGGGCGGCACAACCAACATTCCGCTCGAGGCTCGCTACCGCACAACGTTTATGGGCGGTGTGGACGTAGACTACCAATTTGCGCCTAACTTCTCGGCTACATTGGGCGCCTACTATGCGCAGCATGGATGCAACTACAAGAACGGAATGGTGCAGAACAACGCAGCTTCGGGCACAAGCACCAGTGGTACAGGATACAGCGACCTGTCCACTCAGCTCAACTATATCAACATTCCACTGACGCTTAATGCATACATTGCTCCGGGCTTGGCACTTAAGGCTGGTGTGCAGATGGGCATTGCATTGTCGGGCAAACTAAAATACACCACTACGGAATATACTAAGAACAACGAGGGCGAGTTTGCCCCGACACAGCCCGAGGAGACAAGCCTGAAGCTGGACAACATGATGAAGAGCGTGTGCTTCTCCATCCCCGTTGGCTTGAGCTACGAGTTTGCTAACGTAATAATAGACGCACGCTACCACTTCGGATTAACCCCAGTGCAGCAGATTGATGGCATCAAGGGACCCAAGAACCGCGTGTTCAGCATAAGCGCAGGCTACCGCTTCGCACTTTAAAATAATAAATGAATACGGATTTATCTGATTAAACTGATGCTTCGCTTTTGAGCCAGTATTTCAGTAAAATCAGCAGAATCTGTATTCAATAATAAATGAATACGGATTATTCTGATTAAACTGATACTTCGCTTTAAGCCTGTATTTCAGTATAATCAGCAGAATCTGTATTCAATAATAAATGAATACGGATTATTCTGA
>ERZ1026884.1630-NODE-1630-length-11688-cov-3.030775_pt1 | contig 11688 bp, 8 predicted proteins | sample MGYA00380172_ERZ1026884 | MGnify/ENA primary metagenome ERZ1026884 (study PRJEB33269, sample SAMEA4719808) | human gut metagenome | biome: human-associated habitat; feature: organic feature; material: feces | place: Cameroon | collected 2013-10 ... | reverse complement strand
AATATGTTGTATACGCCGGCCTTGCCCTTTGCCGCATAGCCCACGTTCTCCATGTTGCCAGCCATGCCCTTCTGTCTGTAAAGGTAGTATGGCTCAAGCCCCATCTGCTTGCAGTAGGCTGCGCAGAGATCCATATGCTCCTGAGTGTTGACCATCTGCATATCGCTGTAGCGGTCCTTGAAGATGGTGAGTCTTGCAGCTCGCTTTACTGCGAGCGAGTGGATAGTGACGTTGTCAGGCGCCAGTTCCTTCACCAGCTCCATTGTGTGCCTTACATCATCAAGTGTCTCCTCCGGAAGTCCCATGATGAGGTCCATGTTTATGTTGTCAAAGCCCAGCTCACGCGCGAGCTTGAAGCTTTGTATCGTATCGTCTACTGTGTGGTGTCTTCCTATTATATCAAGTGTCTGCTGCTTCATGGTCTGTGGATTGACCGATATACGGCTGATGCCGTTTTTCTTTAGTGCCATGAGCTTTTCTTTTGTGATGGAGTCCGGTCTGCCTGCCTCCACCGTAAATTCCAGACAGTCCCTTAAATCAAAGCTGCATTTGATTTTTCTGATAAGCCTGTCAAGCTGCGCAGGGCTTAGTGTGGTCGGTGTGCCGCCTCCTATGTAGATGGAGTTTAGCTTCTTGTGATAGAATTTCTGTGCTGTATAGTCTATCTCCTTCTCGAGTGCATCGAGGTAATCGTCCACGCGGTTTTTCCACACACCAAGCGGGTATGAGGTAAACGAGCAGTACGCACAGGTGCTCGGGCAGAACGGTATGCCTATGTACAGGCTGTAGCCGTTGTCATAGTCCACCTTGTCGAGCAGTGCCTTCTCACGCTTTGCTATGCCTATTGAGAGGTCGATTTTCTCATCGCTTGCGAGGTAGGTTTCCTTCAGATAGTCGTAGGTTTCCTTATCGCTCATGCCGTCCTCTATGCACTTCATGGCTATCTTGGTCGGTCTGATGCCTGAGAGTGTGCCCCACGGAAGGCTCTTTCCTGTGCCCTTTTCTATCATGGAATATAGGGCGAGCTTGAGACGGTTTTTGGTTTCCTTACGGTCTGTTCCGGTCACGGATATTTTTGTGCAGATACTTTCATCAGCCTTATCACAGACTCTATTCAGCGTCCACTCCACTGCAATTTCATCGCCCACATAGTCTATCTTAAATACCTGTGATGCATCCGTAAATTCCTTTACGCCATCATCTGTCATCTCATGGTGCGTGCAGGCTAAGTTTTTCCCCTCCACCTCATCAGGTGAGCAGCTATAGTACATCTGCACATCCTCCTGAGGGAAGAACTCCTTGAGCAGTGAGTGCACATCATATTCAAAATCCGGTTTATTAAATATTACTACTATCATAAGTAAGGGTTATACATCCTCTCATTTTCTATGGTTGTTGTGTCGTTGTGACCCGGGTACACCTCTGTATGCTCAGGCAGTGTCATGATTTTTTCCTTCACTGTGCGCACGAGGTCTGACATGCTGCCACCCTTGAAATCCGTACGTCCGATTGAGCCGCAAAACAGCGAATCGCCTGTAAAGATCACGTCCTCATACGGGAAATAATAGCAACAGCCGCCCGGTGTATGCCCCGGTGTGTGAAGCACTACTATGTGAAAGCCTGCGATGTCAAGCTCCTGCTTATCCTTCAAAAATACATCTGCATAAAAGGTCTTTGACTGCCCCATCATGTAGCTGACATTAAGCTGCGGGTCATCGAGTGTGGCTTTGTCTGCCTCATGGATATATATCTTGATGCCGTAGCGGTCTGCGAGTGGCTTCGCATCTGTGGCATGGTCAAAATGTCCGTGTGTAAGCAGTATTGCTACTGGCTTTGCGCCTGATTCGTCCACTTTTTTGGCGAGCTGTTTAGCACACGCGCCCGGGTCTATTATTATCATTTCCTTTGTCTTTATATTGGTGACAAAGTAGCAGTTGGTCTGCACCGGTCCCACTACGAAGTGGTCTATCTTCATATTTACCATATGAGTGTACTCCTTGTCTGTTATATGTTATGCTTCACGCAAGAACCACCGGGATTTAGCCGGTGGTCCTCTCTACGTCTATTACACTTTCTATCTGTCTGAGCTTCTCCACTAGAACCTTTATCTGGTCCCTGCCTTTGATATTAAAAAATACCTCGATTGTAGCGATGCCCTGCTTGCTGGTCTTGGACTGGATACCACTGATATTGATTTCCTTCTCGGTAAATATCTTTGTGATATCTACGAGCAGTCCCGGCCTGTCATGACAGAATATCTTCAGATCTGCCTGATACTCGGCACCGTTGTCCATGAGGGCTGTATCCTGCCACTCTGCTTCTATGAGCCTGTCCTTTTCTATCTTGGACAGATTGATAATATTCACGCAGTCTGTTCTGTGGATGGAGATGCCGCGGCCTCTTGTGACAAAGCCCACGATTTCATCTCCCGGAACAGGATTGCAGCACTTCGAGAAGTGCACTGCCACGTCATAGAGTCCGTGTACCACAATGCCGCTCTTTGACTTGTGCTCGGGCTGTGTGCCTGCTACCTGCTGCTTTTCTGCGATGCTGCCAAGCACATCTGCATCTGTCACCGGCACCACATGATCCTTCTTGTACTCGTCGTACATCCTGTTGACTATCTGGCTCTCCTTGAGTCCGCCGTGGCCGACGGTTGCAAGGCATGAGTTCCAGTCGTGGAAGCCGTATTTGCGGCGTATTTTCTCCTGATACTCAGGCTTGTTTATCTCTGCAAAGTTGATACCCTTTGCCTTGGCATAGGCTGCTATCAGATCCTTGCCGTGCTGTATATTCTCTTCCTTTAGCTCACTTCTGAACCACTGGTTGATCTTGTTCTTGGCCTGTGTGCTCTTTACGACCTTGAGCCAGTCACGGCTTGGTCCCTTGGAGTTCTGTGAGGTGATTATCTCTATCTGGTCACCGTTTTTGATGACATAGTCTATCGACACCAGCTTGCCGTTTACCTTGGCACCGACCATCTTGTTGCCGACCGCAGAGTGTATGCTGTAGGCAAAGTCTATAGGTGTGGAGCCCTTTGGCAGGTTCTTTACATCGCCGGACGGTGTGAATGCAAATACATTGTCGGAGAATAAATTTAAATCACTCTTTAATAAAGTCATAAATTCCTTATTATCCGACATGTCCTGCTGCCACTCAAGTATCTGGCGCAGCCAGCTGAGCTTCTCCTCCTCTGTGACAGTGGTGGTAGTGGCATTGCCGTTGTTCGTTTCCTTGTACTTCCAGTGCGCTGCGATACCGTACTCAGCAGTACGATGCATCTCGTAGGTACGAATCTGTATCTCAAACGGCTGTCCACTCGGGCCTATGAGCGTCGTGTGAAGCGACTGGTACATGTTCTGCTTCGGCATGGCAATATAGTCCTTGAAACGGCCCGGTATAGGCTTATACTTCTCATGTATGATACCAAGCACTGCGTAGCAGTCCGGTATGGTATCCACCAGAATCCTGATGGCAAAGAGGTCATATATCTGGTCTATAGTCTTGTCCTGATTGACCATCTTCTTATATATACTGAAGAAATGCTTTGCCCTGCCGTATATCTCAGCCTTGATACCGGCATCTGAAACATACTTCTTGACATCGTTTACCAGACCCTGGATGTAGGTGTCGCGCTCTGTCTTTCTGAGGGCTACCTTCTCTACCAGATCGTAGTAGGCATCCGGATAGAGGTACTTCATACAAAGGTCCTCGAGCTCTATCTTTATCTTGCTGATACCAAGTCGCTGTGCGATAGGGCAATAGATATCCTGTGTCTCCCTTGCGATACGCTGCTGTGCCTCCTTGGACTGGTACTTGAGTGTACGCATATTGTGCAGTCTGTCTGCCAGCTTTATGAGGATGACTCTGATGTCCTTTGCCATGGCGAGAAACATCTTGCGCAGATTCTCAGCCTGCATCTCAAGCCTGTCCGCGTTCTTGTCCTTCGGATCCTTGGTGCTGTCTGTCAGATGCAGGTGCTTTAACTTCGTGACGCCATCCACCAGATGTGCGACATCGTCTCCAAACTCCGCACGCATCTCATCCATGGTCATGATGGTGTCCTCCAGCACATCATGGAGCAGTCCTGCTGCAATGGTTTCCTTATCCAGCTCGAGCTCGGCGAGTATTATGGCAACACAAAGCGGATGTATGATATAAGGTTCTCCCGACTTACGTGCCTGACCCTTATGGGCATCATAAGCTACCCTGTAGGCTTTGTCCACAAGGCTCGTGTCATCCGACGGATGGTACTTTTTGATTTCCTTTTTAAGCTCATCGTAAAGCTCCTCTGGGCTCGTAAAATCCTTTGTTCCCCTTATGCCGCTGGTATCTGAGCGAAATTTGTCCGCTATTTTTTCTAATTCTTCTGTTGAGTAATCTGCCAATAGTCTCACCTCGATTGTAGTGTATCTTTAGTAGCCATTATATTTTATTTCTTTAAAAATTGCAATCTTATGTTGTTAGCCGATAACCATCTTTACTCCGCCATACATGCCGGCTGAGTTGCCGAGTGTGGCAAGCTTGATCTCTGTCTCACGGCTTGCATGGAAAGCATACTCTTTATAATACTTTGCTGCTGTATCGATGATGATGCTGCCTGCCTTTGAGAGGCCTCCGCCGACAACAAATACCTCAGGGTCCATAACGCATGCTACTGCTGCCATTGCCTTGCCGAGAAGCTTCATAGACTGCTCTACTGCCGCAATGCCCGCTGCATCTCCTGCCTTTGCCGCATCGCATACATCCTTGGCTGTGAAGCCTGCATTTAAATCAAGCTTTGTTGCCACATCCCTGTGTGCTGCAATGTATCTCTCTGCTACTCTTACGAGTCCGTTTGCTGATGCATACTGCTCTAAGCAGCCCTTCTTGCCGCAGCCACAGCACTCTGACTCATCATCTACCATAGGCATATGTCCTATCTCTCCGCCTGCGCCGTTTATTCCGGCTATGATTCTGCCCTCGCGGATGATTCCTCCGCCTACGCCTGTGCCGAGTGTGATCATGACTACATCCTGATGACCCTTTCCGCCGCCCTGCCACATCTCACCGAGTGCAGCTACGTTGGCATCGTTTCCGGCCTTTACCTTGATTCCGCCGCACAGTACTGAGAGTGACTGTGCCACGTTGAACACGCCCCAGCCGAGGTTGACACACTTCAATACTGTTCCGTCATCCTTTATCGGTCCCGGCACTCCCATGCCTATACCCTCGATGTCACCCATCTCGATGCCGTGCTTCTCGTTATTCTCCTTGATGGATGCTGCGATATCAGGCAGAATGAGCTCGCCGGAATTCTCTGTGCGTGTAGGAATCTCCCATGTATCGACGAGCTTTCCTGTGGTCTCGAAAAAGCCTATCTTTACAGTTGTTCCACCTATATCTACTCCGTATGCATATTGTTTCATTTTTTCGTCCTCCAAATCATTAAACTATGTTTATATTTTATTGCCTAATTGCATATTTTTCAATGTTTTTCATTGTTTTTTTTAAATCCGTAATTTTGCCTCGAAAGCCTCATAAAAAGTGGCTTCATAGAAAAGATAAAACTTCTGCGGCTGAAATTATAGTTTATGACCATGAGCACGTCATCCTCATCGACCAGTACATTTCCATCCAGGTCCATCACATATGTGGAAAGGCTGAGGTCTTCCTGCCTGAAAATACTCTCACAGATGGTGATTGTGGCATCCAGTTGAAAATGTGCTGTACCATATGCTTCGTCAGTATCCTGCAAACCAACAATGTAAACCCTTTTATCAGGCCACATGACTTTTATTTTTTCTTTGAGTGCATCTGCATATAACGGAAATTCACCTGCTATTATAGCTATATCCGACTTATCGCCTATCGCCCTCTCAAGCCCATCATAAGTCAATTCCAGATTAAATATCCTGTCCTCCTTCGCTTTTCCCATAACTTTGTGAAGTGCATCATCTAATGCCGCCATAACTGTTTTTGAGCGGTTTTCTTCCCCGCGATATAGACCTGTGTAGTTTATCTCAAATATCGAGCCAAGAAATGTCTCTGCCATATCTGAAAGTCTTTCCTCATCAATATGGTCTAAAAAGAACTTGATCCAGTTCCGCCATGCATAGTAGGTTGGAAATGTATTAATATCCTCCTTTTTTGCCCCCATCGCATGACTTGCCGCTGCTGCACCTACAGATGCAACCTCGTAACCTGCCTCCCTGCACCTGACACACCACTCGGTGTCATCCCAATAGAGGAAATTCTCCTCAGGCATGACACCAATATTTTCTGCAACCATACGTCTTATCATGAGCGCGCACGCCGGGACTGCATCAGAATATACCACATCAGGCATTGAACCATCCTCTATATGATTTAGATACGTCGAGTCCACGCTGTAATTATCATAATCTATGAACGAGCCATACTGCTGCACATAGTTTTCCTGCCCGGTATGATAAATCTTTGCCGCCGCTATGCCTACCTTCTCATGTGAATCAAGGAAATCCGAAAGTGTTCCTATACAGTTTTCGTCAAGCAGTGCATCATTGTCTACGCACATCAGATACATGTGTCCCTCTGCCATCGCCACGCGAAGCCCTGTATTGAAGCCACCAGAGCCTCCGAGATTTTCACTGTTTTCGATAAGTGTGAGCCTGTCGCAGCTTCCGTAACACTCTCTTATCAATCTCACCGACTCGTCTGTTGATGCGTTATCCACAACATAGATGTGATAATCCTCATATTTTGATTCAAGAACTGACTGTATACAGTCAATAACATCATTTTGTTTATTATAGTTACATATAACAATTCCTATTTTCGCCATATTTATGCACATTCCTTTCTATCAAGCAACTATTCATTTCTTCTATCTGAATGAATCCTGCCGAGCTACTCCTGCTGCACATATAAAATATATAATGAACTGTCAGATTGAAAGGACATACCTATCTAATCCACCGGTATTTCTCTCATTCCCGATTTGTCCGTTTCTGACAAATCCAAGCCTTTTTGCAAGGCGCACCGATGCCGTATTTCTCTCATCTATCCGGCAGTAAAGCTCTTCAAAGTCTGTGTTTTCGCGCGCGTAGTCTATGATGAAGCGACACACCTCCGTGGCATAGCCTTGGTTCCATAATTCCGGCGCTATCATATAGCCCATTTCATCGTGCTCAAGCCCTGCCCTGCCTATCAGCTTACCTGTTTCCTTGGAAAATACAAGCCACATGCCATACTCGTAAAAGCCATACATATTCTCTATGTACGCTTTCTGGTATTCAAGCTCTGTCTCGTAGTCGTAAAGCGGTTCCACAAAGTCTGTCATGCCGGGCTTGTCATAGAGCTCATAGAGCGCAGGAAGGTCTGACAGGGACAGCTCACGTATCAGACACCTGTCTGTCTCGCCGATGTTCCATGGGATATGATTATACCGCCTGCGCACCCGCTCCAGATACTCAATATCAAGCTCTGCAAGGCTCTCGACTGCATAGCGCGTGCCGCACTGCGGTTCTCCTACTGATGCTATGCCGAGTGAGTCAGCTATATACTTCTGCTGTTTGCTTGAGACTATCCAGATGCAGTCTGTGGGCGCTTTCGGTATTCTTAGATTTCCCGTATTAGCTTTCGCGGTGTTATCTGCAGATTCTGTATATCCTGAATTATTTTCTATTTCATACACACACAAATTATTCTGCTGCTCATCCGGCAGTTTCTTCTGCAACTCATCCAGCAATTTTCCCGGTAGTGCACCATGCAGTTTTTCTTGCAGCTCGTCATGATAGTAAAAAGAGGCAAGTTTTGCGCTTGCCTCATCGATAATTATTATCATTAAACTGTCTCCGGCTCCGGATATTCCACTCCGAAGGTCTCAACTGTAACTGTCTTCATGACCTGAGCCTCAAGTGGTTTGTCCATGTAGTCTGTGCGCACCTCAGCGATCTTGTTTACCACATCCATGCCATCGATTACCTTGCCGAACGCCGCATACTCGCCGTCGAGATGTGGTGCATCCTGATGCATGATGAAGAACTGGCTTCCTGCTGAATCAGGTATCATGGTACGTGCCATTGAAAGTACACCGGCTGTGTGCTTTAAGTCATTTTTGAAGCCGTTGTGTGTGAACTCGCCCTTGATTTCATAACCAGGGCCGCCTGTGCCGTTTCCGTCAGGATCTCCGCCCTGGAGCATGAAGCCCTTGATTACGCGGTGGAAGCATACTCCGTCATAGAAGTTGTGATTGATTAAGCTGATAAAGTTGTTTACTGTGTTTGGTGCGATTTCCGGATAAAGCTCCGCCTTGATTACATCGCCGTTTTCCATTGTGATTGTTACGATTGGATTCTGTGCCATTATTTTTCTCTCTTTCTTTTATAATATTATGAGGCTTGGAGAATATCCATTCCTCGCAATAATTAATTATCGAATTAATTTTTACCCGATTAGTTTTCACTTTATTTTTATTTACTCAGTGCCTCGACCACCTTAGGAAACTCCATGAAGTGTGATGCCTTCACCAGTATGGTGTCGCCCTCCTTCACATATGAAAGAAGCTCCTGTGTCATAGTCTCCCTATCCTCGAAATAGTGGATGTCTACATCGGATGATTTCTCTGCGGCTCCGGCTGCATATTCCTTTGCAAGCTCTCCTGCGGCAAAAAGTGTATGGATATGATTCTCTCCAACTGCTTCGCCTACCTCATGATGCAGCTTTTTCTCATCGCTTCCAAGCTCTCCCATGTCTCCAAGCACTGCTATTGTCCTGCCCTTTGCATGTGAAAGCACCTCGATAGAGGATTTCATGGATACAGGGTTTGCATTATAGCAGTCATCTATCACTGTCATGCCGTGTGTTTTGATGAAATTTGTACGCCCTGCGATTGTCTCTGCTTTCTCAATTCCTGATTTTATCTCAGCTATTGTGAGGCCAAGCTGCAATCCGACAGCCGCTGCCGCCATGGCATTGTATACATTGTGCTCACCCGGGATATGGATTTGTGCATCAAACTCACCCTCCTGGGTGACAAAATGAGCCTTCATGCCGTCAAAGCCCAGGTTTTCAATATTTGTGGTATATACTGATTTATGAACGTCCGAAGCCGATTCCTTGCCATAGTATATGGCAGGCTTTCCATTTACCGTCTGCACTGTGGCCAGCTTGTCGTCATCTGCATTCAGCACTGCGACCGCATCCGGCATCATATGCTCAAAGCACTCTGTCTTTGCTTTAAGCACACCATCCCTGTCGCCCAAAAACTCCAGATGGCAGTAGCCGATATTGGTGATGACCATGACATCCGGGCAAGACATAGTAGAAAGCCTGTGCATCTCGCCAAAATCAGATATGCCCATCTCAAGCACCGCTACCTGATGGCTTTCCCTGATTCCGAAAATGGTGAGCGGAAGGCCTATCTCGTTGTTGAAATTGCCTGCGGTCTTGTGAACGCTGTATTTCTGCTCAAGAACTGATGATATCATCTCCTTGGTGCTGGTCTTGCCGACACTTCCGGTGATGCCCACCACCTTGATATCAAGGCTTTTTCTGTAAAATGCCGCGAGCTTTTTCATGGCATCGGTGGTTGATTCAACAAGCACATATGGGCCTGCCGGATCCGTAAGCTCATGCTCAGAGAGCACAATTGCCGCTCCCTGCTCAAACACAGTCGGAATGAATTTGTGTCCGTCCACCCTTTCTCCCTTTATCGGGATAAAAAGATAGCCCTCCTTCACCTGTCTGCTGTCTATGACGGCGCCGGTGATTGTCGTATCAAGCAGTGTCTCATCGCCTATGTATGTGCCCTCGCAGGCCTTTGCGATATTTGCAAATGTAAGATTCTTCATGTACTTATCCGACATGCTACACCTCATATTTTTTCAAAGATATGTCAATCAGATGCTCACAGAGCTGATTAAAGCTCATACCGATAACCGCTGCCTCCTGTGGCAGAAGACTGGTCGGAGTCATGCCAGGCAGTGTGTTTGCCTCGAGGCAGAACATCTCATTTTTGTCATTGAGCAAAAAGTCTGAGCGTGAATATGTGTCAAGCCCGATAACACGCGCAACCTCCTCTGCATAGTGCTGCATATCCTTTGTCACCTGCTCAGGAAGCTCGGCCGGACATGTCTCTACTGTACTGCCCGCCTTGTATTTATTCTTATAATCGTAGAAGCCCTCCTTCGGTGCAATCTCTATAATAGGAAGAGCCTTGCCCTCGATAACGCCGACAGAGAACTCCCTGCCCTGTACAAATTCCTCGATAACCAGCTCATTTTCCCACTTGAAGGCATCGTCAAGTGCCGCCTTGAACTCTGCCGCATCCCTAACGATGGTGACACCGATGCTTGAACCGCCGCAGCATGGCTTTACTACACATGGAAGTGTCAGGTCAAGCTTTGTGATATCGTCCTGTCTGGTCGCTCTTGTCATAGAAATACCCTTTGGAGTAGGTATACCGTTTGCAAGGAAGAACTGCTTTGATGTCTCCTTGTTCATGGCGATGGCTGAGCTTAAATAATCGCTGCCTGTATATTTGACACCGAAGAGGTCAAATGCTGCCTGTATCTTTCCGTTCTCTCCGTTTTCTCCGTGGAGAGCCATGAAAACAATGTCCGCCATCTGACACATTTTGATGACATTTGGTCCGAAGAAGCAAGGTGACTGGTCCTTTCTGGAAGCCTTTACCTTTGCGAGGTCAGGTGCCTCTGTCGGAATATCACTGACCTGCACGCTTATCTCGTCCGCGCGGTCAAATATACCTGTCAGGTCCTCCTCCCTGTCACTATATCCCATAAATACATCCAATAATATAACTTTGTGGCCGTTCTCTTTGAGCGCCTTAGCTACCATGCTTCCTGTCTTGAAGGAAACATCTCTCTCTGTGCTGAGCCCTCCGGCAAGTACTACGATGTTCATTTTTGTCCTCTTTTCTTTGATTGAATTATCATGCTTTGGTTTAATTAAACACAATGCAATGCTTCTTTTTTAAAGCTATGAGTAATCAACATAATTTCTTCAAAATTATAACACCATTTGTGCAAAAAAGAAAGACCGGTTGCCCGGTCAAAAAAGAAATTCTCATTTTATTTTAAACTGTGTTAGCTTCCAGCAGCTGTATCATTCTCATAAATACCATCCGCCCGTGCAAATCATCCTGTGAAAGTGATTCTCCGTACTTCAATACTAATAATCGGCACTGATAAAAATTCAGCTCCGGATTGCCAAAAAGCAAAATCCGTAAGGCTGCATTTTCCAGGTAATTGTGTATATTTCCCACCTCAATAAATATATCTACAATATCATCGAGGTTAATAAGTCCTTTCTGTTCATAATAAATTCTTCCCAAATATTTCATCCCTCCATCGATTATATTTTTCGTAGAACTTCTTTTTTTGTCTTTCTTTTGAAATTTTGTCGTCTTTGCGAAATTTCCCTCTTTGTTTTTGTTGGTGGGTTCATTTTTCCATATAATATATCAATATTCTAGGCGCGTTACGCGCTGGTATTTTGAAGATTTCCTTTTTAAATTATCAATTCGATGGGCAATTAGCAGTTTTCGACAAAATGCGACATGGGTTTTGGGTTAATTCAGTTGGTTTTTGGTTTATATTGCACTTTTCTCATAAGAATTTTTGGAATGATAAATTTGTACTATATTTTTCTTTTTTAGCAAAAAAAGGCGACTGCAATTGCCGTCGCCTTCTTTAATCATTATTTTAC
>ERZ1026884.1628-NODE-1628-length-11692-cov-4.428375_pt1 | contig 11692 bp, 8 predicted proteins | sample MGYA00380172_ERZ1026884 | MGnify/ENA primary metagenome ERZ1026884 (study PRJEB33269, sample SAMEA4719808) | human gut metagenome | biome: human-associated habitat; feature: organic feature; material: feces | place: Cameroon | collected 2013-10 ... | reverse complement strand
GCACGTTGAAGTCAACGCGCACGATTGCCTTGTGACCGGCAAAGTTAAAATCTTCAATTTTCATTTTACCTAAATTTTATTTAGTTTATGTACTAATTTATTGTTCTAAACCTTTCTGCTGGTTTCAAAAACCGAAGGCAAAGATACAAATTATATTTGAATCAGCAAAATATAGTAGCGGTTTTTATGATTTTTAGTAGATGAAATCGTCTGTTTGCTATATCGGGTTTGCAAAATTCGTGTTTTGCGCTTCCTTCTGCCTGATTTGTTAAACAAAATGGAGAGAAATGAAATATATTCTTAACAAATTACTTTTTTTTTGGATTTTTCGATAATAAATAGTACCTTTGTGCGCAGTTAAAACGTTATTACATATAAATGAGATAAAATGGCGAAAGATAAGATTGCTTTTGTGTGCAGCAATTGCGGACAGGAAAGTGCCAAATGGATGGGCAAATGTCCTAGCTGCGGACAATGGAATACATTTAAGGAAATTCGTATTGCTGCCGATTCCGGATCGCAGGCTGCGAAGAATGCCGGAATGACCATGCGTCATGGTGGGGCTGCCACGATGTTTGGCGGGCAGCACAGCGAGCATGACGCTGCGCCGATGAAGCTTCGCGATATTTCTGCGATTGATGAACCGCGCATCGATATGAGGGACGAGGAGCTGAACCGTGTGCTGGGTGGCGGAATGGTTCCCGGCAGCATCACGCTCTTGGGCGGTGAACCGGGAATCGGTAAGAGTACGCTCACCTTGCAGACTATTCTGAACATGACTGACCGCCGTATCCTGTATGTGAGCGGAGAGGAAAGTGCCCATCAGATTAAACTCCGTGCCGACCGGTTGGCTAAAGGACAGGCGATGCTCAGAGAGGGTTCTTCTGCGGACACACAGAAAACGGCTTCTCTTTCATCAGAAGGAGCCTTTGATCATATTACGGTTCTCTGCGAAACGCAGTTGGAGAAAATCTTCAGTCATATTCAGGAAGTGGCTCCACAGTTGATAGTTATAGATTCTATCCAAACTATCTCTACAGAAGAGGTTGACAGCTCGCCGGGTTCTGTTTCCCAGGTTCGTGAGTGTGCAGCCTCCCTGCTCCGATTTGCCAAGACGAGTGGCATTCCGGTTATTCTGATAGGACATATTAATAAGGAGGGAACACTTGCCGGACCAAAGATTCTGGAGCACATCGTAGATACGGTGATTCAGTTTGAGGGCGACCAGCATTACATGTACCGCATCTTGAGAAGCATCAAAAACCGATTCGGAAGTACTTTTGAGTTGGGAATCTACGAGATGATGCAAGGCGGACTCCGACAGGTGAGCAATCCTTCAGAGTTGCTGCTTACTGAAGATCATGACGGGCTTTCGGGTGTTGCCATCAGCGCAGCCATCGAGGGTGTCCGTCCGTTCCTGGTAGAGACGCAGGCTTTGGTTTCAACAGCTGCCTATGGAACTCCGCAACGTTCGGCAACTGGTTTTGACCAGCGCCGTTTGAACATGCTCCTGGCGGTTCTAGAGAAACGTGTGGGGTTCAAGCTGATGCAGAAGGACGTGTTCCTGAATATAGCCGGAGGATTGAGAGTAACCGATCCTGCCATGGACTTGAGTGTGTTGGCAGCCGTATTGAGCAGCAATGTTGACACACCTATCGAGCAAGGTTGGTGTATGGCCGGCGAGGTAGGTCTGAGCGGTGAAGTCCGTCCGGTGAGCCGCATCGAGCAGCGTATTGCTGAGGCCGAGAAACTCGGATTCCAGCACATCATCATTCCGAAGTACAACAATCATGGTTTCGACCATAAAAAATATAAGATAGAAATTCATCCCGTAAGGAAGGTGGAAGAAGCATTCCGCTGCCTGTTCGGGTGAAGTAAAAAGTAATTATACATTTCAAAATTCAAAATTCAAAGTAAAATGAAGGATTCAGTAATCATTGTGAGCGGCGGCATGGATAGCATCACGCTGCTCTACGATAAGAAAGACGAGATTGCACTCGGCATTAGTTTTAACTATGGAAGTAATCATAACGAGCGTGAAATTCCTTTCGCCAAGATGCATTGTGAGCGTTTGGGAATCAAGCATATTACTATTGATTTGGGTTTCATGCATCAGTATTTCAAAAGTTCTCTTCTTGAAGGTGCCGATGCGATTCCTGAAGGTCATTATGCTGCTGATAATATGAAGAGTACGGTGGTTCCTTTCCGTAATGGAATCATGCTGAGCATTGCCATCGGCATTGCTGAGAGTAATAATCTGAAGAAAGTTTTCATTGCGAACCATGGTGGCGATCATACGATTTACCCAGACTGCCGTCCGGAGTTTATCAAGGCGATAGATGAGGCTGCTGAAGCAGGAACGTTCGTTGATGTGCGTGTGGTGGCTCCTTATACGAATATTACCAAAGGGCAGATTGCTGAGATAGGTAAGAAGTTGGGCATTGACTATGCTGAAACCTGGAGCTGCTATAAGGGCGGTGAGAAGCATTGTGGCAAATGCGGAACCTGCGTAGAGCGCAAGGAGGCTTTGGCCGAGGCGGGTATTGAGGATACTACCGAGTATGAAGAATAAGGATGAAGATGAATCAGGCGTTCTTCGTTCCCTATATATAATAAGGTGTAATCAGAATAAATATAATAAAAGAAAAATGAAAACAACGATTTTATCTGCGGCTCTGATGCTTGCATCAACCGTTGCAATGGCTCAGAAGAGCAACTTCCAGTTGAAGGTGGATTTGAAGAATTTCAATTCCGATTCTGTACTTGTTTACAAGGGCAGAAATGTTAAGATGGATACGGTTTTGGTGAAGAATGGCAAGTTTACCTATTCTGCAAACCTTGATAAGGCTGCCGGATACGTTTTCCTCTCACCTGAAGCTTATCGTGGTGCAGGTCAGTTTATGTTCAACCTGCCTTGTGTTCCTGGCGAGAAGGCTGAAGTTAAGGGCGATGCAAAGACCCGCTTCGATATTTCGGGTTCTAAGTTCTATCAGCAGTATCATGAAGTAGATGTTCTGCTGGAGAATGCTAATAAGGAGTTGAGAGATTACGAAGCTTCCCTGAACCAGAGAATCAAGAATGGTGAGACCCAGCAGAGCATCATGGCAGAATATGAGCAGAAGGCTCCTGCCCTGCAAAAGGCAAAGGACGATAAGATTTTCGATTTCGTAAAACAGCATCCTGATTATGAGGCTTGTGCTACTATCATAGAGCAGTTTGATGATGTCAGCAAGATGGAGAAACTGCTGGGCTTGCTCTCTGAAAATGTGAAGAACGGCAGAATGAAGGCTTTCTACCAGCCAATGATTGATATGGCTAAGAAGCGTGCTGAGGCTGAGGAGAAGGCTAAGAAAGTGCAGGCTGCCGGTGTTGAGGCTCCTGACTTCACGCTGAAGGATATTAAAGGAAATGATTTCAAGCTTTCCAGCCTTCGCGGTAAGATTGTAGTTCTCGATTTCTGGGGTTCATGGTGCGGATGGTGCATCAAGGGAATGCCTAAGATGAAGGAGTATTACGAGAAGTACAAGGGTAAGTTTGAAATTCTTGGTGTAGATTGTAATGATACAGAGGCTAAGTGGAAGGCTGCTGTTGAGAAGCACCAGTTGCCATGGATTCATGTTTACAATCCGAAGGACAGCAAGGTTCTCAGCGATTACGCTGTTCAGGGCTTCCCTACAAAGATTGTGATTGATGCTAATGGTAAGATTATCAAGACTATTGTTGGTGAGGATCCTGCTTTCTACACATTGCTTGATGAAGTGTTAAGCAAGTAATGTTAACATAAAACAATGTCGCCCTGTAAGTGCAAAATTATATTTGCTCTTACAGGGCGATTTTTTGTTTGTTCAGTATTTTATTTCTTTTTCTTCTTCAATTCCAGTTTCGGAATCTTGATTTTCTGTCCGGCCTTTACGGTGCTTGTACCATTCAGGGCTTCTACGTAGCATTCCATGCCGGAACCTAAATAGCGGGTGCTGATCTGTTCGAGGGTCTGACCGGCGCCAACCGTAACAGTCTGGGCAACTCCTATGATTCGGTAAGCTCCCGTGCGTACGCGAGCATCCTTATCATACTGGGATGATGCTATTTTCGAAGTAGCCTTTTCTTCGGCTTTATCTTTAGCCTTTTCTTTCGCTTCAGCCTTAGCTTTTGCTTCAGTCTGCTTAGCTTTTTCAGCGCTAGCACTTTCCTCATCCGAATTTTCAGCCAGTTTTACTGCTTCTGCAGTTTTTGCCATACGGATGCTGTCTTCCATCGCTTTCTGGCGGAGTTTCTGTTCCTGAGAGAGTGGGGCGGCAGCTGGTTTGGCTGGGACTTTCTTGGTTGGAGCCTGGTGATACTGGTTTAGCTGCATGGCTAGATGATCACGCTGGGCAGTCATCTGACCATAGTTGAAGGCAAACCATCCCATTCCGCCAATCAAAGCTAATACGATGAGACAGACTGCAACGACCAGATAGCGAGGAATAACAATATGATGAGAATTGGAAGATTCTTCTTCCTCCTCTTCTTCTTCAGATTCATCTGATGCAGGTACTGCAGGTTCAACAACTGCTTTCTGGGCTTGCTGTTGCTGGGCTAATTCAAGCTTCTCTTGCTCAAGTCTTTCCTGCTCAAGTCTTTTCTGCTCAAGTCTTTTCTGCTCAAGTCTTTCCTGCTCCAGTCTTTCTTGCTCCAGTCTTTCTTGCTCCAGTCTTTCCTGTTCCAGCCTTTCCTGCTCTTGCTTTTCTTTTTCAAGCTTTTCTTTCTGTATTCTTTCCTGCTCCAGTTGGGCTTGTTTTAATTTTTCCAGTTTAGCTTGTTCAATAGCAATTTGCTTTGCCAGTTCGTCTTCGGCTTCTTTTTCCTTTTCCTTTTCAGATCCGATTACGACAACCTCCGGATTTGGAGTTGCAGTTTTTTCTTCGTCCAGGAAATCGATTACTTGTGTAGGAGCATCTTCTGTCTGTTCTTCTCCAAACTTCTCATCTATTTCATCGAAATCTACGCCGTCATTTACCACCACCGTTTCAAATTGGGCGAATGGCTTGTTCACGATTTCTTTCAGGATGTTGTCAGGCGTGAAGGTGAGTTTGTCTCTGCCTTCAATGGTGAAGCGCTCGCCCGTGTTCACATTGATGCTTTCACGGTCTTTCGTGGCCTGTACCTTAAAGGTGCCCAGCCATTTTATCTTCACCTGCTTGTCGGCATCGAGTCCCTGGTTGCACACATCAAACATCTTGCGGATGAAGAGTTCTGCTTCCACCTGGCTCAGCCCGCTTTTGTCAGCAAGCAGTTTTCCGAGTGTATTTAAACTGAATTTGCTCATTGCTCATCCCCTCCATTCTTTAGTTTTTCCTTGACCGAAGCAACCGGTCGGAAACCCAACACCAACTTAGGCGGCACCAGCTGGCGCTTCTTGGTAGTAGGATTAACCACCACTCGCTCCATGCGCTTCTTCACTTCGAAGGTGCCAAAATTGGGAATAGAGACAGCTTCTCCATCCTCAAACTCGGCAATCATAGCATCTATCGCCTTGCGCACCAACTTCTGGGTGTCTTCCTGCGAATAGCCGGTTTGCTGAGCCAGTTCTGCGATGTATTCCTTGTTGTTCATATTTTATTTAATATGTAGTCAAAATTTCTAAAACTCCAGGCTATGGGGGAGAGAATGATTATTTCACCACCTTGCCATAGAGGTCAAATTCCTCGCTTGCAGTAATTTCTACCTGATAGAAACAACCCACGCGCAGACGCTTCTCATCGGCACGGATCAGAACCTCAGGGTCTACTTCCGGAGAGCAGAACTCTGTTCGTCCGATGTAGTAATCGCCTTCCTTGCGGTCGATGATAACGGTCATGGTTTTGCCCACCTTATCAGCCTCAATCTCAGAGCTGATGTCTTGCTGCAGAATCATCAGTTCGTCCAGCCGGCGCTGCTTTACCTCGGCAGGCACGTTGTCTTCGTAGTGGGTGGCGCTGTAGGTTCCTTCTTCCTCAGAGTAGGCAAAGGCGCCCATGCGCTCAAATCTCTGTTCGCGTACGAAGTCGAGGAGCTCGTGGAAATCCTCATCTGTCTCGCCTGGAAAACCAACCATCAGCGTAGTGCGGATGTGAATGCCTGGCACGCGTTCGCGGATGGCCTTCAGCAGATTGATGGTTTCCTGCTTCGTTACGTGGCGATGCATGCTGGTGAGCATGTGGTCGCTGATGTGCTGGAGGGCAATGTCGAGATATTTGCATACGTTTGGCTTCTCGCGCATCACGTCCAGAAGATCCATAGGGAACTGGTTCGGATAAGCATAATGCAGGCGAATCCATTTCACGCCCGGAATATCAGCCATCTCGCTGATGAGTTCGGTAATATGATGCTTGCCGTCAATATCTACGCCGTAGTAGGTGAGTTCCTGAGCGATAATCTGAAACTCCTTCACGCCTTCTGCCACCAGTTCGCGCACCTCCTGCAGAATCTCTTCCTTTGGTCGGGAAACGTGCTTGCCGGTGATGATAGGAATGGCGCAGTAGGCACAGTGGCGGTTGCAGCCCTCGGCTATCTTGATGTAGGCATAATGACGCGGAGTGGTGAGATGGCGCTGGCCGTTGCAGGATGAAACTTCCGCCTTGCCGAGTTCCTGCAGAAGCTGCTTGTAGTTGAATTTGCCGTAGAACTTATCCACTTCGGGCATTTCTTCTTCCAGTTCCTTCTGGTAGCGCTGCGAGAGGCAGCCCATTACGTAGAGCTTTCTGAGTCGGCCTTCTTCCTTAGCCTGGATAAACTCCAGGATGGTGTCGATGCTTTCCTGCTTAGCATCCTCGATGAATCCGCACGTATTGATGACGGCTATCTCGCCCTGAGGGCGCTTGGAATCGTGAACGCAATGGTAGCCGTTTGCCTCAAACTGCTTCATCAGCAACTCGCTGTCTACGAGATTCTTCGAGCAGCCCAGGGTAATAATATCTATCTGATTTTTCTTCATTTTCTAATTTTTAAAGAGCGAGTCTACGAATTCTGTCTTGTTGAAGAGCTGCAGATCTTCCATACCTTCGCCCAGTCCGATGTATTTTACAGGCACCTTGAGCTGGTCGCTGATGCCGATGACAACGCCGCCCTTAGCGGTTCCGTCGAGCTTGGTGATGGCGAGCGAGGAGATGTTGGTAACTGCAGAGAACTGCTTAGCCTGCTCGAATGCATTCTGTCCGGTACTTCCGTCGAGCACGAGCATTACCTCGTCTGGTGCATCAGGCATTACCTTCTTCATCACTTCCTTTATTTTCTTGAGCTCATTCATCAGGTTCACCTTGTTGTGCAGTCGTCCAGCCGTATCGATGAGCACTACGTCGGCGCCGTTTGCCTTGGCGCTCTGCAGGGTGTCGAACGCCACGCTTGCCGGGTCGCTTCCCATCTGCTGTTTCACTACAGGCACACCCACGCGCTCGCCCCAGATGCAAATCTGCTCTACGGCAGCGGCACGGAAGGTGTCGGCAGCTCCCAGCATAACCTTCTTGCCAGCCTTCTTAAACTGGTAAGCCAGTTTGCCGATGGTGGTTGTCTTGCCCACGCCGTTTACGCCTACTACGAGGATAACGTAAGGCTTATGGTCGGCAGGGAGATCCCAGTCTGCCAGGTCATCGCTGTGATTCTCGGAGAGGAGAATGGCGATTTCCTCGCGCAGAATGCGGTTGAGCTCGCTGGTTGAAACATATTTATCGCGGGCCACACGTTCTTCGATGCGGCGGATAATCTTGACCGTGGTTTCTACACCTACGTCTGAAGTGATGAGTACCTCTTCGAGATCGTCGAGCACATCATCATCGACGGTAGACTTTCCGGCAACGGCGCGCGCCAGTTTGCCAAACACACTCTCCTTGGTTTTTTCAAGTCCCTTATCGAGAGTTTCCTTCTTTTTGTTGCTGAATAATCCGAATAATCCCATAATCTTGTTTTTTATCTTCTGCAAAGATACTCATTTTTTTTTATTTTATGGCTTTTTCACTTGCTTTTTCGCCCTTTTCAAGAAAAAAAGTAAAGATTTAGAGGGTTTTATGTCATGATAGAAGGGTTTTCGCCGATATTGTGGGTTAATAAGGTTTAATAAATAATGTTGTCTGCTACAAAAAACAAATCGCCCTGCAAAGGACAAAAGCGGTTTGGCTTTTGGACCCCTGCAGGGCGTTCTGTTTATTTCTTCATCATTTCCTTTACGGCTCTTTCGAGCTGGGTATCATGGCCATTGATGAAATCTTCCGGACTGTTGTAAACCTCGATGTCTGGGTTCAGCTGGGTGTTTTCGCCGAACACGCCACGCATGTCGCGGCAGCCTACCTGAGGAATACCGAATACCAGCGTGTTGTCCATCAGCGTTTCCCACCATACGGCTGTCATGGTTCCTGCTACAGGAGCACCGATCAGCTTGCCGATTCCGAGTTCCTTGTAAACCCATGGGAAACCATGACCGTTGCTGTAATCGTTCTCGCAGATCATGACGCAAGATGGCTTCACCCATTTGTTGAACGGATCGCGGCCAACTACCTTGCCGTGAGGCACAAACTCCTGATACTGTTTGCCGTTGAGCAGGGTGCAGAGATCATCGTGCAACCAGCCGCCACCATTATGGCGCTCGTCTACGATTACAGCGTCTCTGTTTCGGTTCTTGTCGCTCAGCAGTTCGCTGTAAACGGTGCGGAAACTCTCCGAATTCATCGCCTTAACGTGAACATAAGCGATGCGTCCGCCCGAAATGCTGTCAACGAAAGCGCGGTTGCGGTCTACCCATCGCTTGTAGAGCAGGTTGTTGAGTTTGCCCTGAGAGATAGCCTTCACTGTAACCTCCATCTTCTTGCCCTTGGCGTTTCTGATGCCGAGGCGTACATTCTTGCCAACCTTTCCGTCGAGCAATGGGAAGTAGTCCATTCCGGCTTTTATCTCCTCGCCGTCGATGCTCTCGATGATGCTTCCGGCTGTTACGCCCGTATTCTTCACATCGAAAGGACCACGCTTGATAATCTCCTGAATCTTCAGGCCGTCGCCCTTGTACTGAGGGTCGAAGAATACTCCCAGGTTGGCGGTGGTAAGCGCGCTGTTCGAAGCGTAGTAGCGGGCTCCTGTATGCGAAGCGTTCAGCTCGCCAAGCATTTCGCTCAACATCTCCTGGAAGTCGAAATTGTTGTTGATGTAAGGCAGGAACTTCTCATAGGTCTTGCGGTAACCTTCCCAGTCAACACCATGGATCTTAGGGTCGTAGAACTTGTCTTTCACCTGTCGCCATATGTGGTCGAAGAGATACTGGCGCTCCTCGGCTGGCTTATAGTTGAAGTTAGCCTCAAAGCTGATGTCCTTGGTGCTGAATCCGCTCAGATCCACCTTCTTGATGCTGCTTCCGTTGCAGATAAAGAGGTTCTTCACATCCTTGTCGGTCTGCAGGTTGCCCTGGCCTACGCCCTTCATCACGAGCTTGGTAGAGCCGTCCTTCAGGTCGTGCTGCCAGAGATCGTAACCATCCTCGAAGGCTGCCTGGTAGTAGAGCTTGTCGCCGTCTTTAGAGAGCACAGCATCGCCCATGTGCGAAGAGTTTGCGGTGAGGCGTACGATTCTGTCGCGGCAGTTTTCGATGTCCAGCTCCAGTGGCTTCACTTTTTCCACCTCTATCTTTCCTGTCTTCTTCTGCTTTTCGTCAGCTTTCTTTTTAGCCTCTTCCTTCTTCTCGTCTTCCTTCTTCTCCTTTTCGTCCTTGTTGGCGTCAGCCAGTTCTATCTCTTCCTTGCTCATGTTGAAGCGGTTGTAGGCGTCCAGGTCGAAGAACATGATGTAGGCATCGTCTTCTGCTCCCCAGCTTCCATGACTGCGGTAACCGGCTCTGTCGCTCTGGAAGAGCATAGCCTTGCCGTCGAGCACCCATTTGCCGTTGCTGTCGCTGTAGCCGGAATTGGTCAGGTTGTGAACCTCCTTGCCGTCAGCCTTTACCAGCGCAATATCCTGGTTGTTCCAGCCGCCGTTGCCGATATAGGTTGAAAGGAGCCATTTGCTGTCTGGTGACCATTCGAAAGCGATGTCTCCATCGCTGTAAGAGTAGACGTATTTGCCATCGAGCACGGTGCGGATTTTCTTCGATTTCAGATTGACGATGCGGAGTGCAGCGCGGTCTTCGAAGAAAGCCACTTCCTTGCCGTCAGGAGAGTATTGAGGATACTGCGATGTAATGCCTGTTTTCACCAGCTGCTCTTCCTCGATATCGGTAGCGTAGGTGAAGTTCTTCTCTTTCTCGTTCTTGATCTTAGACTGGTAAATCTGCCATACGCCGTTGCGCTCGGCTGCATAGACCAGGGCTCTGCCGTCTGGCGAGAAACTCAGGTTGCGCTCCTGCTGTGGTGTGTCGGTAATGCGCTTGGTAGTGGTGTATTCTACAGAAGTTACGTATACGTCGCCATGCATCACGAAAGCCACTTCCTTGGCGTCTGGCGAAACGGAAATCTCTGTAGCTCCCCAGCTTTTAATCTGACGTACGAGGCTTGGAGCGTCATTATCTGTGGTAATGGAGATGTTCACCTTCTGAGGCTCTCCACCTTCTTTTACGGTGTAGATTTCGCCATCATATCCGTAGCAGAGCAGGTCGGCGCTGGATGCAGTGAGGAATCTTACCGGATTGCCTTTGTGGTGGGTAATCTGCTTGTCGCTTGAACTGTTGAGGCTGCGGCGGTAGATATTGAATGTGCCGTCCTGTTCGCTCAGATAGAAGAATGATTTCTCGTCTGATGTCCATACTGGCGAGCGGTCTTCGCCGGCAAAGGTAGTCTGCTTGGCAAACTTTCCGTTACTCTTCAGCCAGATGTCGCGTGCGATAGGTGATTTCTGGTGTTTGCGCCAAGGGTCTTCGTATCCCTTTTTGTCGTGGTAGAGAATGTCGCCGTTCTTGGCGATGCTGATATTCTCCATGGTGAGGGTAGAGAAGAGTTCCGGTCTTCCGCCCTTGGTGCTTATCTTATATACTTGTGGGAATGTGTTGTCGCCGAAGATGATGCTCTGGGCTGTAGGCTGCAGACTGGCTGAGTAGAGCACATGGTCGTTGTCTGCAAAGGCGATAGGTGTTTCGCTGCCGCTGTTGGTGGTGAGTCGGGTAGGAGCACCGCCCTTTGCATCGATTACGAAGATGTCGAGACTTCCTTCGCGGTTAGACTGGAAGGCAATTTTCTTGCTGTCAGGGCTCCATACAGGATGCGAATCGAAGGCTGCATGAGTTGTGAGCTGTCGTGCTTCACCGCCGTTGACAGAAACACTGTAGAGGTCGCCTTTATAAGCGAAGGCGATGGTAGTGCCATCAGGCGAGATGGCTGGGTAGCGCATCCAGAGCGGATGTTCTTCTGCGCTGGCAGAGAGTGCTGCTGAGAGCAGGGCTACTGAAAAGATTAACTTTTTCATTTGCGTATGTTTTATGTTTGAATATGCGTTATAAAAATCTCTTCTCTTTCGGGGTCAGAATGCTGTTTCTTGCTCCTAACGGATGCAAAGGTAGTTATTTTTTGCGATATTTAAGCATAAAAAAAGAAAAAAGTGAGAAAAAGTTTGGTGTATTCAAAAAATATATGTACCTTTGCAGCTGCAAATAAGAAAAGTGGCTAATAGATTGCGCCGATGGCGCTGGTTAGACAATTTTGCGATTTGAAAAGTGTTGGTTCCGTAGCTCAGTTGGATTAGAGCAACAGCCTTCTAAGCTGTGGGT
>ERZ1026884.1625-NODE-1625-length-11700-cov-14.772950_pt1 | contig 11700 bp, 14 predicted proteins | sample MGYA00380172_ERZ1026884 | MGnify/ENA primary metagenome ERZ1026884 (study PRJEB33269, sample SAMEA4719808) | human gut metagenome | biome: human-associated habitat; feature: organic feature; material: feces | place: Cameroon | collected 2013-10 ... | reverse complement strand
ACCTTTGCAGTGCCGTACAATGGCGAGGACAACAACGACTATGTGGACGGCGAGGTGGTGCAGCATATCGAGTATGTTCCTTTCGGAGAAGTATTCGTTGAGGAGCGCAATAACATTTGGAATACGCCTTATCTTTTCAATGCGAAGGAATTCGATGAGGAGACGGGATTGTATTACTATGGGGCAAGATATTATGACCCAAGATTAGGACTATGGATAACGACAGATCCTCTGCAAGAAAAATACTACGACATCTCTACTTATTGCTATGCTTATAACAATCCAATACGATATGTAGATCCAATGGCGACATTACTATTAGACTTTCATATGATGAAGATAATTACGAATATTATAATGTAGTATCTTATATAGATCTTATCAATAAAAGGAAAAATAAGTCTGTTAATGATCAAAAAGTATACAATGATTTGTAAAGCGAAATAATAATCAGCTTTGTAGATTGTAATGTCTACAAAGCTGTTTATTTTCATGATTAATAATTATCTAAATCGAAATCTGATTCTGGTATTGAGTTCAAATCAATCTCCTTCTCTCTATTTTTGTATTTTCTAAGAGCATAAATGCTACTTTGAATACATAAGTTAAGACTATCAATCTTATCTCTCACTATATCTGCTTTATTGTATAAAGCTATATTATCGTCAAAAATATTTATGCCTCTTATGCTTAGACCTTGAGATGCATCTAAAATATCATGGAAAGCTTTATATTCAGAAAATCTTGAAGATGGAGCACAATATATAGGCCCCGTTGAACGTGCGACATATAGTAATCTCGCATTTTCAAACAATGTCATTAAATCACAATTTTCTCTCATTGAGAAGAACTCTCCATTGTCATAATATCTTACATTTTCATTTATATATCTGCCTTTATGATTTTTCAGGTAATCATACATCAAACTAATTTGTTGCCTACTATATATATTGGAAGCTCGGGCAATTTGCTCTAAATATGGATAATGGTAACCCATGAACTTATCAAATCGTGCTTCGAGTTTTCTATTTTGCTCTTGTTCTTTACGATACTTTGCTACATAAAATACAGCCCCACATAATAAGCACATAGCTATAATAGCTACGCTTATTGTTATGGATTTCTTCGTAACGTATTTTCTAATAAAATCAACTTTCATAATACTTAAAATTTTTCTTTCACATAATCAAAGGGGCCATATATCAAGCGTACAGCGTACGGCCCTGTGCCAGCGTCCTTAGCAACCTTTTTTTCATACTTCATAATGTTGGTATGAATTGCACTACCCGCTGTAAATAACCCTTCAATAGTCCTAAAGAGTCAACTAGCAAGTGCAATATTACACAAAAAAATTGAAAACACCTCTTTAGGTGTTGAGAATTTGAGTTTTTATCTTGATCTTGTATTGATATTTCGCAAAATATCATATTCAACGACTATGGAAATTTGCTACCGCTGAATAGTTACGAAAACGTTTTAAGAAGGCGAGTGTGTAACCTTATTGCAGCTGCACACTCGCATACGTAATCCCTTAATGGGATAAGATCATTAGACAAACGATGAAGTTCCGATGCAATATTTCGTCATTATGTGACGATGTACACTGCATACGACGGCTGATCCCTTGTACCTCACCGCACAAACCAAGCGCAAGGTTTCCTTTGACCGCAGCTTTGCCGTGTGTTGTGGACAATCTTCTGCATACGATGATAATACGGAGGTTGAATATGAGAGCGAGACGTCCTCGCTTTCATATTCCTTCGCCCGTCATCTTACGTAGGCTTTGCAGTCTCACAAACTCTACTTGATTTCTCCCGAACTCCCTGTGGGCAGTTCCATTCTTATTACTGACATCGAAAGTGAACTTTCTGATGCCACCAATGCGAACAACCATGTGAAGTTCAAGTGGAAACCACTTTGCAAGCAGGTGCCTTTCACCGTTCATCGCTCACATAATATATTCAACCAAGTTTACAACAACACTTTCGACTAATACCCCACGCTATCCACATCACCACGTCAAACGTATGCTCCAATCCCCTGACCCCGTAGATCTCAAACTATGGACGCGCTCGGGTGAAATCCAATGCTGGCACCGCTGCATTTCTCTCCGCTATGACTTCTACAAAGGCACGCGAAGAATGAAACTGCTGGGTAGCAACGAAATCCGGCAGCTGAGAGATGGGTGCGTGTTTGAAATAAATGGCATAGAGGTGTTTATGTGAAATATCAATTCTTAGATTTGAGGAAATTAAGAGAGTCCATAACTTGCTGATATTTTCAGCGAAATTATGGACTCCGTATGAGGTCTGAAAAGACGTGGTTATTTTCTGCGAGGGGAAGACTTTTTTGAAGTTCCTTTTTTACTTGTTGTTCCGGAAGTTTTTCTACAACTCTTGGGAGGTTCTACGACAAGTTGACTTTTTAAATTATCAATGTAGGCATCATAAGAAATTGCTCCGTTCGCATCTGATAAGATTGCATTATATTTGGCTATCTTTTTAGCAAGATTTTCTTTATCTTCTTGACTTATGTCTGAATTGTCACGTATGGATAAGAAATATTCATAGCAGAATTTCGTCACATTAAATTCCTGAATTAAGGACGACATTCTATCCGGGCTGTAATTGAAATACAGGAACCACATTCGTTCAATATCTTCTTTTGTTCGCCCTTGAGATGTGACGAATTGATACATCTCATCCCAATTAATATTGGGATATAAATATGAGACGTGAACGGGGTTATATCCGACTAAGATACCTTCCGTATTGTATTTAGGATTAAAAATGTATGGATTGGTTATGCAAAACCATTCATACGTGGTTTGTGTAACCTTACCATTTTTATAGTTGTACAAACCATGGTTATCCATATCACTGCAATACTGCTTATAACTATCTATCCGATATCGGACTTGTTTGTTTTCCATACGAAGATCGGACATATAGTCATATGCAAGTCGAATTGCACTTTCGGTGTTGCCAATTTGTATTTGAGAGCTTACTTTATTGCATAGCGAATCACAGTAATTTTTGAACCATAAACTTTCAGATGGCGGAATCTGGGAAGCTGTTTCTGTACATAATGAGCTTAACTGGTTAAGGAGGTTTTCTGCCTCTATTCTTCGTTGTTCTATACGTTCAAGAGAACGTTGAAGATTTGAATAGTCCGTGGTCTGCGGAGTATAGGTGGAGGGCACAAACTTTTTAAATACTAATTGCGCATAACAATGCCAGCAAATTAGAAAGGAAATAAGACAGAGTATTATTCTACGCATATGGCTGTCAAGATTACATCTTAAATTCGCAGCTTAATTATTTGTTATAAATGCAAGTCCTTGACAAACTTTTGTTTGCAAAGACTTGCATATGTCAGGATTCTCACTTAACTTGGTGCTGCAACTTAACCGAGTAAGTATTCGCTGACATATGACAAAGTTACAAATTAAATCCGATAGAATCACATTTTTTGGCGGAATTTATCTCGTCAATCGCTTATTTGACCAGTTTTCACTGGGTAAGGTAATCAATGACACGCTTGGCTTGCGCAGTACTGCGTACAACGGTTACCAGTGGGATGAGATCGTCAAGTCATTGTTCGACATCTACCTTTGTGGCGGTGACCACATAGAGGACTTTGCTTCCCTCATGCCTTGTCTTGGTCAAGCCCCTGACAGTCACGTTCCAAGCAGCGATACTATTGGGCGCGGCATTAAGCAACTGGCAACAGACAATATCATATATACGGCCAAGAGTGGAAATACATACACGTTCAACACCAATGAGCTTCTAAACGACCTACTGATGAAACTCAACATGGCCGTGGGGCTTTTCAAGAGTGGACAGTTCCTGGATGTGGACTTTGACCATCAGTTCATTCCGGAACTACGACAGCCCAATGGGAGTAGCAACATATAAAACCAAACAGGATATGCCTGAAGAATTACAGAAGGCTTTGCCTGATTTGGATAAGATGAAAGATTTATATTGCAAATCGTTGTAAATGTGTATTCACATTTTATAAAATACTTATTAAGGAGTAAGGCTATAATGTTCTTACTCCTTTTTCGTATCTGTCACAATGGATGTTAGGGGCTTTAGATGGCGATGTCGTACTTTTTATACTTTTATATACAGCAATAACTGTCATCCAAATGTTAAAATCGGACAGGATTGGCAGAAAATCCAAGTAAACCTTGCAATAAAACTAGGAAATTGCCGTTTTTATGGTGTAACTTTGTAAGGTTAAACTAAATAATAAAAAATGAAGAAATTCGTGATTTGCCTTCTCGCTTTTCTTATTTGTAGTTGTAGAAGAACGATTGATTTCGATTTCGACACCTACAAACAATCTCTCCATATCAGTAATGGCTATTTTTATGACTTATGTTTTGAAAATGGCTCCGTTCTTCCAAATGGAAAATCATACGAAGGCGCATTATTTTTGATATGGCAAGATTCATTATGTGTACCTCCTACAAAAATTGATTTGAACAACTATATTCCAAATGGATATATTGTTAGCCGTGGTGGAATACCATCATCTGAAAGAAAGATAAAACTAAAAGCGAACTCCACCTATACAATTTCATCCACAGGCTTGGGTGCTGTGGAATGTCGTATTAAGGCTTGGACAAATCGCAATGGGAAAATTTTAAAAGCAGTCAAATATTGACTATAAAGAACTAATCTTAGAATCCTTGAAAAGAAAAGTTGAATGTTCAATCAGAAATTTTACTATATGTGGCAAAAGTATTTCATAGTAATAATTTTGTTCTGTTTAAATGTTGTTAGTGAACTTATCAGAAAGGTCAATATGTAGTTTTCATTAAAGTTTTCAATATGAAGTATATTATAACATTTGCAATGTGTTTGTTCTTGATGTGCTCTTGTGACAATCATGATTTTGAACTATCTGAAAAAGAACAAGTTTTTTACATCAACCAAATGCTGTATTTTTCCATTGAGCCATGGGACAGCCTTAGCAAAGCATATTCTTATGACTTTTTCCTACGAAACCCGAAACCATGCAAGGAAGTTGACACCATTTATTTAGAAAGGAAGATTCCAAATAAATTTGAAGTAATTGAATCTTCTTCATACACACGAGAATATAATCGCGACCCTTCATTCATAAAATTATTGCCAAATACACAATATATAGTATCACATACTGGAATGGGCGCCACAGTAAATATTTTCAAATATTATTATACTGACCCTTTTGGTAAATTACATGCTAATGATTCACTGAATGAACATATTAACGTGGACTCCATCCGAATCCGCCTTAATATATAAAGCATTTGTCTTGCGCCCAACCAGCGTAGGACAATGGTTTTTCCTTTGTGGGCAGCAGCCATCAGCTTCATCTCCTGTTACGCTTCGCTTCATCTGCACCTTTTTGGTGAAAACAATCTGAATCAGAAGAAGACCTTCTCGAACACCGCACCGATGGCACCGATGCCTTCGATACGCTCTATATCAGCGCGAGAAGTTCCCACAGCACGATTTGTATCCAACTGCAATTGGTGGAGTGTGGTAATGTTAATATTCTTAAAATCATTGATTTGAAATCAAATTATTATTACTTTTGTAAAAAATAAACATCTATGAAAAAATATTTTTTTTTACTTATTTCTTTAGCAATGGCAACTATGTATGCTAATGCTCAAAGTTTAGTTGATTTCCATTTGTCACCTGATGGATCGTTTATAACAAAAGAAGGGAAGAACTATACTGTAGTTCCTTTTGAAGGAAAGAACGCACACCAGATTTTCCAACAACTTTGTACAAACGTATCAAAATTGTACAAGAATCCAAGTAAAGTGATGTCTGTTGTTGACGATGTATCAATTACAATTAGAGCTTATGATTCACGTATCACATATATTAAAGACCTAATACAAACTTACGACATAGGTGGATACTATAATATTACATTTGAAATTAAAGATGGTAGAGTAAAAGTTTCATCACCAATCATAGATGAATCAATGACTAAAACTATCAATGGTGGAATTGAAAAAGACTATTCACGCCTTATAAAAAGTTGGACCAAAGATGGTTCTTTTAAAGAAAAGTTTGCTAAACAGGTGGGATATACTGAATCAAATATGAACACTACCATAAATGATATATTAGGAAGTTCCAAATCAAATAATGATGATAATTGGTAATATTTATTCCATGATTTTAATGTAACGCATTATCATTGTGAAGTGAAACACTGCATAATCATCCCTTTCCAATACGCCTTTGTCTTGCGCCATACGCAGGATGAAGGCTTTTCTTTTTCTATAAATATTAGATGCTTAACTTCATCGACATAGTGAACAACATCCGTTCAGCCAAACGTATTGTCGATGCTCTTGGCCTACGCTTTTCTTTGGTGTTTGGATAGATTACGGCTCACCCGAGCGTACTAATTATTAGAGGCTACATCATCACCCTCCAAAAAATCCTATCCAGTCCCGAACCCATTGACATCCGTCCATGGACTCGCAGCGGTGAGATCCAGTCCTGGCACCGCTGCATCTCCCTCAGATATGACTTCTATAAAGGCACAAGACGAATGAAGCTGCTGGACTCTAACGAGATCCGGCAGCTTCGAGATGTGTGCGTGTTTGAGGTAAACTCTATAGAAGTTTACCTCTAAACAATTATCCTACAATAATAGATGTACTATATAATCCAATAATTCTTTGCCAAAGTATTTAATCAAAAGTTTAAATACACAAAGGCACACTTTCTTAAAATCAATTTGTTTTTGTTTTTTCATAAATTGAAAATTTAAATTTGTTTTAGCAAATTTCGATAAGTGTGCTTGCGTTGGGCGGACATAAAAACGACCTAAAAATCTTCTTTTTAGTTGTTTTTCTTTAAAATTCACCTCGTTTTATCATGTAACTTGTTGATATTCAATAGCTTTTTACGAAGCCATCTGATGAAATGTTAAAAGTATTAACGGGGAATAAAAAACCCGTTTATTTAACTTTATTTGCCATTTATTTTAACATCTGTTTACAAAATATATTGCTGCAATAAAAAAAGGGATGCTCTTTAGAGCTGGAGGCTACTTTTTCTAAGAAGAAATTGTTATCTTTGCCATTGACTAATAATAACTAGTATGGATAGGGGTAGAAAAATTTGCGACGTACTGAAAGCTGTCAGAAAAAAGATTGCTGACATGAATGGCATTGCATACGAGCCAAGAGTTTGCCACTTCAAAGGACATTGCAGTGGAACATGTCCAGCATGCGAGACTGAAAGAAAATATATAGAGTCGGAATTGTCTTTACGCAAACGCATGGGAGAGGCTGTTTATGTTACAGGTGTTGCCGTTGGCATTTTGGCGACCCCATACAATGTATATGCCCAAACTTCGTCACCGTCTGTACCTATTGGTAATGAAGTAATCGCAGCAGACTCTCTGCCAACAAGAGCACAAGTTACAATCAATGGATGTGTGAAAGAAGCTGACGGAACTCCTATTGTTGGTGTAATTATTGTTGTAGGAAACAAACGACCCGGCTGCATTACAGACATTGACGGAAACTTTTCTGTTACCTTTCCAAGGGATTCCACGCTACGATTGGAATATATTGGTTATAAAAACAAGGTCTATTCATTCAGCGAACTGGACTTGAAAGGCTTTAACACGCTTTGCCTAACGGAAGCAGACCATGATCTTTTAGGAGAAGTGGTTGTAGTTGAACCACAAAAGCCTAAAACAAAGAAGCGTCGCAAGAAAAAACAGGAAGGAAAAATGGTTGTTGAAAATAAAGATTTTGACACGGGGCCATTCTATCCTGGCGGCAACAGTGCCCTGCTACATTTTGTAGAACAAAATTTATGTGTACCTGAAACTTTACAAGGAGCATATCAGCAGCGCATAAATGTTTCTTTCTATGTGTTGGGTGATGGCAGTCTTGCCGATGTTAAAGTCATAACAATTTGTCCTCAAGAGATGAAAGAGGAATTGTTACGACTTGTAAAAGCGATGCCTAAATGGAAGCCAGCCTTAAAAGACGGCAAGCCAACATGTGCGAAAATTATGATACCAATAGATATTATGCTAAAGTAACTTATGCCACCATTAGAAGCACCATTGATAGGAATTGACCGTCACCGCTTGGCTACAGACGGTGACGGCATCACTACTCTCGTTGCATTTCATGAATGTCCACTTAGATGTGCATATTGCATAAACGCCCAATGCTTCAAAGAATCTCCAGAATGTAAGCTTACTGTTGATAAACTGATAGAACGCTTGATGCCTGACAATATTTATTTTTTGGCTACGGGTGGAGGAGTTACTTTTGGTGGTGGTGAGCCACTGCTGTACGCTGATTTTATAAGTGAGTTTACTCGAAAAATGCCAGAGGAATGGAAAATCACCATAGAATCTTCATTGAATGTACCGAACAAAAATATCTTTAAAGTTGCTCAATTTGCTGACCTTTTAGTGATTGACATCAAAGATATGTACGAGTTTATTTACAAGCAATACACAGGCAAGGACAACTCTTTTGTATTAGCCAATCTCAAATGGCTTGTAGACAATGGGTATGCAGATAAGACCATTATCAGAATTCCTCTCATAAAAAACTACAACAATAAAAGCAATCAAATCAAAAGCAGGGAAATTCTCGAAAGCATTGGCTTTTCTCGCTTTGACATCTTCCGTTATTTTATAAAATAATCTTGGCTTTTCCCCCATACAAATGCTTCCGTACTTTCGTAGTATGGAAGCATTTTCACACTTTGATTTTTCATTATATAACGAGATTGATTCTTCTAAAAAACGACCTCAAACATTTGCTCGTTAAGAAAAAAGTGTTAACTTTGGCGCATTAAAAACCATAAAATCATTCGCTTATGAAGAAACTATTTTTTATCATCTTCCTTATGGTATTCTCGTTTGCGATAACGGCAAACGCCAAGAAACCCAAAGTCGTATGGCCTAAGGCAGTGCTGACTCTTAAAGACGGTACTGTGCTCAACGGCTATTTGCAGAACGACATCCACTTCATGAAAAAAAACATCTATTTCAGTGAAACACAAAATGGTAAGGATGTAAAATACAAAATCGTAGACATTAAATCCCTTGAGGTGGATAATGCTCTCCAGGATGGCAAGAAACGCACTTTCATCCTTATAGACGAAGACCCTAAATACCAGTATTTGGCTACAGTTGTTTACAAGGGTAAACATGTTACGGGCTATATGCAGCCGTTTGCTTTTGACAATTCCACCCACAGCAGGTCGTTTACTGGTATATGGACAAATAATACCGTTTACTTGGGCTGTAGATCATACGACTATAAGGTTGATGGCGGAAAGCTTGTTTACTATTGGATGTTATTTGAGGATAAAAAAATTAATTCCAAAAGAGAAAAATATTCTCAAAAGAAACTGTTGAAAAAGATAAAGGATAAATTCAAGGACTATCCTGCCGTCGCTGAAGAAGTGGAAAAGAGAGGACTCACTGCTGAGCAAATCCACGAGGACCCCACCATTCTTCTTGAAATTCTTGACAAAAGCCTGAAATAACTCCTTGTCTTTTCCCCCATACAAATGCTTCCGTACTTTCGCAGTATGGAAGTATTTTCACACTTTGATTTTTCATTATATAACGAGATTGATTCTTCTAAAAAAACGACCTCAAACATTTGCTCGTTAAGAAAAAAGTATTAATTTTGGCGCATTAAAATCATAAAATATATAGCAAATGAAAAAAAGACTATTTGCAACCATGTTGCTTTTTACTTGCATCTTATCTTTAACTTCATGCAGCAAAGACGATGGTGATTGGGATGCCATGAAATGGGAAAAGAACAATTATGAAGAAGCACTGACACCAAGTTTTGGCAAGGCTATTGGCGTGCCAAAGTCTGGCGGTACATATACTTTTAAATGCAAGAATTACAAGAATTTTTGGATTGAATACGTTAATGAGCAGGTGGGTGATAAAACCATTAAAAACGTTCCTGCGTATGATGACAAACTTTATTCCGAAGTTAAAGGCAGCTATACATCTTCAAAGGTGGAAGGAAATACGCTCACTGTTACATTTGCGCCAAACGAAACACAGGATGGACGTTATGTTCGTGTAGCAGTTTCTGCAGGTGATATTTTTGATAAAATCATATTTGTGCAGAAACCAGAATAAACAACTTGTCTTTTCTCACCATACAATGCTTCCGTACTTTCGCAGTATGGAAGCATTTTTCGATTTATCCCTCCCCAAGTAGTGGGCGGACTTGTCCGACCCGCGACTCCTCTTTTTCTTCCGCCAACATCCTCTCCGCATGGGATTCCCTCGCCAACTCCGACCGTTACCGTCGCCTCTACCAACGCATCTTCGCCATCGAGTTCTCCATCCTCCGCATCGGGGAATATCCGATACCAAGCATCATCGACATAGTGAACAGCATACGTTTAGCCAAGGGCAACGTGTTCGCTGAATGGAAGCAATCTGACACCGCCAAACTCTTTGAAGACCATGGATATAAAAATAAAAAGGAGTGTGGAGGGTATTTCTTCTGAAAATCAGATGCGCTTTCGCAAAATAATTGTATTTTTGCGAAAGCAAAACAAAATATATGGAACAATTCAAAATCGATTTTTTCCAAAAGGAGCACAGCAGTCAGACCATGAATGTTGTCACACTCTCCAAAGCAAAATGTGATAAGGTCTTTGCCTCGTTTTGTTCGGCATATAATATGGAGAAACAAGAGCGAAACCAAGTCTTTGACATTATTCAAGATAAGGGCATCCCGGTAAACTTCACAAACGCAGAAGAGAAAAATTTTGATTTGTCTTGTTTAATATCCGAAAAATGCAAGAGGCAGTTGCCCACACATCTTTATGTATGTTGGGATTATTTTTATGCAATAGACCGTTTTGACTATAATGATATCGTTAAATATTTTAGTGATATATGGTATCCATCAGTTGATGACATAATAATTTTTGATGACTCATATAAAGTTTGTATGATGATAAGACACGATGGCGTAATTTATTTATTGAATAAAAAACCTCAGAAATAAGAAACAAATACAACGTTTTGGGTATTGATAGTAGTCTTCTCTCGTGTTACAAGTTATTCTCCTAAAAATATGCGGGCATACACTATCAAAAAGAAAAATAAGAGGAATAAGATATGAAACAACAAAAAATATATTCTATAATAATAGGATTGGTTGCATACATTATTATATCACATATATTCCATGTGTTTTTTTAGAGGTAAAACTGATATAGCACTAAGCTTATTGTATATTTATAATGATATGTTATATATTGTAGGTTATATCTTTACATTTATGGTCTATGGTAATAATAAGTTTAATAGAATCTTGTTTGGTACATTAAGCATCGCATTTCTGTTGTTTTTTGTATATAATTGGTGGAGCGTTTCATCTATGCCTTATGAGAGATTCTTATATATAGGCTTAGGATTGCTTGTTTATATATGTGAGTACATGTATTTAAAAGCTATACAAAACGATTTGTAAAATAATTAAAATAACAGGTATGAAATATTTAATGCAAATATTACTTGGTTTAATACTTTTACAACTGCTGCAATCATGTGATTACAGTAAGAGTCGCGATGTGTTGTGGATGAAAAAAAATTCGAAAATAATGCAGAGCTTTTTTTTGATGTTACTAATTTATTTAATAACTC
>ERZ1026884.1621-NODE-1621-length-11723-cov-11.083305_pt1 | contig 11723 bp, 7 predicted proteins | sample MGYA00380172_ERZ1026884 | MGnify/ENA primary metagenome ERZ1026884 (study PRJEB33269, sample SAMEA4719808) | human gut metagenome | biome: human-associated habitat; feature: organic feature; material: feces | place: Cameroon | collected 2013-10 ... | reverse complement strand
TAAGATTGGTATTCCTGTAATATGCCTTGCTGCGTGGCTTAAAAAAGTATCAGAGAATATAAAAGAATTGAATAAACCAGATATTAAAGACACAGCACAGAAGATTCTTGATGAATTATGTGCAAAAGAGATAATCTATGATTATTATAAACGTTTTAATGGTGTTCTTAATATACCGTATAATGCATGTGGTGTTACAGTGATTGAGTATTATGGCAATCCTGATAATAAAGTTGTCATTAATTATAAAGTTAATGATGCTAAAGAATATGCAAGTGCAGTTATGAAATGTGATAACTGCGGAGTATTTACATACAGACTTTCATTGTTCTATAACGACAAGGTTATATATAATTATACAATTGGAACAGACACTAATACGAAGGAATATAACATATTGTACGATAACCTTAATGATGGAGATAATAAGGGCAGATTTGATGCAATTAATGAATGTCTTGCAAGCGAGGAGCTAAGGGATATGGTTACATTAAAGAAGCTTATGGAAAGCTATGCAGTAGAAGATTATGTGACAAAGCAGTTGTTTGTACCAGAGAATATGAGGCAGTAAGACTAAATTCCTGCTAAGAATGGAGATAGTTATGAACGATACAGATTTGATAATAGGAGCGGAGCTGCTTGAGGATAATATACAGATGTGTGTGTATGACAGTGAGTTAAAAGCACCAGTGGCAGCAGATACCGAAAAAGACAAAACATTATCAGAGAATATAAAAGCTGTTATTAATAAGAAAAATGCCAGCAGTGTAGCTTCTATATGTGTTGTTGTTCCTGATTTTACCAAAGATACACTGGAGATTGTAAAGGAGGAGCTGTACAATGCAGGTGTTGCAAATGAGCAGTACCAGATAATAAGCAGAATAGAAAGCTTTGCATATTATGCGTACAGCCAGAAGAAGGAACTTTATCAGAATGGTACAGTGCTTATGGATTACAATGCTTCGGGAATTGATGTATACAGATTGTACTGCAATAAGATTGGTGATATGCAGTACATATTACAGGAGCATACATTAAGCCAGCCTGAAGGAAGTACAATAGAAAAGGCTTCACATTCCGTTACCTTGTATATGACAGAATATTTTAAGAAGCACAGGGCTTCAAGTGTATATCTTACAGGTATGGGATTTGATGTGGACAGGCTTCCAGATGAATTCACCAAAGTATTAGTTGCAGGAAGAAAAGCATTTGTTGGGCAGAATTTATATGTAAGAGGTGCGTGCTTTGCAGCGTTGGAGTATATATCTCCACAGGTATTTGGTAATGTGTGCCTTCTTACAGATGGCAGGATAAAAGCTGATATTGAAACGGATATATCAGAACACGGACGTCCTATGAAGTTTAGAATTGTCAAAATGGGAACTAACTGGTATATGGCAGAAAGAACAATTGATTTTATTATTGAAGATGTGTCGGTTATAAATTTCCAGATTATATGGCCGGACGGAAAATATATAGAAAAGCAGGTTGATATAAGCTCTATTCCTTACAGGGAAGGAAAGACAACAAGAATATCAATGAATGTAAAGGCATCTTCACAGGATAAATGTATTGTTACAGTAAAAGACCTTGGTTTTGGTGAGATATATCAGGCATCGGATAGTGTTATAGTTGAAGAACTGGATTTAAGTGAGGCAGATGTATGAGTGCAATGATTTTGTGCAGGGGGAAGGTTGCAGACAATCCTTTATATATAATGCAGTCAGGTATCAGATTGTATACAGAAGAAGAACTGTGTTATTATATTTACAATAATATATATATACTTACTAATGATTTTATCAATGATGAGCTTATAACATTTCTTAGGGATGAAGTGGGAAATACAGCACTTGCCCAGAGATTAACCATAATGAAAAGTAATAATGAGCTGTTGGCAAGTATGCTTGTCACAATACTTAAATCAGTTGATTATTATTCTTTGGAACAGATTGAAAAGATAAGCGAAATACTGAATACGCTTGATAATCAGAATGCTTATGAAAGACTTGGATTAAGAGGGGACAGTTTTCTTTCTAATGAGTGCTTCTATAAGGCGGTTGACTGTTATAAGCAGATTATAGATGAATACAGCAATGCTGCCCCGGCAGCGTTCTTAGCAGGTGTGTACCATAATATGGGTGTTGCACTTGCAAGAATGTTCTTATATAATGAGGCTTCATACAGCTTTATGAAAGCATATGAGATAGGACAGCATAAGAATTCATACAAGTGTTACCTTGCGGCAAAGTGGTTTATGGATAAAGACGGAAGTGTTATTAATGAAGATGTGCCAGAGGAGGAGTATATCATAAGAAGAAAGATAGAACAGCTTATGGATAATGCAGCTTATCAGGACGAGATTAGAAAGCTTAATGACACAGAGAAGTATAAAAATGCAGGAGATGTGGCAGGGTATCATAAAGTATTAGATGATATTCTTACCAATTGGAAACAGGATTATTATAAATATACTGCGAGGTGATAAGACAAGTGGGATTATTCAAATTCTTAAAAAATAATTATGACAGTGATGAGGATTTAAAAGACCTTGAGGAGCTTGTGTATGAAGATGAGAATGGATTTAGAAATAAACGTTCTATTAATGATATGATACACAGCTATCAGGTGGGTTCGTATACTGGCAGTAATCATAATGATGATCTGGAAGAAGAATTATATAAGACGGCTGGCAGTGATGCATCTGCTGATGAATCCAGAGGGCTGACAGAAAAGACTAAGAAACAGCAGGCAGATGTGTTAAAGGAAGAAGAAAAATATGACCACCTGCTTAACAGTATACAGGCACAGACGCTTATAAGAACAGTTGATAAGGTTAATCTTGGCGGAGCGGTCAATAATACGCAGGATAATCTTGAAGAGGTTGACACGGCAGGATTTACAGGCTCAGAGGTTGGGAGCTTTGTTAAAAGCCAGTGTGATATTATGGAGGAAGCTTCAAGATATATAGAAAATGCCAAGGTAGAATATGACAGTGTAACTGATTATTATGAGGATATACAAAGAATCGAGAATGCACCGGAAAATATAAAGCTTAAGCTTATGTATGCGGCAGACCGTGTTGATAATCTGTCGGTTGACAGGCGTATTTTTAAATCACCGGAGAACAAGCTTTCCAACAAAGTGTACCGTATGATGGAATCTTATGAGGAAGATTTTCCAGAGGCACTTGTAAAGCTGAGGCACGATGAAGAAGATTACAATACAGTATTAAAGAATGTGAGAATGATTAAGGGTGAGAGGTCAATGTATCGTATAGAGGCAAATGACCTTGTGAAAAAACAGCTTAGAATTAAGAAGTATTCAGTACTTATGCTGGCACTTCTTGTAGGGGTGTTTGTTATATTTCTTCTTATATCAGCGGCTTCACCAGATGATGAACACATTGGAATGTTCATAACAGTTGTAATACTTGCACTTACGCTTTCGCTTGGTCTGTTTGCTTATCTTAAATCAACAGAACGAAAAGTGTATGTGACAGAGGTAAAGCTTAATAAAGCAACAGCACTTCTTAATAAGTACAAGATAAAGTATGTAAATGCTGTAAATGTGCTTGAATATGAATATAGCAAATATGCGGTAAAGAGTGCATTTGAGCTTGAGCAGAAGTTTCAGGCATATGTTGAGATGAAAGATGAACAGCGTAAAATACTTGAGATAACAAGTAATCTTAATGAGGCAGAAGCGGAGCTTACAGATATATTAAGACAGCTTGGTGTAATTGATACACATATATGGATAGGACAAGTTAAGGCGATACTTAATCCTAAAGAAATGGTAGAGGTAAGACATAATCTTTCCATAAGACGCCAGAAGTTAAGAGAACAGATAGAATATAATGAATCAAGAATAGAAGATGCAAGAAATAATATTAAAAATGTGACTAAAAAGAATAAGGTGCATGCCAAGGAAGCTATGCAGGTTCTTGAGATTTATGAGAAAAGACATAAGAATAATTAAAATAATACTTGCGAAATATGAGCATTGTGTTACAATTGAGAGTGGTTTTTTGCGAAATGATTAACAATGTGTAAATAGCGCAAGAAGGAGGATAAGATGAAAGAAAGACTTGATGCAATCAAAGAAAATGCGTTGTCACAGATAAAGGCAACAGATTCTCTTGATAAGTTAAATGATATCAGAGTTGCTTTTCTTGGTAAAAAAGGCGAGCTTACTGAAGTTTTAAAGGGTATGAAGGAGGTAGCTCCTGAGGACAGACCTAAGGTTGGACAGATTGTCAACGAAACAAGACAGGCAATTGAAGAAGTATTAGAGGCTGCCAAGAAAGAGCTTGCTGCCAAGAAGAGAGAGCTTCAGATGAAGGCAGAGGTAATTGATGTAACACTTCCAGCCAAGAAAGCTGAACTTGGACATAAACATCCTAATATGCTTGCGCGTGAAGAAATAGAAAAGATATTTATAGGAATGGGATACGAAGTTGTAGAAGGTCCAGAGGTAGAATATGATTATTACAACTTTGAGGCACTTAATATTCCAGCTAACCATCCAGCAAAAGATGAACAGGATACATTCTATATCAATGATAAAGTTGTTCTTAGAACACAGACATCACCTGTTCAGGCAAGAGTTATGGAAAAAGGCAGACTTCCAATAAGAATGATTTCACCTGGACGTGTATACAGAGCAGATGAAGTTGATGCAACCCATTCACCTTGCTTCCATCAGGTTGAAGGTCTTGTAATTGATGAGAACATAACATTTGCTGACCTTAAGGGAACACTTGCAGAATTCGCTAAGGAGTTATTCGGTGAAGATACTAAGGTTAAGTTCAGACCACATCATTTCCCGTTCACAGAGCCTAGTGCCGAGATGGATGTAAGCTGCTTTAAATGTGGCGGCAAGGGATGCCGTTTTTGTAAGGGTGAGGGCTGGATTGAAATACTTGGCTGCGGAATGGTTCACCCACATGTATTTGAAATGTGCGGAATTGATAAAGATAAATATACAGGTTTTGCGTTTGGCGTAGGTCTTGAAAGAGTTGCCCTTCTTAAATACGAAATCGATGATATGAGATTGTTATACGAGAATGATACAAGATTCTTAAAGCAGTTCTAATTAATAATAAGTGGAGGATAAGTATGGATACATCTATTAAATGGATAAAGGACCTTGTTCCAGGTTTAGAGTGTACAAATCAGGAATTCAGAGATGCTATGACTCTTTCAGGTACTAAGGTAGAATGTTTTAATGAGCTTGATAAAAATCTGGATAAAATTGTTGTAGGACAGATTGTTTCAGTAGAAAGACATCCAGATGCAGACAAGCTTGTAGTATGTCAGGTGAATGTAGGAAATGAAACTGTTCAGATAGTTACAGGTGCTCCTAATATTGAACCAGGAACAAGTGGACAGAAAGTTCCAGTTGTTCTTGACGGCGGACGTGTGGCTGGCGGACACGATGGAAGTCCACTTCCAGAAGATGGAATTAAGATTAAAAAAGGCAAGTTAAGAGGCGTTGAGTCTTATGGAATGATGTGTTCAATTGAAGAACTTGGTTCATCAAGAGAATTCTATCCAGATGCAGCAGAAAATGGTATTTATATATTTGGTGATGATGCCAAAGTAGGAGAGAGTGCTGTAGAATATCTTGGACTTGATGATACAGTATTTGAATATGAGATTACTAACAACCGTGTAGACTGCTATAGTATCCTTGGTATCGCAAGAGAGGCAGCAGCTACATTCAGAAAGCCATTCAATCCTCCAGTTGTTAATGCTACAGGCAATAGCGAAGATGTTAATGACTATATTAAGATTGAAGTAGCAGCTAAGCAGCTTTGCAAGAGATATACAGCAAGAGTTGTTAAGAATATAAAGCTTGCTCCATCACCAAAGTGGATGCAGCACAGACTTATGACAGCAGGCATCAGACCTATTAATAACATAGTAGATATTACTAACTATGTTATGACAGAATATGGTCAGCCAATGCACGCTTATGATTATGATACAATCGCTGATAAGAAGATTATTGTAAGAACTGCTGCTGAGAATGAGAAGTTCGTTACACTTGATGGACAGGAAAGAACACTTGATTCAGAAGCACTTCTTATATGTGATGGAGAAAAGGCTATTGGTCTTGCTGGTATTATGGGTGGTGAGAACTCAATGATAACAGATGATGTTAAGACAATGCTATTTGAAGCTGCAACATTTGATGGAACTAATATAAGAAAGTCAACTAAGAAGATTGGTTTAAGAACAGATGCTTCTGGTAAGTTTGAGAAGGGCTTAGATCCAGAGCTTGCACTTGAAGCTATGAACAGGGCCTGTGACCTTATAGAACAGTTAGGTGCAGGTGAAGTAGTTGGCGGTGTTGTTGATATATATGATGAGCCGGTATCTAAGAAGAGAATATCATTTGAACCAGATAAGTATAATGCACTTCTTGGAACAAATGTATCAAAGGAAGATATGCTTTCATATTTCAAGAGACTTGAAGTAGAATATGATGAAGCTTCTAATGAGCTTATTATTCCTACATTTAGACAGGATCTTAACAGAGATGCAGATATTGCAGAGGAAGTAGCAAGATTCTTCGGATATGATAATATTCCTACAACACTTCCAAAGGGTTCTACAACAATGGGTAAGATACCATTTGAGAGAAGTATTGAAGATGTAGCAGGTGAAGTTGCACAGTTCTGTGGATTCTCACAGGCTATGACATATTCATTTGAAAGCCCTAAGGTATTTGATAAGCTTAAGCTTACGGCCGACTCAGAATACAGAAAGACAGTGGTTATCTCTAATCCATTAGGAGAAGATTTCTCAATAATGAGAACACTTCCTGTTAATGGTATGCTTACATCATTATCAACTAACTATAACAGACGTAATAAGAATGTTAAGTTATATGAGCTTGCAAAGGTATATCTTGCAGCAGATGATGTTAACGAGCTTCCAGATGAGAGAGTTATGTTCACGCTTGGAGCATTTAGAGATGTTGATTTCTTCCAGATGAAGGGTGTAGTTGAAGAATTCCTTGAAAGAATTGGAATGAGAGTTAAGCCGGAATACAATCCAGAGGCAGGAATTACATTCCTTCACCCAGGACGTCAGGCAGAGATTATCTATGATGGAACAAAGATTGGCTATATGGGTGAATTACATCCAGATGTAGCAGATACTTATTCATTAGGCGACAGAACATATATTGTTGTTATTGACCTTTCAATTGTAACTAAGATGGCAAGCTTTGACAGAAAGTTTGAGGGTATTGCCAAGTTTCCAGCAGTTACAAGGGATATAAGTATGGTTATGCCTAAGTCAGTTCTTGTAGGAAAGATTGAGAAGATAATCGAGAAACGCGGCGGAAGCATACTTGAGAGTTACAAGTTATTTGATATATATGAAGGTGCCCAGATTAAAGAGGGCTACAAGTCAGTAGCATATTCAATATCTTTCAGAGCTAAGGACAAAACACTTGAGGATAAGGATATCACACCAGTAATGGAGAAGATATATAAAGACTTAAGTGATAATGGAATCGAACTTCGTATGTAGTGAGCGAAAGAAAAAGCAAGCGACTGCGTAGCAGGCATTTGCTTTTTCTGAGCCACTAACGAACGAATAGTTATGCGAAGCAGAACGATGGAGCACATAAGTGCGAATTCGTGAGTATAGTGTGCAATAGAGTGCACAATCTGAATAGAGGATTATTATGGATTTACATGATTTTTATTATGATCTGCCAGAGGAACTTATAGCACAAGACCCTCTGTCAGACCGTTCAAGCTCCAGATTGATGGTTCTTGATAAGAACACAGGAGCTATAGAACACAAGATATTCAGGGATATAACAGAATATCTTAAGCCGGGTGACTGCCTTGTAATTAATGATACTAAGGTTATACCTGCAAGACTTATCGGTGAGAAAGAAGGAACAGGTGCTGCCATTGAAGTGCTTTTGTTAAAAAGACTTGAAGACAGACAGGATACGTGGGAAGTCCTTGTTAAGCCAGGAAAGAAATGCAAGGTTGGTGCAAGGATAGTATTTGGTGGCGGAAAGCTTACAGGTGAGATTATTGATATAGTTGAGGAAGGTAACAGACTTATACAGTTTAGTTATGATGGCATATTTGAGGAAATTCTTGATGAACTAGGACAGATGCCGCTTCCACCATATATCACACATAAGCTTGAAGATAAGAACCGCTATCAGACAGTATATGCCAAGCACGAGGGTTCAGCAGCAGCACCTACGGCAGGACTACATTTTACAAAAGAACTGCTTAAACAGATAGAAGATATGGGAGTGAAGATTGCAAGAGTTACTCTTCACGTAGGTCTTGGAACATTCAGACCAGTTAAGGTTGAGAATATACTTGATCATCATATGCACTCAGAATTCTATCAGGTTGATAAAGAAGCAGCAGATATAATTAATAATACCAAGGCTAATGGTGGAAGAGTTATTGCTGTAGGAACTACAAGCACAAGAACTCTTGAATCAGTAGCTGATGAAAATGGACATATACCAGTTAAGAGTGGCTGGACAGAAATATTTATATATCCAGGTTATAAGTTTAAGGCAATAGATTGTCTTATAACTAATTTCCATCTCCCAGAATCAACTCTTGTAATGCTTGTGTCAGCACTTGCAGGAAGAGAAAATGTTCTTAATGCTTATGAAGTTGCAGTAAAAGAACGTTACAGATTCTTTAGTTTTGGGGATGCTATGTTCATTAAGTAGGCGTTAGATGTTTACAAAGTTACAATTAACTTAATAATATTAATAAATGTGAGTAGTACAGATGATCGCGGCTGCAAGTGTCGAAAGACCGCAGGTGAGGAAAGTCCGGGCTTCGCAGGGCAGGATGCCGGATAACGTCCGGTGGAGGTGACTCCAAGGCTAGTGCAACAGAAATATACCGCCAGTGCTTAACACTTAGTGTTGAGCTTATTGGTAAGGGTGGAAAGGCAGTGTAAGAGACTACCGTGGTATTGGTAACAATACTGGCTATGTAAACCCCATTCGAAGCAAGACCAAATATAAAGCGATACGGCTGCCCGTCGTGCTTTTAGGTAGGTTGCTTGAGCCTGCTGGTAACAGCAGGTCTAGATAGATGATCATCAGTAGTCAGGTCAAAGCCTGGCTGGACATAACCCGGCTTATAGTACTGCTCATATTTTTTTATTTAATAGGAAATTCCAATATAATTTCCTATTAAATAAAAGGCACTATGTGCCAGTTATGCGCACTCGCGTGAAGCTGTAGTTTGTCGCAAGCGACAGCACTCGTCGCGAGAATGTGCTTAGCACATTCTTTTTTATAATAGGAAATGGATGGATAGTAATGAACAATAATGATTATAAAGATAACAATGAGAACTTAAACAGTGAGAACACTGTGGATAATAAAAGCAGCCAGAACAGTGGTCATAGAAGAAGCAATGTCCAGCATACTGGCAGTAATACAGCTAACAATAACAGCCGTCACAATGTAAGAGAGGGAAGTAACAATAATTCAGAACATCACAGCAGCAATAGTAGTGAAGGACACCACAGCCACCATAGCAGTGGGGAACATCACAGCCACAGTGGTAAGAAGAGATTAACAAAACAGCAGAAAAAGAAACGTACTATAACAATTGTTTCAATAGTAGCTGCGGTTGTTGTTATTATAGGAATTATGGGTGTTAAAGGCTTATCTGATGCCAAGGGAATGTTAAAGAATGCTAATGAATTAAAGACAGAGATGAATGATATGCTTGGAGCTGTAAAAGCCCAGGATGCTGAGGCAGCTAATACAGCAGTATTAAAGCTTGACAATACAACTTATAAGATAAGCAAGACATTATCAAGCCCATTGTGGAAGATGGCAAGCCACATTCCGGTTGCAGGAAAGTATGTTAAGTCAGTAGATACACTTATAGGACTTGTTGAAGATGCATCAGATGATATTATAAAGCCGGCAGTAGCAACAATATCAGAATACCCTATGTCAGGTCTTAAAGTAGGTGATGGTTTTAGTGTAACAACAATTAATGCCTATCTTGATCTTTTAGAGCAGATACAGCCAGTGGTTAATAATATGACTGCTAAGATGAACAAGGTTGAACTTCCGGGAAGTATGGGAACAATGATATCTTCTTATAGTGATAAGATAACATCACTTATGAGTATGTACACAGATTATGAAGATTACATTCCATTAATGAAAGCATTTATCGGCGATGGAAGTGATAAGGTATATCTTCTTGCTGCACAGAATACAGCAGAGATAAGAGCTGCAGGTGGTTTCCCAGGTTCAATCGGAACAATAAGGGTTGAAGATGGTGTAATGTCAATTGGAGATTTTAATCCTGTTAATGATGTATTGGCAACATATCCACCAGATGAAGCTAATGTTACAAGAAAAGAATTAAAGATATTTAATGATACGTTAATCTATTCAAGAGATGCAAGTTTTAACCCTGATTTTGAAAGAGCTGCTCAGATATGGGCTTTGGCTTATGAAGCTAAGCACGGTGAGAGCGTTGATGGTGTGCTCTCACTTACACCGACTATTATACAGAAGGTTCTTAGAATATCAGGACCAATTACACTTCCTGATGGAACAGAGCTTAATGGTGATAATGCCGTATCAGTATTACAGTATGAGCTTTATTATAAATATCTTAGCGACAGAGGTACTAATGTTGATTATAATGAAGCTAATGAATATGTCGATGGTCTTTTTGCAGAGACAGCCAAGCAGGCAATGGCAGTATTGGTATCAGGCTTTGATTTTAAGAGAATTAATGAATATGTAGATATGTTTAATGAGGGTGTTGAGGAGAACACAATTATGCTCTGGTTCGTAGATGAGCAGGAAGAGCAGTATGCTAAGGACGCAGGTTGTTCAGGAAATCTTAATGATGACCCGGCTAATCCAGAAGCAGGAGTATTCTTCAGCTTATATGAGCCTTGTAAATTAGGCTGGTTCTTAAATATTGATACAGAGATGAGTGAGCCTGTTATTAATGCAGATGGAACAAGAAGCTATGATATTACTGTGACATTAACTAATACAATTAAAAGAAGCAATATAACAAGAGCAGGTGGTTATATTCTTGGTGGATTCGATGGTGGAATAAGAGGATTTGTTCATTTATTTGCACCAGCAGGTGGTACTATAGGTAACTTTGAGACTAATAATGGCCTTAAGATAACAACTGATGAGTATGATAATCTTGAAGTTGGTTATAATGTTGATCTTGTAGTAGAAGCAGGTTCACCACAGGTAATAAAGTATACAGTAACAACAGCAGAAGGCGTTGATACACCACTTAAGATTCGCACAACACCTACATTACAGGCATACAGATAAAACAAGTAAGTATCGAATATTTTAGAAAGTGTTATGAAGGCAGGTTGTAGTGTATACAGCCTGTTGATTATATGGTATATATGAAATAAAAGGGGATGTGAAAAAACTCGATTGATTTTTTTTACATCCCCAAAAAATGTTCGAAAATTACCCATGGTATATCAGAAGTTTCATCGTCAGCACTTGAAAAATACAATTTCTTTCCATAAGAAAATCTGTAGATGAGATATGTTGACGATTTCGCAACCTGTTTGTAACGTCCGGAAATTTTTTGATACAATACCGTATTAAGTGTATTGTCATTATGCTTTTCCATATAGGTTCTGCCATTTGATTTGAACGTCCGCGATGATGCCTGCACCGTTGTC
>ERZ1026884.1617-NODE-1617-length-11742-cov-3.342090_pt1 | contig 11742 bp, 22 predicted proteins | sample MGYA00380172_ERZ1026884 | MGnify/ENA primary metagenome ERZ1026884 (study PRJEB33269, sample SAMEA4719808) | human gut metagenome | biome: human-associated habitat; feature: organic feature; material: feces | place: Cameroon | collected 2013-10 ... | reverse complement strand
TTAGTATTAACTGTGTTACATAACTGTGTATTAACTGGTATTGCTTGGGACATTTTGGCCTCTTCCATTGGGACATTTTGGCCTAATGCATTGATACCAAACGTCGCAATGCATTTACCTTTTTCGGTCAGTGCATACCATAGCGTTCTGTCCATTGCCACCCGGTTATAGTTGCCGGTCTTTACAAGGCCGTTATTTATCAGCGTAGCAAACGCAGATTTGATTTGCCTTTCTCCCATGTAGGGGAATAGCATCTTATACGCTTTGCGGCTGTTGTATGTCCAATAGGTGCCGTCGTGGTAATGCTCGTTGTTGGCTTCATTCTTCTGTATCCAGAACACCAGATGGTTGAATATGATAGCGGCGCTTATGCCGTAGGCATTGGCTATCTCGGTGTCAAATGAGTGCTGCATGGTAACCTCCTTTTAGAACGGCAGATCTTCATCGTCCATATCGATTGGGGTAAATCCTTCCGGTATACCCGCTTCGCCTGAGCTTGACGGGCTTGCCGCGTTTGTCCCGCGCTGATCGTCCTTTTTGCTGTCGCCAAAGTAAATGCTTTCGACTCGTACCTCCCAAGATATCCGCTTGTCCCCGTTCTTGGCTTCCCATTTCCGGGATTCAAGGCTGCCTGACACGATGGCCATGCGCCCTTTGCTGAAATACCTGCTTATAAATTCGGCGGTGGTATTCCACGCCACACATTCCACGAAATCGGTTTTTTTATCCCCCGCCTTGGGCTGGTAGTCGCGGTCACAGGCGAGGGTGAAGGATAGAACGGCCTTTCCGCTGGGCGTGTATTTCAGCTCCGGGTCGCGGGTAAAGCGGCCCATAATGGCAATACGGTTAAGCATCGTCTTGCTCCTCGGGCGATATGGGATAGGCATTGTCAAACACGTATTCTGCCATACTGCGGAAATTGTAGCTTTCTACGTTCTTGAACAGCCTGTACAGAAGGGCCATCATTTCGTTTGAACGAATAAGAGTTCTGTATTCTTCGACGGTAATGGTAACGGTGCGCATGTTGTCAAGCCATGCCTCCTGCGCCACAGGATAGCCGGGGAAAGGCTTCGAACAAGGTGTTTTACTTTCGGGTCTTAGCATATCAATAGTCTCCTTTCGTTTCCTTTGAGCATATAAGTATAGTCGAGATACATTCTTCCACATCGAACATACCGATGTGGGTTTCGCTTACCGGGAGCCCGAGCTGCTGGGCCAACCATAGATAAGCGGCGTTGCGTTTTCCTTTGAACCGCCCGGCCTTCCAGAGGGGGTCAAATGCGGCGTGTGCGGCCTTTTTCCATTTTCTCAAGCTCGCATCCGCCAACCTGCCTAACGGCTCGTCTGTGCCGCGGTGAACGCCCACATACGCATCACAGTTTCGGCATAGATAAGCCATTCCGTAGCTCCTGCCGTAGATTACTTTGCTGTCAACGTATTCAGCCTGCTGGCCGCAATACGGGCAATATACGTTCCTCAACGCCATTCCTCCTTATACCGGGCTATCTGCTCCGGCGTGTCCGTTTCAAGGCCAAGCTTTTTTGCTTCGTATATGGCCCCGTCTATCAACCGTGACATCTCCTTGCTGTCCATATCGCTGCTGTGCTTGTATACGAGGTAGCAGTTAAACAGTTTCCCACCCTCTTCCTCCTGCTTGAATATTCGGGTATACGGGTATATGCGGGATACATCTATGGAGACCGGGAGCTTAAAGCCGATTACCTCGCCGGATTCTTCTCGTGCAACAGCCCCGTAATCGACAACCAGCAGCCGCTTCACTTCGTCATCGCCGAGGTTTTGAGCCTCGGCGATTTTGTTAACGAGCACGTGGAAGTATGCGTTTGCGTCCTTGCTTCGCGGTTTGCGGTATTTTACGATCTCCACCCGAATATCGGAGCTTTTCAGGGCGTCGTATTTCTCGCGGAAATCAGCGTCCACCTCCAGCGTTATGCGCTGCTTCCCGTTGAGCCCTAAAGCGAGGTCGATAAGCCGCCCCTTCATTTTGCCAACCACTTCTCTTTGTAGAGGTCGAGCAGGTTCATGGCTTCAAGCGACTGCACGAATTCCGTGATTATCTCGGAGATGGGGCGGGTGATGCTACGGTCGTAGACCTCTTTGTAAAGGTCTGTGCCATCGCTTACGAGGTATTCGAAACGCTGCGCCTCCGGTACCATGAAGAGATATGCCGGGTGCTGAGGGCTGTTGTAGTATTTGCCTGCGAGATCTGCGGAGTTAAAACTCTTGTTGAGATACTTCACATCGTAAATAACACCCGCGCTCAGGGCATCAAGGACTCCATACAGCAGGAAGTTGATGCCGCAGACCGCTATGTCGCGCTGCACCCTCACCTGTACAGTCGCACCTTTGATGATCTCGGCAACGGTCTGTATACCTTGCTCCCACTCCAGACGATGCTGACGGCGGACGCCCATGACTACCTTGTAGACCTCATTTTCAAACTCAATCCCATTCCACATAGCTTCTGTAGGCTCAGAGGGCTCACGGTTAAGCGTGCGAATAAAATCTGCGTATGCTTCTGCCTGACCATCTTCATAACAGGTGAACATATAATTCCAAGAGGAGAGCAGCGATTGGGTGATGAGAAAACGGTTCATCACTTTTCCTCCTTAATGCGATATTCCTGTGCCTCCTTATCCCACAGCAGGTTCAGTTCCTTAGCCCTTACTTTCAGCAGATTAGAGGCTTCTGTTTTGGAGGTCATAGCATGGTCGAGCGTGGGTAAATGACGGGCGGCTCTGGTGGCGTCGTCAACTGTGGTGATTCCCTTGATGATTTCAAACACTTGCTTCATTACGGCATCGTATTGCTCCCGAACAGGTATATAAGATTCGTTTTCAGCGGCAATATTAGCCTTGGCCTGTTCGAAAATCCGGGTGAGAAAGTCGTTTTTATCGGTCATATTGAGATGGGGGATAGGATAGCGGCCAGTGATGCCATGGCAACCTTTGGCAAAGAACTCCTGCTCCGGTGTAAAGCAAACAATGCGATCATTCCCAATCATCTGCACATAGCCGCCAAAGTCGCAAGGCGTCCATACGGTGTTCTTTGCTGCACCCTCGCACATAAGGCGTTGCTGGGCATTGCCGTCCTTATCCATCTGTTCCTGAGAGTGGAATACATATATGACATTCTTTTTCATCACATCCTTAATTTGAGAGGTGAATCGGTTAAACTCTGACTTTACTGCGCCGAAGCCCTTGAGAGAGATTGCGCCGTTTTTCTGCTTGTTCACCGCCGGATTGGAGCGCATCGCCCAATCTTGTAAAAACGTGACGAAACTGCCGCCCGTGTCAATAATGATAGTTTTGCATTCTACCACTTCCGTAGAATTTAGGTCATTCAGAACCTCTTCGTAGGTGTCACACACGATTGCCGTTTTGCGATGCTGCGCCTTGACACGGGAGATACCACGGTCAAAGTCGATGATTATAGGGTCGGGTGCAGATAGCGCCAGCGTGGTTTTGCCAACGCCTGGGGAACCATACAAAATCATTGAAAAAGTCTTGTCAGAAAAGGTCATTTCTTCGGGCTGTCGTATCATTGTGCAATATCTCCTTATTTCAGATTTTTTGATTTGTTCATGGGGTGAGAAGCTCACGGGTAACGGAAATGCGTTCGTGGCAAAGGAAACTCCTCATCCGTTCCGTAAGTGAAGTAAAACTTTGCCATTACTGTGCCTCCTTTTTAGATTCGGGTTCTTTTGACTTGAGGTATTCGACTACTGCATCGTGCATCCAATCCTGGGTGGAGGCGTACCCGTCTGCCTTTAGGGCCGTTTGCAAACGGCTGTAAAGGCCTTTTTCCAGCCTGCCGTATATACGACATGGCATGGTTCTGTTATCGTGGCTGTGGGGCTTTGAGGGCTTTATGGGGTATATTAGGAAATGCGCGCGTATAGCGTCCTCGGCCTCCTTGCAAAGCTTTATGCCATACTGTTCGGGACGCTCCACCTTTGAGTGAAGCTGTGCGTCATACCGGGGGAAGATGTTCCTTATCACCGGGACGACATCTTTGATCATGATGGGTGGATCCTGTGATTTTCGCATATCTGTTATCCACATAAGACTACCCCCTTGACGCAGATAAAAAGCTCTGATAAACTGAAGGTGTTCAATAGAGGCTTGTCCCGGGGCAACGGGGCGGCCTCTGTTTCTTTTTCGATGGAATCGGTAGCGTCCGTGGCAGACATGGCTGCCGGCAATATACAGTCGCAGCGCTCATCAGGGTCGAGGTGTGCCCCGCAATCAGGGCAGACACGATAGTACATAGGTCACTCTCCTTTCTCGTTTATATCTTCCAGCCCGAAATAATCGAGCCAAAATCGTTCTCTGCGTTTTTCTATCGCGGCGTCTTCCGGGTAACGCCCCAGCCGCCGCAGCACAGATGTTGCACATCGGGGGCAATACGCCTGATTCAGAATGGGAATAAGCGTGATGCTTTTGAGCCCTCTTATGTCTTGCAGGCATTCGTCGCAAACCGGGATGGGGTTATGGGAATATTCAGACAGCTCCAGCCATGAGATATCCAGATATGCGGAGCCTCTTGGTGTGCGGTGGAATGTTGCCATGGGTACCTCCTATCCGGCAGCGGCGATACGCTTCCATAGAGGACAGGGCATCGTCATAACCTTGTAGCCCAGTGCTTCGAGCTCGGTGGAGCGGTCGTAGCTGTCCACGTCATGCGCCTGCCGGGTGATGGCATTGGCCAGACCATATAGCGACAGGTCGCTGCCGTTTATCAGATGCCCGAGTATGCCGGAGCTTTCCGCTTGATTTATCCCGAACTCCTTTGATGTGAGCTCGACCACAGTGGGGACGGCGGAAGCCTCTATACGGGCGTCGGTGGCAGCGCGCATCTTGTCTACCAATTTTGCGAACACCGCTTCGGTGACGGCGGCCTTTACCACGTCCTCTATCTTCATAAGGAACGCCTTGTCATCCGCTTCGATGGTCTCGTCCCGGTAAATGCTGTAATCAACGTTGTCAGCCTCGTTTGCACGACCAACATGGTATTTGCGTACACCGCTGTCCTCCGCAATCATGCCATTGCTGCACACGAGCCGGTAGATAAGCGGACGGACATTTACACTTCCCATCCCCACTTCCGAGTTGGATATGGCCAACCCGGCCTGCACGACATCGCCCTTGGATATCTCTGCGGTTATTCGGTCGCTGACCACCTTGATGTACATACGGCGATCAGTGAGCTCACAACTCTGCACCGACGCGCCCTTCATCGCCCCGATTATGGGCAGCACCGTTTCGGCGACCTCATAGTTGTCTATACAGCGGTATCGGTTAGAGAGAAACGCCCTGGCGGTGTCGTCGAGCGTGCGCACCATGCGCGTCTGAGGTGTTGTATCAAACCAGCTATTGACGTTGGCGACCAGCAGCTCCGGGTTCTCGGTTCGCATCTTGTCGTAATACTTCGCGGGTATCCCGAGGGACTGGCCTATCTGCCTATGGGCTATGTCGTTGATGTGGAGGATGCCGCTGTGCGATAGCTCGTTCGCCGGGAAATGCAGGACGGGAGCATCGTCTTCCAGCCTCATGCTGAGTAGTGATGTGTCTATGAGATAGTCTTTCTTTGTTCGCGCCTGCCTGTCCAGTTCCATGGCAAGCTCCTGCAAGGTTCTTCCGTGTTTCATGTTGCCCTCCTATGCTAAAAATTTATTGACGAAGTACGTTTGGCCTTTGCCTGTCACCTTAGTCGTGCGGGTTATTCTGGTGCTTCCGTCGGGATTCGCTATGACAGATTCCTTAACTTCAAAAAGCTCTAATTCCATGGCTTTCTGTGTCGGAAGATTGTAACGCTCACCAGTGGTACAGAGAAAACCATTATCCCGTAACCATTGAAAAAGCCTGTTCTGTCCTATTTCTACGCCGTTTTGCCGGATCAGTTTCGCAAGGTCGCCGATGAGTATCGTTGTCTTAGCGGTGGCTACTGCGTCCGCAAATAACACTTTGGGAGCATCCTTGGCCACTTTGCTTTCAAGTGCCCTGCGTTTCTCCTGCTCCTGTTTCAAAGCGGAAAGAATCTTTATTGCGTTCGCTGGGTCTGCTATCATCTGCTCTATTGTCATCGGAGTGGCATATATCCCGTGCTTGCGGATGGAAGGAAGCACATCGTCAAACACCCAATGCTCGAACTGCTCGGCGGAAGGAAGTTTGCTGCGGACTATAAGACGATACACATCACCTTCGGTGATAAAAACCATTTCTTGTTCACCACCATTGGTAAGGGTACGCCGTTTTACCGTACCCTTCGCGTGGGCGGCAACTGCTTCGTTAGGTCGGGCGTATCCCAACGCCTTCGCTATGTCGGAACCGCAGAACAAAATCTTGCCGCTCTCCGCCACTGTCCTTATTTGTCCAAATTGCTGATTCTTGAATATCTGTACGTTCATCATCCTTTTCTCCTGGACACAAATCGTTCGCAGCTTTCCCCCGGTTTTCGGTGCTTTATCCGTCCGCATAAGCCGTGGCTCACAAAATAAAAACTGGAGGCTTTTATGGACTTTTGCAACAATCTCAAGCATTTTCGTTTGGCAATGGGCTGCACTCAAAAGGAGATGGCTGCCTACTTGGGAATTACTGAGCGCGGCTATCGCAATTACGAGATTGGCGCACGGGAACCTTCCCTTTCTGATTTGGTGAGGATCGCGGATAAACTCAATGTTTCACTTGACGCTCTCGTTGGCAGAGACTCTCCGCAGGATTCTTTGGTGGATGCTGAATAAATCTTCTAAGTCGTCCCAAATCTCAAAATCTCCGTCTCGCGTTCCTGATTCTATGTATCTGTAATACCGTTCAGATATCCCCAAGTATTCCGCTACCGCCTGCTGGGTCAGCCCTTTAGCTTTCCGTGCGGCTTGCAGCTTTTCTCTCATGCCCTGCTCCCTTCCTCCTTTGCCCTCGCTTCTGTCCTCCGCTTCCATTCCTGAAAGTGCGCTTCTGCTCCGGGCTGGGAATAGAATTCCGTTATCCCTTTGTGTGCGGCTGCCATCAGACTATTGATCTGGCACTGCGAAATCTTGGTCAGGTCAACCGTGAATGCATCTTCCGATACTTCGGTCAGTAATACTATCTTCTTCATGGTGGCCTCCTTTTGCCTCGCCTCAGTAATGTGTAAAAATATGAGGATTGTTCCCTTTTTTAGTGTCTTACACCTCCTTTCAATGAGCGTTGTCGCATATCATGCGACAGAATCATTAAAAAAAATAGCAGTAGTTTCATTTGCGTTAAGGTTTAAAATGCGAATGATAGCCGCTATATCTTTAAGCGAAATGGTATCGGGGTTGGCTAATTTGCGATAAAGCGTAGCTCTATTTATGCCTATTTGCTTGGCGAGTTGAGCGGTGGTGATGCCTTGCTCAACAATTTTACCCTTAAGCTTATTTACGTTCATGCTGCTCCTCCTTTCTTTTGTCGCGTACCGTGCGACAAGTTAATAGTAACACCTATGTTTCGGACTGTCAATATGTTTTTCGCATCATTTGCGATTTTTGAACATATATTCATTTGAATGTGTTGTATATATGCGATTTTGGTGATAAAATAGGATCATAGACTTGGAGGTACAAACAATGAGTTCAATCGGGAGTAGAATAAGAAATAGGCGAGTAGAACTGGGTCTAACTGTCGATGAACTGGCAAAAATGCTTAATAAAAACAGAGCTACCATATATCGCTATGAAGGTGATGAGATTGAAAATCTGCCAATTACCATTATTGAGCCATTGGCAAAAGCATTGAAAGTTACCCCTGGCTACCTGATGGGATGGAAGGAAGATTCAAAAGAGACCAACATAGGTTATGGATCTATGGTCTTCAGAAAGAGACTGGATAACCAGCTATCGTGTATAGACCCTGCTGATTGCGCTGAGGCTGGTGTGGATTATGAAGCATTAGTGGATATTGCTGAAGGGGACAGACATTTTACTTTTGACGAGGCCTGCACAATTGCAGATAGCATAGGTGTATCATTAGATTATATGTCTGGTTTGTCCGATGATGACAATAACCTTATTGGAAAGCATCTTTCTTTGTACAATCAATTGACTGATGAGCAGCAGAGGCTGATTGATGCTCAGATAAAAGGGATTCTTCAAGAGAAATAATATACTCCTGTTCTTCTTTCGTTAAGCATGAAAAAGCAGTAACGGAATAAACTATGCGCAGCATCTTCTCATTCGAAAATAAAGGCGTGGATTTATTATTAGAATCTGAGACCATAACAACTACTCCTTCATATCTGATAAAGCTATTGTAGTGTAATTATTGAAAAAACGGATGGAATTGTTGGAAAATATCAAAAATCGTTGTGACAGAATTTAAGGACGGAAAGTAGGGATTTTACACAAAAAGACAAAGAAAGAGAGGGTATTGTTATGAAAAGAGAAGCAACGGGATTGGGCGGTGCAAACATGTGGCTGTATGCCGGATTGATAATCGGCTGTGCGGCTATCTTTGCAGGAATAATACTGCTGTCAGAAAAAGACACGCACTTCCTTGCAGGACTTGACGATGCGGTTCCCAACATCAGGTACGGCGGGGATGCATATACCGGGATACAAAACGCCGCTGCATATACCGGAAATGCCGTTGCCGCCCTATACAAGCTCCTGAGCACCTGCTTCGGGCTGACATTCCTATTTTCCGGGCTCGTGGATATTTGCGTATTCGCGCGCAAGATACAGATGGCACAAAGCTGCGTTTGCGCCGATGAGCCGGAGGAGGCAGGGCAGGAGGCCTGCGCGGAGTCAACCGCTGCCGAAGCGTCAGGGCAATGACGGCGGCTTTATACGGGGAGGGAATCGCTTATGCTGTGGTTTATACTAATACTCGCATACATAGTCATTGGCACGGTCCTTTTCATCAGTAGCATCAAGGAGGCAAGGGAGAAAAAAAGGGCAATACGCGCTGAGACCGAACCGATCAAGGCTACCATTATCGAGAAAAGGCGCAAGGCCATGTCCACCACGGCGCTTTTTGAAACGGAAGACGGCAATAGGATACTGCTGGAAATACCAAGAGCGGCGGAGGAGTATATGACCGTTGGCGACGTTGGGATGCTGGATTATTACAAAAAAATATTCAGATCGTTTGTCAGGTTGAGGGATTAAGGGCGTGAAGGAGCCTGCCATGCAAAAGAGAAGAACGAAATACGCAAACAGCCAAGGGGATAACGCCGTCATATACGCACGGTACAGCTCCCACAATCAAAAGGATACCTCGATAGAGCAGCAGATTGAGGTATGCACGAAGTATGCCCGGGATAACGGGTATAGGATAACCAACATATATGCAGACAGGGCTATCTCGGGCAAAACCGACGCAAGGCCGCAGTTCCGCCTAATGATGCAGGACGCGAGGGAACATAAGTTTGATGTGGTGATCTCGTGGAAATCGAGCAGGCTGGGCAGGGATATGCTGGACGCTATGACCAACGATATAATCCTCCGCAACTTAGGGATAAAGTGCTTTTACACCGAAGAAAACTTTGACGATACCGCCGCAGGACGCTTTGCGCTCCGCAACATGATGAACGTAAATCAGTTCTACATAGAAAATATGGCCGAGGATATTCTGCGCGGCATGAGGGACAACGCAAAAAAATGCAGGGTCAACAACGGCAGCCCCCCGCTGGGCTACAGGCGCGGGGCCGATGGGAAATATGAGATAGTGCCGGAGGAAGCGGAAACCGTGAGGGAGATATTCACGAAGGTGCTGGCGGGCATGGCCTTTGTGGATATTGCAAACGAGCTTAATGCACGGGGGATCAAGACCAAGAAGGGCGCTCCGTGGGGGCGAAGCAGCTTTTCAAGGCTGCTCTCAAATGAACGGTATATCGGCACCTATAAGTGGAGCGACATTGTAATCGAGAACGGTATGCCGGCTATAATAGATAGGGAGGTTTTTGAGATGGCGCAGAAGAAGATAAAGGGGGAACGGCCCCTGCGGCGCAGGCACAACGAAAACGGGGATTATTTGCTGACGGGCAAACTGTTCTGCGGTAAATGTGATTCGCCCATGACGGGAATGTCGGGAACTTCAAAGTCCGGGGCCAAGCACCATTACTATGCTTGCTATTCTGCGAGAAAGGACGGCTCATGCGATAAGAAAGCGGTAAAGCGGGATTGGGTGGAGAAGACGGTGGCACTCTTCATCAAAGAGCACGTACTGCGGGATGAAGTGATAGAATGGATGGTAGATCAGTACATGGTTTATCAAAAGGCAACCTTTGAATCCCAGAGAATCATGGAAATGCGTAATCAGCTTAAAGATGTGCAGTCGCAGTTGGACAACCTTGTAGACGCTATAGCGCGTGGAATGTACACCGACTCAACAAAAGATAAATTGCTAAAGCTGGAAGCCGACAAGAAGGAGATAGAGCAGGATATCCGGCTTGCGACATACAACCTGAAAGAGTACGACCGCGAGCACGTCAGATGTTATTTCCTCTCGTTCAAGGAAGGCTCGGTAGAAAGCAAGGATTATCTCAAAAGGCTGTTCGATCAGTTTGTTACAAAGATTTACCTTTATGACGATGAAATAAGAATCGCATTTTCCGGGACAAAAGATGACTCTCCGGTATCATTCAAAATTATTGATGAGGCAGAGGAATTGGCTGTTAGCAGTGTTCGATTAAGCTCCGCAAGCAGCCACCAAGCATAATAAAAGGATAGCTGATGGCTATCCTTTTGTGTTTCTGGTAAAGAGCAGAGGGGATTTGAAGGGAACGGCCCGGCAGGGTAAAAAGGCATCCGGTGGATGGCTTTTTAGTTCCCCGGGCTGGCGGCAAGACTGCCCCAGTCTTGCCGGGAATCCCCTATGCTCCACCAAGCATAATAAAAGGATAGCTGATCTTAATGGTTCATATCAGTTGACGATGTAGAACCGATGTAGAGCCATTTCCAAAATCCTCCTTTAACTCTCTGGTCATTTATATTAAAATAGAGGATGCAAAAAGTAGCCCCATGCAGGACTTATTTTGCACCCGGAGCCGCGGTGCGGGAACACCAACGGCTCCATTTTATTTGTTTTTAGTAAATATCGCTTCTATGCCCTATCCTCAATACAAGGATAATGACTTCCTCTTCTGAAATATCCGCTATTATGCGGTAATCTCCGACGCGGTAACGCCGTTCACCGCTGTGGTTTGAGGTTAGACCTTTACCGTGAATCCGGGGATTTTCACAGCCAACGAGGTTCTTTTCTATCCAAGCAAGTATTAGCCTTCGTGTTTGACTATCCAATTTTTTTAATGCATTGACCGCTTGTGTCGTGTATTCGACAGAGTATCGCATCAATCTTCCTCCAGCATGCGGATTACATCAGCGTGAGAATATGTTACCGGGTTCTTACGGTATTCTTCCATAGCCTCATGGTATGCCTTGAGGTCGTATTCATCTTCTATCCTGTCTAATACGGATTGACGGACAAGATCTGAAACGCTCATTCCGTTGAGCTCGGCATATTTCTTGATAAGGTTGTTATCGGCATCGCTTAGCCGCAGAGATATTGTTGTCATGTTGTTCACCTCCTTGTAATACATTGTATTACACACTCTGCTTTATGTCAATAGTATGCGCTAAAACAGATGCTATATCTTGAATTTCACCTCAACAACCTTTCCCAAAATCCTTATTGGAACGTCAGGCCCGTATATTTGTACCTGGTGTTCCGGATTGGTGCTCATAGGGATAATCCCTGTTATCGC
>ERZ1026884.1614-NODE-1614-length-11750-cov-14.449679_pt1 | contig 11750 bp, 6 predicted proteins | sample MGYA00380172_ERZ1026884 | MGnify/ENA primary metagenome ERZ1026884 (study PRJEB33269, sample SAMEA4719808) | human gut metagenome | biome: human-associated habitat; feature: organic feature; material: feces | place: Cameroon | collected 2013-10 ... | reverse complement strand
CAATTTTTATGCCTAATTTTTTTAGTTTCGTGTCCAATTTTTGTTGACAAGTGCATCTCTGATCGCCCTCCTTCGAAAAAAAGTGCCCCGAAGGGGCAGAGGCTGCTTTTCCTGTAGCGGTAAGCATGCCATCTGCGCTCATGGATAAACAAAGGTGGGAAATCCACTATCCAGTAGACTTTCGGGCATCGCCTCATTTATACTCTGCGGCACTCCTGATTATTATGCGCCGCACAACCCCTTTTGAACCTCTTGAACCCATAGAACCCGCTGAACCTCTTTTGTGCGAAATCAAAGGGCAGCACGCCCCAGGGGATAACCCTTAAAATAAGAAAATAACCATGAAACATATCCTACTCTCTGCGCTGCTTCTTGCGGCGCTCCCCACGGCAGCCATGGCCGAGACAGACCTTGGCTCCGTTTTGATGGACAATGCCATCTCTTATGAAAATGTGGATGCCCGAAAGGCAGAAGATACGCTTCTGCTTCTTTCCTGGCCGGAAAATGCGGAGTCCGTCCGCTACGAAGTGGAGATCTTCAAAGGACTGCCAGAGCATCTGGATCGGAATACGCCGCTAAAAGAGACGGTCTATCACGACCGCCGCATTTATATGAACCGCATCCTTGTCCGTATCCCGCCTGTCATGGACGGTACGCCGCTCTACTGGCGCGTGCGTCCGATCGATGCCGACTGGGAGGGACTGGCTCCCTTCTCAGCGCCGATGGAAGTCAGGAGCACGATGCGCCTCATTTCCAGAAATGCCCCCTATCCGAAGGCGGGCGGACGGGGGAATGGCGCCTTCCTTCTCTATCCCGTCTACTCATATACAGGAAATCCGGGAGCCTCATCCTACGAAGTCGAAGTGACGAAAGAATATCCGGAGAATATCGATGACGCGCGTCCCTCCAGATACCGCGTCTGGAGCGAGGTGACGACACTTTCCAATGTCTATGATGAGCAGCCAAGACTTGGGACATACTACTGGCGTGTCCGCGGGATAGGGAGCGACGGAGAGCCGGTCGGTGTCTGGAGTCTGCCGGAAAAGATACGAAATCAGGCGGCGGTGCATTTTGATATCGGTATCTTCGGTGACAGCATCACACAGGGCGGGGGACACCTCTACCACAGTCCATCCGATCTCGCCTACAGCTATGTGTCGTATCTGGACTTTCCTGCCGTGAATCTGGGGAGGAGCGGCGACACGACGGAGATGATGGAGAAACGCTTTGATCGAGATGTGCTGCCGTTTCACGTGAAACAGCTTCTGATCATGGGCGGTATCAATGACCTGCGTATGGGAGCCGATCCGGAAAAGGTCATCAAGCATCTGAAGCGGATCCAGGAGAAATGCCGCGCCCATGGCATCACGCCGGTCCTGATGACGATCCTTCCCATCAATCCGGGAAATATAGAGAAATACTATGGCGAAAAGACGAATGAAAACTGGCGGGAGGCGGTAGATACGGTGAATGCTTTCATCCGAAGCGAAGAGCATATCGATACCGCGGCGCCCTTTGCTGCCTTTCCTGTCATGCCGACAGAGCTTGCGATGGACGGCCTGCATGGCGACTGGAATGCCAAGCAGATGATCGCAGGGGAGATCAATCGGGAGATGGGGAGGTTTAGTAGCTAGTGACTAGTAGCTAGTGACTAGTACTGCGTTTTCTTATTAATCGGTCTACAGATTTCTTCTTCTCTGCAGTGAGAAGTGAGAAGTGAGAAGTGAAGGTGCAGCGCATAAAATTAAGAGGCGCCGCGGAGTTCTATATAAATAATGAACAAGCTGTCTTATTTTATACAACTCAACTTTTCCAGCTGGAAACAGACTCTAAAAGTCCTTGAAATTTATGAGGGGAGTTACTCCTAATCCCTAATCCCTGGCTACTTATCTTGAAAACTTATCCACAAAATGTGAACAACCTGTGAACAGCTGTGAAAAGAAAAGTGAATACATGTGAACAAAGCCCGATAATATCGGGCTGCTTTTTATGTGGATAAGTGAATGAAGTTATTCAATTATTCACATAAAATGGTTCGGTATACGGGCCTTTGGGGGGTTCTGGTCTCATCATCATTTACTCCTGCTCCCTGGACACTCATCCCTGTTTTCAAGGTTCAGGGTTAGCTCCTTGGGCGGCTCCGTCCACTGATTATGAATGAAAGCTTTGCGCGAATTAGGAATGAGGAATTAGGAATGGTGGTGCGGCGCATAAAAATCAGAAGCGCCGCGGAGTTTTGACAGCGCTTTGCGCGGCGCATCGTCATTTCGAGCGTAGCCCTCGATCTTTATTGAAGAACGTTCATTGCCTGATGTGAGGCAGCACTAGGACATCGTTTTCCCTCGGCGCATACACGCTGATTCCCGCAGTGCAGTAAAGATCCCTCGACTGCGCTCGGGATGACGATGCCGGAGAAATCCCAGTCACCAGCCACCAGTCACTCCTAATCCCCAATCCCTAATCCATAGCTACTCGTCCCTGCTTTCAAACTTCAGGGTTCGGTGTGTAGTAGCGGCTTCGCCGCAAATCATATATGGGGCGATGCCCGAAGGTGGTATTCAAGTCACCAGTCATCAGTCAATCGAGGCTCCTAATCCCTAGCCACTAATCCCTCATCCCTTGACAAAGCTCTCTGGACGCGCTATAAAGATGTTGAAAATAGTTTTCAATAAGGAGGACCTATGACAGATACATTTTGGGGATTATTGATCCCATTTCTGGGGACGTCGCTTGGCGCAGCGTGTGTCTTTTTCATGCAGGGCGAGATGAACCGCGGCGTAGAGAGAGGTCTCACGGGATTTGCCTCCGGGGTCATGGTGGCGGCTTCGATCTGGAGCCTTTTGATCCCTGCGCTGGATGAGTGCGAAGCGATGGGCCGCTGGGCGTTTCTGCCGCCCGTCATCGGCTTTGGGATCGGGATGGCGTTTTTGCTGCTGCTTGACCATGCGATCCCGCATCTGCACATGAATGCCAGGGAAGCAGAAGGGCCGAAGAGTCATCTGGCGCGGACGACGATGCTGGTGCTTGCGGTGACACTGCACAACATTCCGGAAGGGATGGCTGTCGGCGTGGTCTATGCGGGATTCTTATCCGGGCATGAGAGCATCACGGCAGCGTCGGCCATGGCGCTCTCGCTGGGGATCGCGATCCAGAATTTTCCGGAAGGCGCGATCATTTCCATGCCGCTCCATTCCGCAGGGATGGGGCGCTGTCGCTCCTTCGCCGGCGGGGTGCTCTCCGGCATAGTGGAGCCTATCGGCGCTGTAGCCACCATTCTTCTGACAGCGATGGTGGTGCCGATGATGCCCTATCTCCTTTCTTTTGCGGCCGGGGCGATGATGTATGTCGTGGTGGAGGAGCTGATCCCTGAAATGTCAGCAGGTGAACACTCGGATGTAGGGGTCATCTCTTTTGCCATTGGATTCATGCTGATGATGGCTCTGGATGTCGCACTGGGATGAGAGCGTGTTTAGCAGATAAGAAAATCAGAATCAGGTATACGGCTCCCCTGTCACTTATGACAGGGGCAGCCGTCTTTTTTTGTGATAAAATTATAAGAATCACAGGTGGGCTTCTTTACGAAAATGATTACATTTTGTATAATTTTATAGAAATTTTATCGTTATTGGCGGTTTATTATGTGTAAGGGGAAGATCTCATGCATCAGGCGTACAAAAAGGCGGCCGTTCTGGCGATCATTACTTTGTTGGGATGGGGCGGTATACATTCTTATTATCGCTATACCCAGGACATGATCTATCAGGAAAGTACCGACAGTCTGCGTGCGACCTATACCCAAGTGGGGACTTCGTTTCGTCTGTTCACACAGCGCAATTGGAATATTCTCTCGGTCTATGAAAAAAATATCCAGCTGTTGCCTGCGGAATACAGGACGAATGAGCAATGGAAGGTGCTTCTCGGGGAGCGGAGCCAGTGGAAGTACAGAGATTTCTATCTCTTCGATCAGGCAGGCAATTATGTGACGGATCGTGGCAGCAAGGGGCAGACGGACAGCTTCCAAGCGGCCGTCAAAAATGTTTACGAGGCAGGAAAGCCGATCATCTCGAGCTATGTGTCGACGAGTGGCGTGCGTCGGGTCGTCTTTGCCGTGCCTTTCAAAGAACCTTTAACGATCGACGGGACCGATTACATGGGGATAGCCGTTACCTATGACAATGAGTGGGTGGAGCGTCTCATCACGGGCAATATTTACGATGGAGAAAGTGACTGCTATGTCGTCGATGCGGCGGGCAATGTGGTGCTGTCCCTGACACCGAAGAGTGAGATCCCGGAGCATGTGGATAATATCCTTTCCTATTTCAAGGTGCATGATGCAGCGGAAGAGAAGGGAAGCCTGGAATGGATGGCGCAAGGCATTCGTGAGGAGCAGGGAGGAAGTATTCTGCTCTCTCTGGCGGGAAGGAAGTACTATACCGTCTATCGCCCGCTCGGTATCGGTCATCTGTCATTGGTGGGGATCGTCCGTGACCGTGTGGTGGATGAAGGGCTTGTGCGCGTGCGGAATGCAACGATCGTTGCACTGGCGGCTGTCTTTTCCCTGCTGGCTTTTTTCATGATCGGTGTGACCATCAAGGAGGCCAGACATAAACTGCATGAGAAAGAGCAGGAGAAGAAGATACTCACCAGCCAGAAAGAGATGATGCGAGAGCTCTTTGGCGGGATGGGGCGCGTGGCGGATCGCTTCGTCGTGGCCGATCTGAAGACGGACCAGTATCATTATGTGGAGAATCTGCTGAAGAGATCTCTGTATCCGGAGACGGGTCCTCTTTCAAAGCTCGTGGAAGAAGTCTCCCGGACATATGTCGCGACGGGGGACGCGGAGCATATGAAGCTCAGCCAGCTGCTGTCCAAAGAATATCTCGTCAGCGTTTTTAGAGAAAAGGATGATCTCATGCGCTTTGAGTACTGTGGCCGTCAGAAACAGGTTTTCCGACTTATGACGGTGGTGCCGATCTCTTGGGACAAAAAGGGCATGCTGGAAAAAGTGATGTGCATCAGTCAGGATATCGGGGAGAAGCATGAACTGGAAAACTTAGCAAATACCGATGGGCTGACCGGACTTTTCAATGAGCGCTATTTCACGATGATGCTGCAAGACAAAGAGAAACAGAAGCTGCCTTTCGTGCTGGTGTATCTGGATCTGGATCAGTTCAAGCCCATCAATGATACCTACGGGCATGCGATGGGGGATAAGCTCTTGCAGGAAACGGCGAAGCGCCTTTTGCTGTGCATTCGTAAAAATGACTATGTATTTCGCATCGGCGGCGATGAATTCACGATCCTCTTCAGCATGGATTTCGATGAGCATATGATAGGAGAGATCAAGAAACGGCTGAAGGAGATGCTGGAGAAGCCCTTCCAGATCGATGACCACACACTGCACGTGGGATGCAGCATAGGCTTTGCCGCGTATCCGAAGGAGTCTGTCGACACAGCATATATCCGCATCTTGGCCGATCGGCGCATGTACGAGGAGAAGGAAAGAAATCACAAGGGAAGGTAGTTTTGGGGAGGGCGATGATGGCATCGGTATTTCCCTGGACTTAAAAAATGCACTTACAGTCAATTATTAAAAAATAATAAAAACGAAAATTTCCTCTTGCAAAATGAAAGCAAGGGCCTTATAATGCAAACATCAAATTCATATTGGTGGATGAAACATGTGGGAGAAAGCCGTAAGGCTTACCGAAGGAGTAACACTCTCAGGTATCTCGAAAGAGGTAGTACCGCATGTGGACACACTCTGGAGAGTCTCATAATAAGAGCGCCGAAGGTGTAAGGGTCGCAAGATCCCAATCTCTCAGGCAAAAGGACAGAGAAAAAACGTCACACTTCCTGTGATCGTTCAGGTAGACAATGCCGGCTTCCAGAGTTATTTTTTATTGGAAAAGCCGGCTTTTTTATTTATCTTACTTTCCTGGAGGGAGACAAAGAAATGGATTTGAATCTTGAATTGCTGAATGCGATCGATAGTTTTGTATGGGGACCGCCGCTCTTGGTACTGCTGGTAGGGACGGGCATCCTCCTGACGCTTCGTCTGAAGTTCCTGCAGATCTTCCGGCTGCCGAAGGCACTGGGACTGATCTTCAAAGCACAGAATAAGGGAAACGGGGATATCGACTCCTTCAAAGCTCTCTGCACAGCACTTTCTGCTACGGTAGGCACAGGGAATATCGTAGGTGTCGCGACAGCGATCGCTGCCGGCGGCCCGGGCGCTATTTTCTGGATGTGGATGGCCGCATTCTTCGGAATGGCCACCAAGTATGCCGAAGGTCTTCTGGCGGTGAAATATCGTGAAGTGGACTCCAAAGGCGAGATCGCCGGCGGCCCGATGTTCTACATCAAGAATGGTATGGGTCCCAAGTTCAAATGGCTGGGATCGCTCTTCGCCATCTTTGGTATATTGGTCGCTTACTTCGGTATCGGTACTTTCGCTCAGGTGAATTCCATCGTCGATATCACCAAAATGACGATCGGTCTCGATCCTATGTGGACCGCTCTCATCCTGACCATTCTGGTCGCAGCGATCACCTTGGGCGGGCTGCAGTCTATCGCATCGGCCGCTGCGAAGATCGTTCCGGCTATGGCAGTGATTTACTTTATTTCTACGATCGGCGTACTTGTGTATTTCGCAGACAAGGTGCCTGCAGCCATTCAGACCATCGTGTACAGCGCCTTCTCCGGAAGTGCAGCAGCTGGCGGTTTCCTGGGTGCGACAGTGATGCTCGCGATGAGAAATGGTATCGCCAGAGGCGTATTCTCCAATGAATCCGGCCTCGGCTCTGCTCCTATCGTAGCTGCTGCCGCTAAGACCAAATGGCCTGCAGAACAGGGTCTGATCTCTATGACCGGTACCTTCATCGATACCATCATCATCTGCACGTTGACCGGTCTTTCCATCGTCGTTTCCGGCGAATGGATGAATGGTCTCAACGGTGCAGCACTCACGAATGCCGCTTTCAAAGATGCATTCCCCGTATTCGGCGGCTATATGCTGATGATCGGGCTGATCCTCTTCGCTTTCACCACCATCCTCGGATGGAACTACTATGGGGAACGCTGCATGATCTATCTCTGCGGCACGAAGGGCGTCCTTCCCTATCGCATCATCTTCATCATCCTCGTCGCAAGCGGCGCATTCCTGAAGCTTGAAGCCATCTGGGTCCTGGCGGATATCGTCAATGGTCTCATGGCTATTCCAAACCTGATCGCCCTTCTGGCTCTCTCCGGCGTCGTCGTAAGAGAGACAGCTAAATATTTCGATCATCTCAAAACTGGTAAAGCATACGAAGAATACGAAGATTTAGATCCCAGCAAGGTCACAACGTCCAAGGCTCAAGACAGTCTCGCGGACTAGCATCAGGTCCTGATATAACATATTATTTCCTCCCGGAAGGTTTTCCCATTTTCCTTCCCGGCGGCATAATATGACACCCCATCCGGCAAAGGGCACTCCTTCGGATAAGCCCTCCTAAACTGATCCAAGGAGTTTGCCGGGCGGCGGGGAAGATTCCCAGAAAGTCTTCCCCGCCGCGGAGGCCCTACCTCTTTATAAATGGCGAAAGGCATATCTTGAGCAAGGAAGCCCGCTAAGGAGATCTGATCTCCTGCGGGCTTTTGTATTTTAGTTAGAAATGAGAAATTAGAAATGAGAAATGGTGGTAGCGGCGCGAAAAAGATGGAAGCGCCGCAAGTTTTAGAGAGAAGGGATTAGGGATTAGAAAGGGGACTGGCGGTTTCCCCGGGCTGTCATCCCGAGCGAAGTCGAGGGATCTCCATTGCAGAATGGAATCAGCTCTTATAAGCCTCTATGGAAACGATGACTCGATGCATCGCTTTAAGGCTTTCAAGCAAGCGACGTTTGACGGTCTGCAAGAAAGATTTCTCGGCTGTGCTCGAAATGACGATACGGGGGATGCCTTTTCTAAAAAAGCGGAGAAGCCGCCACCATAAGTTTGAAAGAGACTATTCTTATTCCCTGCTTACGAAGTCTCATAGGGGAAACAGGTTCTGAAGGCTCAAAAGGTTCACAGGTTTCCCATCTTTCGTGAATACCGCATATTTTAAAACTCCGCGGCGCTTAGATCCTTCGATTCAGTTCTCATGCTTTAGATAAGCCATTCTCTAATATACGACGTTTTTCTCCGCTCAGGATGACGAAATGCGCCGCACCGACCCCTTTGAACCCGTAGAACCCACAGAACCCGCTGAACCTCTTTTGCACGTAATCAAAGGGCGGTATGCCCCATGGGCTAACCCTAATCCCTAATCCCTAGTCACCAGTCACTCACATCGTATAGTCGAAGGCTCATGACCTTTGAATATAGGCCGACATGCCCGGCAGATTTTCCAGTAGAGGGAATTCAGAAGCTTGTTTCTCGAATAATAACCAATTAGTAATTGCGCTTAATGCATTAAAGTAGAACAAATAACAAATTAACAATTTTTTGAATTTTCAAGAAAATATGATATACTACCAATGTCAAGTGTCCTTTGCGGAAGGGAAAACGAAAAGGACCGCGGCGGTCTATTTTTTTATTGTCAGGAAATGAGGAAATCCTATGAACAACACCAAAACCGCACAAAGAAAAGCGCTGTTGGCAGCCATCACAGTTTTTGTCATGGGGGGGGTAACGGCACAGGCCGAAGAGCTGCCCGTCTACTCCTTTGATGAAGTCGTCGTCACCGCGACGCGTACGGAAAACGATGTAAAGAAAGTCCCAGCCTCGACGCAGGTCATCACAAAGGAGGATATCAAACGGGGCGGAGCAACGAGCGTACGGAATGCTCTCTCTATGTATGCAAATATTTTCCAGAAATCCAAAGTCCGTGGCGGCGGGCATGATATCATCATCCGCGGGATGGAAACGAAGCACTCCCTCGTCATGGTGAATGGGCGTCGTATTTCCAATGAAGCTGATGCCAGCGGACTGGGCAATGCGATGTCGCTTGATCGAATCAATATCAACGATGTGGAAAAAATTGAAATCGTTCGCGGTCCTTCGTCTGCTCTGTATGGCTCGGAAGCCATGGGCGGCGTTTTGAATATCATCACGAAACCGTCAAAAGAGCAGACCCTTTTGACCGGCCTTGAACACACCTCCGAAGACACGAGCCACTGGTGGCATGCTGACACTGGGCGCATCGGAAATTTCTCCATGACTTTGGATGCCCGCTTTAATAAAATCAACCGCAGCATGCCCGATACGGCGACGGAGTCCGACCCCTATGGGACGGCGCAGACCTACAACGCATCCCTCAATTACTATGTGAATGACCATAGCTATGTCAATGCGTACATGGATTACTATAGTCAGCACTTGAAAACCGATATGGGGGAGGCCGTACTTAAAGATTTCCCTGTTACGATGGGATCTATGACATTAAAGGGACGGGCACAGATCGATGGCGGCGGCACCAAAGACTATAAGCAGAAAAATTATGGCATCAGCTGGAATGGGAAGACGGATAAAAACGACTGGCAAATCCAGGCGTACATGAGTAAATTCAATTGGGACATAACAAAGAGTTCGAAGGTACTTCAGGCTATTCCGGATCCATCTGATAGGATGTCCATGATGGCTTATAAGGGATTTGTAACAAGCCAGTATGGGACTTACGATTTCAGTCATGATGAGCACAATATGTGGGCCATCGAAGGGAGAGATAGCCTCCGTGTCAATGATCATCACCGCGTGACCTTTGGTGCGGAGTATGTGAAAGATAAAGTCGCCGGCACGGGTCTTGGGGCTAATGGGGATGGTGTGCATAGTATCACAGAGAATGGCAAGACCAAGCTCTCTTCTGAAAAGACGCTAAGCTCCTACGCCGCCTACTTGCAGGATGAAATCGAGTACGGGAAATGGTTCATTGTACCGGCCATCCGCTACGACCATCATAGTGCGTATGGCAGTCACACCTCTCCGAAAATTGGCGTGACGTACAATGCGACGGACCATTTCCGCATCAAAGCCAATTACGGTGACGGCTTCAAGGCCCCGTCCGTGTCGCAGCTTTACTATGATCTTGACACGCCAATGGGAGGACCCGGGAATTGGGTCCATCTTACAGGAAATCCAAACTTGAAGCCGGAGAAATCGAAGAGCTGGGACTTGGGCGTCGAAGCGGAATTTGGGAAAGGCTACGGCTCTTTGACCTATTTCGATAATGATGTCGACAATTTGATTGCAAGTATCCCCAAAGGGAAAGACAGCAATGGACACAATCTCTATCGCTATGAAAATGTCAATAAAGCGCGCATCAAGGGATTGGAAAATACCTTGGGGTATCGCTTCAATGATACCCTCGAATTCAAAGTGACCTCGACACTTCTCGACGCAAAAGACACGAGCGCTGGGAAAGATCTGACACAGCGCGCAAGACTGTCACAGATTTATCAGCTGATTTATGATGATCACAAAGACACCGGATGGAGCGCGGTGCTGTGGAATCAGCTCGACTATAAATTCGTCACCGGAAAGGCATGGGAGGGCGGCGAAAGCGTCAAGAAATCCTACAGTTTGACGAATTTCTCACTGACTCGCAAGGTGAATAAAGACACCCGCGTCTATGGCAGCGTACAAAACATCTTTGATAAGAAAGATGAGGACTGCGACTTGGACGGCCGCTTCTGGTCCATCGGTTGGGAGCACAAATTCTAAGAGGGCAAAGAAATGAAACCATTTCTGATTGGTCTTTTGGCAGGACTTTGCCTCCTTTCGGCGGGCTGCGGCAAGGAAGCTGCGCCGCCCCCGCCTGCGGCGTTTTACTCGCTTCATGACACGACGGGAAAGGAAATCGTCCTCACGAAGAAGCCGGAAAAAATTGTGCTGCTCTCTCCGGCGTTTCTCAATATCATGCACGCCGCGGGCGGAGATTTCGTGGCCTATGGCAGCTCGCCCTCGCTGGACGCGCCGGACTACGCGAAGGGAAAAGTGAATCTCGGCTACTCCTATCAGATCAATATGGAGAAACTCATTGGAGAAAAGCCGGATCTTGTCATTGGCCTTAAAGGCTTGCACAATCCGCTGGCATCGTCACTAGAAGCGAATCACATTCCTCTTGTGCTGCTATCGATTTCGACGAAAGACGAAGTGGCGCAAGCGATAGAAATCATGGGGGATGTCTCCGGACACACAGAAGAAGGTGCGAAGGCCTCGAAAGAGTTCCAAAAGGAAATCGACGCACTGTCCCAAAAAGTGCCGGACAAGGGCATGACCTGCGCAGTCATCTTTGGTGCGGCGCACGCCGTGATGTTTGCGAAAGAAGGAACGATCGCGACAGAGACCGCAAAAATTCTCCATTTCCAAAATGTCTTTGCCAAAGAAGGCGCCTCCGAGATGCACATGATGCCCTTCAGCATGGAAGACCTTATGAAGAAGGACCCGGATATCCTCTTCTTGACTACCATGGTCGCACCAGGGCAGGAGAAAAAAGTCTTTGAAGAATCCCTTCTAAACCAGCCCGCCTGGCAGGAGCTGCGGGCCGTCAAAGAAGGCCGCGTCTACTTTCTCCCGCAAAACCTCTTCCTCTCAAGCCCCGGCATCGAGTACCCGAAAGCCATCCGCTGCATGGCCGGTCAGGTGTATCCGGAGATGAGGTTCTAAGGGTAATGCTGTTAAGTTAAGGAAATTGTTAGCGCCGTAATGACTTGCTTCCCCCTTCGGGTACTGCCATTAAGTTAAGGAAATCGTTAGCTACGTAACGTCTTGCTTCCCCCTTCGGGGGAA
>ERZ1026884.1613-NODE-1613-length-11760-cov-7.394703_pt1 | contig 11760 bp, 9 predicted proteins | sample MGYA00380172_ERZ1026884 | MGnify/ENA primary metagenome ERZ1026884 (study PRJEB33269, sample SAMEA4719808) | human gut metagenome | biome: human-associated habitat; feature: organic feature; material: feces | place: Cameroon | collected 2013-10 ... | reverse complement strand
TTGAATGACAGGCCGGTGGCCTGTCAGATCCGCGGACCGACCGACCCGCAGGGAGACAGGTGGCACGGCGAAGCCGTGACGGATGAGGTGTAGCCGCGCAGCGGCGTAACCCCTCCAGTCCCAAAAAAGGGAGCACCCCGCAGGGGTGCTCCCTTTCCGTCGTTCTTTATCTCTTTTTCCCGTTGAGCGCCACCATGCCTGTCAGGGACAGAAGCGCCAGCGCGCCATACAGCGCCGCGCCGGGGTCGGCGGTCTTTGGGGAGCTGACCGGCGGCTCCGCGGGCGGGGTGTAGTAATAGCCGCTGGAGGGCTTCTTCTCCCATTTCGCCGTGAGGGTCAGCGGGGCGATGACCGGCTTGCTGAAATCATACGCGCCGTCTGCATCCTTCCAGCCGATAAATGTATACCCCGACTTGGTGGGATCATCAGTGGGTTTGGCCACCTTCTGCCCACGGAGCACAGTCTGCGAATCGACAGCCGTACCGCCCTCCGAAGCAAACGTTACGGTCTCGTAGGCTTTGGCATTGATCGTGCCGCTGCCGGTCACCGTCCCGTAGAATGTACCACCGTCATATTCCTTACTCAAATCACTGCCGATCCGCCCATCATTATTGACAGTTCCATAGAAATTCCCACCACATATCTCCCCCGTGTTATTCACAGTCTTGCGGAACTCACCCCCAAAAATCATCGTTTTGTTTGTCACCGTATCAAGGAAAGTCCCGCCATATATCCAGCCGCCTTCATTGACCACAGGCACATTGAATGTCCCCTTTGTAATGTGGCCGCCGGCATTCCGCACCTCACCAACGGAAAACTCACCACCGCTAATCGTTCCACAATTAAACACATTGCCTTGGAATTTCCCATCGGAGATCGTCCCGCCAGAAGCATTATAAACAAGCCCAGTAAACGTCCCTTTGCTGATCGTACTGCGATTGTCAACATCGCAGCTGATTGGGATCATTGCTTGTAAAGTACCATCATTGCAAATAGCAAATCCCGTTCCATCATCGCTCTGCTTAGACAGGGTTCCCTCAATACTGCCGCCATTCAAATTAAATGTGCCCATATTATGCACTCCACCGCTGCCGGCGCCGCTCCTGTATATACAATTCCTGATACAACTATTCCCTCTCATAGTAAAGGTACCCGCACTGTATACACCGCCGCCGCTGCTGGCATTACACCCCTCAATGGTGCTGCTGCCGCTCATGGTGAACGTACCGCCCGCAGCCACATACACGCCGCCGCCATCGCTCCAGACATAGCATCCCTTGATGCTGCCGCCGTACATGTTGAACGTACACTTATCCGACACATATACGCCGCCGCCATAAGCGTGGGTATAGCCATTTCCAATCCCCACGATGTTGCCACCGTACATTTCGAGTTTACCATCAAGGATTTTTATACCACATGTATCGATGCTGCTGCCGGCATCGCCATAGATCACGCCACCTGTTACAGTCACTATACCATCGCCTGTGGCATTGTCAGCAGCTTTTGTCCATCCTGTTTCACCCGCATTAAATCTGTGCTGAAGGTTTCCCGTGTTGCTGTCGATCAACGTCAGTGTTGCGTCCGACCGTATTACAACCATGTCATATTTATCCGTGTGCATTCGGGTCAGCATATGCCCGTCCATATCCAGCGTAACCGCTTTCTCAATATACAGCGACGAAGTAAGAGTAATATCCTGCGTCATCCTAACGGATTTGCCATCCGCCACAGCCTTTTTCAATGTTGTCTCGTCGGTCACCTCCGTAAACGTCTCCTGCGTTGTCCCAGAGTTTCTCTCCCCCTCGGCAGTGTCAGCCCAAGCGGTGCACACCAGGGGATTTGTTACATCCCCCGATGTAACAAAAGCTGCCCATATGGGCAGCGCGCATACCAATACCAGGGTCATCAGAATGGGGAGCAGTCGTCTCTTCATGGCGGTTCCTCCTTCTATGGCTCACATATTTCTCTCCCGGGCTTGTGTGCCGCAAAATTTCTTGTTGGGAAAGTTTTTTGGCGCGCAGGCTCTGTTGTACGACCATCTTACCAGAAAGTATCGCGAAAGGCAACGGGAATATCCAGATGTCGGCATAACAAATCCGCGTACCAACCATTAACCAAACTTATATCATCAAAGGACACGTCCTCGTTAGCCTTCCCCTTGAGGGCACCCCAGTGCGCGCCGCGAAGCAAGTGCCCTTGGGGTACACACTGGGGGTGTGCACAGCTGAAGGTGCTCCCGCAGGGGGCGGATGAGGTGTCCCACCCGCAGGCGGTACCCCCCCATACCCGGCGGCGTCAGCCGCCACCTACCAAAGCCGCCCTCGGGGCGGCTTTGGCGCGATTTGATAATCGCCCATGCGTCCAACACACCAGCCCCTACCTCTACACCGCATCAGCGGCAGCGGCGCAAGAGGTACAAGCAATCCCCTGAACCGACAACGACACCCACCGTGCCCATTCCGCGAAATCAGCACCGTCAAATTTGCACTTACCCTCCCCGCGCAAGGAAGTCTTGAAACGTAGTTTCAAGTGGCGCTTTTGGTTACTTTTGTCGCCGGGGACAAAAGTAACTCGCGCTCGGGAGCGCGAAACTCTCCCCCCCGCGCCCGCAGGCGCAGCATCTTCCGCCGCCGTGGCGGCGCCCCCCAAAAAAACATAAAAAAGAGACCGTCTTGCGGTCTCTTTTTTATTACATTCTTCCGCTGATCCGCAGTCGGTTCAGCGCGCGGGCCAGGTTGCCCTGGGCCAGCTGGTACTCAGCCATGCTGCGCTTCTGCCGCAGCTCCTCCTCCGCCTCCCGGCGGGCCCGGAGCGCACGGTTCACGTCGATATCCTCCGGCCACTCCGCCGCGTCCAGCAGCAGAAGCACCCGGTCCCCGTCGATCTTGAACAGCCCCGGCGCCACCGCCGCCCGGCGGTGCTCGCCGTCCTCCGTCTCGAACCGCAGCTCGCCGGCGCACACCGCGCCCACAGCGTTGCTGTGGCCGGCCAGCACACCGTACTCGCCGTCCGTCACGGGGATGACCGCCGACACGCACTTGCCCTGAAAGAAGGGCACGCTGGCCGCCAGCACGTCCAGTTGGAACACGGCCGCCATCACATACCGCCTTTCTTCAGCTCCTCGGCCTTGCGCTTCACGTCGTCAATGGTGCCCGCGTTGAAAAACGCCGCCTCGGGATACTCGTCCATCGCGCCGGACAATATCTCCTTAAAGCCCCGCAGCGTCTCGTGCAGCGGCACGAACACGCCGGGTGCGCCGCTGAACTTCTCCGCCACATAGAAGGGCTGGGACAGGAACCGCTGGATACGGCGCGCCCGCGCCACGGTCTTCTTGTCCTCGTCGCTGAGCTCTTCCATACCCAGAATGGCGATGATATCCTGCAGCTCCCGGTACTTCTGCAGCGTGGACTGCACCGCCCGGGCGATGTTGTAGTGCTCCTCGCCCACGATGTCCGGCTCCAGAATGCGGGAGGTGGACTCCAGCGGGTCCACAGCGGGATAAATACCCTGCTCCGCGATCTTACGGCTCAGCACCGTGGTGGCGTCCAGATGGGAGAACGTGGTGGCCGGCGCCGGGTCGGTCAGGTCGTCCGCGGGCACATACACCGCCTGCACGGAGGTAACAGACCCGTTCTTGGTGGAGGTGATGCGCTCCTGCAGTGCGCCCATCTCCCCCGCCAGCGTGGGCTGATAGCCCACGGCGGAGGGCATGCGTCCCAGCAGCGTGGAAACCTCGCTGCCCGCCTGGACAAAACGGAAAATATTGTCGATAAACAGCAGCACGTCCTTGTGCTCCTGGTCGCGGAAGTACTCCGCCATGGTCAGGCCGCTGAGCGCCACGCGCATACGCACGCCGGGGGACTCGTTCATCTGCCCGAAAACCAGCGCCGTCTTGTCGGACACGCCGCTTTCCCGCATCTCGCCCCACAGGTCGTTGCCCTCGCGGCTGCGCTCGCCCACGCCGGTGAAGATAGAATAGCCGCCGTGCTCCATGGCCACGTTGTGGATCAGCTCCTGGATCAGCACGGTCTTGCCCACACCGGCACCGCCGAACAGACCGATCTTGCCGCCCTTGGGATACGGCTCGATCAGGTCGATGACCTTGATGCCCGTCTCCAGAATATCCGCGGCGGGCATCTGCTCGGCGAAGGTCGGCGCGGCGCGGTGGATCTCCCACCGGGGCGCGCTCTCGTCCACCGGCGGTTCGCCGTCGATGGGATCGCCCAGCACGTTGAACATACGTCCCAGCGTCTTCTCACCCACCGGCACCCGGATACCGTGTCCTGTGGCGGTGACGGTCAGCCCGCGGGCAAGCCCGTCGCTGCCTGCCATCATCACGCAGCGTACGGTCTTGTTCTCCAGGTGCTGCTCCACCTCCATGGTATAGCGCTGACCGTTCGCCTCCACGGTCAAGGCCTCATTGATGGCGGGCAGGCTCCCCTCCGGGAAGCGCACGTCGATAACGGGGCCGGAAATGCCCGTGATAGTACCTTGTTTCATTGAGGTCAGCCCTCCTTTTCTTTCTTGCTGCGCTGGGCGCGCTCACCGGCGGAGACCTCGGTGATCTCCTGGGTGATGGCGGCCTGGCGCGCCCGGTTGTACTGGACAGACAGGTCCTTCAGCAGCTCCTCCGCGTTCTGATCCGCCGCGTTCATGGCGGTCATGCGGGCGCTCTGCTCGCTGCAGAAGCTGTCCACCAGCGCGCTGTAAATATAGCCGGTCAGGCAGCTGCGGGCGGCGTTGTCCAGCACCGCCCCTGCGGACGGCACGAACTCATACGCCTTATCCCCGGCGGCAGCCGCCGCGGCGGCGTGAAAGTGCTCCCGGTGCATCGGCAGGATCCTCTCCTGCCGCACCACAGCCTCCAGGCCGTTCTTCATGTCGGTATAGATGACCCATACCGCGCTGATCTCTCCCGCGTCGAACCGTTCCAGCAGCAGCTCCGCGATGTGCCGCGCCCGGTCCAGCGTAGGGTTCTGCGCCGTGTAGTGAAAGCTCTCCTCGATGGCGATCCCCCGCTGGGTAAACCAGCGCCGGCCGTACTCGCCCACCACATACAACGCCGCGTCACCCTGGGCGGTCAGCAGCTGCTGCGCCTGCCGGATGGCGTTCTGGTTGTACGCGCCGGCCAGTCCCTTGTCCGCCGTGATCAGCAGGCACGCCGGCACGCCGGGCAGGGGCTTGGCATTGGGATCCACCGGATCCACATACCGGCTCTCTATGGTGCTGTCCGCGTTGAACACGCGGCCGATCTCCGTCTGCAATGCCTGGAAATAGGGCCGTGTGTTGTCCAGATCCTGTTTGGCCTTCCGCAGCTTCGCCTGGGAGATCAGATACATGGCGTGGGTGATCTTCTGGGTCTGCCGTACGCCTCCGATGCGTCGGCGGATCTCACTGGTGCTGGCCATGCGCTCACCGCCCGCCTGCGCGCTTGAATTTCTCCAGCGCCGTCTTTGCAAAGTCGTTGATCTGGCCACGCAGCTCGTCGTCCAGCGCCGCGCCCTGCTCCAGCTGGAGCATCAGGCTCTGCCGCTGCGCGGCGAACTCGCCCAGCAGGAAGTCCCGCAGGGCGCACACCTGCGCCACCGGCACCTGCTGATAGAGGTGCGCCATGGCCGTCACCAGCGTGACGATCTGCTGTCCCTGGCTCAGCGGGGCGCTGCGCCCCTGCCGCAGGATATACATCAGGCTCTGGCCGTAAGCCAGCTGGCTCTTCGTCTCCTCGTCCAGGTCGCTGGAGAACTGGGTGAACACCTCCATCTCGCGGTACTGGGCCAGGTCCAGGCGCAGGGTTCCCACGGCCTTCTTCATAGCCTTGGTCTGGGCCGCGCCGCCCACACGGGACACGGACAGACCCACGTTCACCGCCGGCCGGTGGCCGGAGAAGAACAGACTGCTCTCCAGGAAGATCTGGCCGTCGGTGATGGAGATGATGTTGGTGGGGATGTAGGCCGACACGTCGCCCGCCTGGGTCTCCACGATGGGCAGGGCGGTCATGCTTCCGCCGCCGCGCTCGTCGCTGAGCCGCGCCGCGCGCTCCAGCAGACGGGAGTGCAGATAGAACACGTCGCCGGGATACGCCTCGCGTCCGGGGGACCGCCCCAGCAGCAGGCTCAGCGCACGGTAAGCGATGGCGTGCTTGCTCAGATCGTCGTACACGATCAGCACGTCCTTGCCCTTGTTCATGAAATATTCGCCGATGGCCGCGCCGGCATAGGGCGCGATGTACTGCATGGACGCGGACTCGCCCGCACCGGCGCACACGACGATGGTGTAGCGCATGGCATCGTGCTTCCGCAGCAGCTCGGCGATCTGCGCCACGGAGCTGGCCTTCTGGCCGATGGCCACGTAGATGCAGATCATATCCTTCCCCTTCTGGTTCAGGATGGTGTCGATGGCGATAGCGGTCTTGCCGGTCTGGCGGTCGCCGATGATCAGCTCACGCTGGCCCCGACCGATGGGGAACATGGAGTCGATGGACAGAATGCCTGTCTGCATGGGAGTGTTCACCGGCTGGCGGTCAATAATGCCGGGTGCCGGGCTCTCGATCATGCGGTATTCATCCACCCGGATGTCTCCGCCGCCGTCAATGGGCGCGCCCAGGGCGTCCACCACGCGGCCGATCATGCCGTCGGACACGCCGATACCGGCGGTCTTTCCGGTGCGGTACACCGCCGTGCCCTCGCTGACCTCCTCCACGCGGCCGAACAGGATGCAGCCGATACGGCCGGAGCGCAGCTCCTGCACCATGCCCCGGATGCCGCCTTCAAACAGCAGGATCTCGCCGTAGGTGGCGCCCTCCAGGCCCTCCACATAGGCGATCCCGTCCGCCACGGTCAGTACGCTGCCCACCTCGCGGGCGCATACCTCCGGCACCCAGCTCTTCACCGCGTCCCGGATCAGGGGGATGACGGAGCCCTCACTCTTCAGTCCGGTCAGCCGTTCCTTCAGCTGCTCCAGCCGGCCCTCCGCCGTCCAGTCGATGACCTCGCTGCCCAGCTCAATGCGGAATCCACCCTGTGCGGTGCGGTCCTCCTGCCAGACCAGCTCGACGGCCTTGCCGTACTTTTTCGACAGCACATCCTCCAGCTTCTCTTTCTGCGCGCTGTCCGGCGGACAAGCGCTGAGCAGTTTCGCCGTCAGGCGTGCATCAGTGTTCATTCTGTTCCTCCTTCGCGGCATTCACGAAGGCGTCATAGGCCTGGGCCGTCTGGGCGGCCATCAGCTTCTCCATGGCGTCCTCGGCAATAGCCACCGCCTCGCGGTTGGCCTCGGCCACGATCTTCTGGCGCTCGCTCTCGGCGGCGTCCTTGGCATCGGACAGGATCTTGTCCGCCTGCGCCTTGGCCGCGTCGCGCTGCTGCTGAGCAAAGGCCTCCGCCTCCTTGGCGGCGGCGGCACGCTTCTCCTCCAGCACGGCGTCAAAGTCCGCCTCTCGCTGGGCCATGGCGGCCTTCAGCGCCTCGGTGTCCTTCTCCCGGGCCACGGCGGCGGCTTCCATATCCGCATAGTGCTTCTCCCGCTTTTCCATAAAGCGCTTCACCGGCTTGAACAGCAGCAGATACAGACCGCCCACCAGGATGGAGAAGTTGAAGAAGTGCAGCAATATCTGCTGCCAATCAATATTCAGAGGGATATTCATAGCGTCTCTCCCCGTTTCTTACAGCACGAAGATGATCAGGATGACCACCAGCAGGGCATAGATGATAGCGGTTTCCAGGAACACCAGACCCAGCATCATGGTGGTGCGGATCTTACCCTCGGCCTCCGGCTGACGGGCGATACCCTCGGCGGACTTGGCGATAGCCATACCCATACCGATGGCGCCGCCGGCGGCAGCCACACCGATGGCAACACCGGAAGCGATGGCCTTGGCGCTCACGCCGCTGTCGGCCGCTTCCTCGGTCTGGGCGGCGGTGCCGTCGGCAGGTGCGGTATCGGCGAACGCGGTCACGGTGAGCAGGGCAGTCAGTGCCAGCACCAGGCACAGCAGCAGGGCAAAGGCCTTCTTATTGAACAGCTTTTTCATGGTTTCTCTTTCCTCCGTCAGTTATTTACAGTTTCAGCTTTGATTTTTTTGTTTTTCTTGGGCTTGGGTGCGTGCTTTTCCGTAGTCTCTCCGTAGAACATGGAGGTCAGGGTGGTCAGCACGTAGGCCTGGATCAGCGCGTGGAGCAGCGTGAACAGCACGCCCACCACCACCGGCACAACGAAGCTCAGGGACACATAGTAGTACACCAGCTCCGTCACCAGCAGGCCGCTGAGCAGCGCGCCGAACATACGGAAGCTCATGGAGATGGGCAGGGAGAAATCCTTGAGGGCCTTGCCCGCGCCCTTTGCGCCGTTGGCCACGATGCCGCCCACCAGGATCACGCCGTAGGACAGGCAGCCCAGGGAGATGGCCGCGTTCACGTCCGACAGCGGGGCCGGCAGCGCGATGGTGTGTCCGCCCGTGGTGATGGCCTGGAAGCCGAACAGCTCAAATAGCGTGCCCACGAAGATGTACACGCCCGCGCCGAAGATGTATGCGCCCAGGAACTTGTTGCGATGCGGGCTGTTGCCCTTTGCCATGCCGTCGAACAGTCCTACCGCCGTCTCCAGCGCCATCTGCAGCTTTCCCGGTACCATCTTGAACCGGGGGATAACGAACACCCGCAGCAGTATCACCGCCAGCAGCAGTGCGCCCACCACCACCAGTGAGGATATGTACGCCGGATTCACGTCCTTCAGCCCGAACAGGCTGATGCGGTTCGTCCCGTGGAGCACCGCGTCACGCATGGCCTCCTGCACCGACTCCGACTTGCCGTGTCCGGGGACAAGCAGAGAACCGGCCAGGAACGCCGCGGTGATCAGCAGCCACACCACGATGAACCTGATTTTCTTCTTTTTTTCCATTCGTCTTTCACCTTTTACATCCGGTAAAATTTTTGTGCCGCGTCGCGTCGTAAAACGGCAGAAGCGGCACGGCGCCGACCCCGCCCTTCCGATTTCTTGTCGAAATCTTAACGTGCGGTACCAGCATCTTGACACTTCTTTTTTATTATAATAAAAACCCTGTGCTAACACAAGCTTTTTTTCGCCGCATTGCCTCCAACATTCCGCAGAAACCGTCACATTTTTTATCATTTCCCCTTATCTGACAGTCCCACCGTCTTTTCCCACGCTCTGCCGCCCCGGCCGCCCCGCAAAAAGCAGAGCGCCCCGCAGCAGCGGGGCGTTCTGTCGTCGTTATTTCCCGTTTCGTTTCTTGGCGAAGGCCGCCTTCTTCCGGGGCGACATCTTCCCCTTCTGCGCCAGCGGCTTCGCCGTGGGCGTCCCCCGCCGCCCCCGGTTGCCGGAGGCCTCCTTTTTCCGCCGCGGCTGGCGCTCCGGCCTCTCCGTCTTGACCGGCGGCTGACCGTAGGGCTCCCCTTTCCGCGGCCGGATCAGGCACTTCTTCTCGTACCCGATCAGGTCTGTCCGCCCCGTCTCCTCCAGGGCCTCCACCACCAGCGCCCGCTTCTCCGGCCGCGACCACTGCAAAAGCGCCCGCTGCATGGCCTTCTCCTTGGGATCCCTGGCCACATACACCTCCGACATATCCCGCGGATCGATGCCCGTGTAATACATACAGGTGGACAGCGTTCCCGGCGTGGGATAGAAATCCTGCACCTGCTCCGGCGTCCTGCCGTTTTTGTGCAGGAACTCCGCCAGCTCCACCGCGTCGCTGAGGGTACATCCCGGGTGGCTGGACATCAGATACGGCACCAGATACTGCTCCGTGCCACCCTCCTCGTTCAGCTTCTGGTACTGCCGCCAGAACTTCAGAAACACGTCAAAGTGCGGCTTTCCCATGTAGTCCAGCACCGAGCTGACGCAGTGCTCCGGCGCCACCTTCAGCTGTCCCGAGATATGGTACTTCACCAGCTCCTTAAAGAACGACCGGTCCTTGTCCTGCAGCATATAGTCGTACCGGATGCCGCTCCGCACGAACACCCGCTTGATCCCCGGTATCTCCCGCATCCGCCGCAGCAGCTCCGTGTACTCCGAGTGGTCCGCGTCCAGATTGGGGCACGGCTCCGGCGCCAGACAGCTGCGGTTCTTGCACATACCGCACCGCTTCTGCTTCTGGCAGCTGGTGTGGCGGAAGTTGGCGCTTGGCCCGCCCACGTCGTGGATGTACCCCTTGAACCCCGGCTCGTGGGTCAGCAGCTCCGCCTCCTCCAGCACCGACTCGATGGATCGGCTGGTGACCATCCGTCCCTGGTGGAAGGCCAGCGCACAGAAGTTGCACCCGCCGAAGCATCCCCGGTTGTGGGTGATGGAAAACTGTACCTCCTCGATGGCCGGTATGCCGTTCTTGTACATGGGATGCACCTGCCGGGTGTAGGGCAGGGCGTACAGGGCGTCCAGCTCCTCCCGCCGCAGTGGCCGCGCCGGCGGGTTCACCACCAGATACCGCCCCTCGCAGGGCTGCACCACCGCGCAGCCCCGGATGGGATCGTGCTCGTCGTATTCGATCTTCGTCGCCCGGGCATAGGCCGCCTTGTCCGCGCATACCGCCTCATACCCCGGCGCGTCCGCCCTGTGGAACTTCAGCTCGCCCACCTGGTCGGTGATGTACGCCGTCCCCGGTATGTCCGTCAGCTCCGACGGCGGTATCTTCCTCGCCAGACGCCGGGCGATCTCCGCCGTGGCGCTCTCGCCCATGCCGTACACCAGCAGGTCCGCCGGCGCGTCGAACAGTATGCTCCGCCGCACCTTGTCGTCCCAGTAGTCGTAGTGGGCGAACCGCCGCAGCGACGCCTCCAGCCCGCCGATAACGATGGGCACGTCCGGCCACGCCTCCCGCACCCGGTTGGCGTACACGATGGTGGGCCGGTCAGGCCGCTTGCCCATCTCTCCGCCCTCGCTGTACAGGTCGCGGGTCCGCCGCCGCTTGGCCACCGTGTAGTGGGCCACCATCGAGTCCAGGTTCCCCCCGCCGATCAGCACCCCGTACCGGGGCTTGCCCATGGCCCGGAAGTCCTCCGCCGAGTGCCAGTCCGGCTGGGGCAGTATCGCCACCCGATAACCCTTGCTCTCCAGCAGCCGCGCGATCAGTGTGGTGCCGAAGCTGGGGTGGTCGATATACCCGTCCGCCGTCACCACCAGAAAGTCATAGTAATACCAGCCCCGGTCGATCATCTCCTCCCGGCTCACCGGCAGAAATTCCATTCCTTTTTCCATGTGTTTTCACTCCCAACTTCCATCCTATCTTCGTCCCCCCTCCCGTCCGCAGGCGTCAGCCTTCCCCCTGATGAGGTCACAGGGAGACGGGTACCCAGGCCGCACAAGCCCAAGCCTTCCCCCTGGGGGGTTCGCGGTGTTGAATGACGCACCCCTCAAGCTTTCCCCTTGAGGGGTTCGCGGTGTTGAATGACAGGCCGGTGGCGTGTCAGACCCGCGGACCGACCGACCCGCAGGGAGACAGGTGGCGCGGCGAAGCCGTGACGGATGAGGTGTCCCTCGTCCCCCATCCCGCCGCAGCGTCAGGGGCTATTTCGCGCCCCGGCGCGAGCGCTTTATTTGTCTCCGACGGCCCCATTTCTTCCAACAGCGGAAGAAATGGGGGAAAGAACGCCGGCAGAAACTGCGTTTCTGCACTTCCTCAGCGCGCTATGCCTGTTCACTGCCACCCGCGCTTTCCCTCACGTAACCGGCGTTTTCCTGATTGTTGTCGGTCCCCCGACTGTGCCAGCACAGCTTTCCGCTGCCGCTGCCTGCTACTACGGCAAA
>ERZ1026884.1609-NODE-1609-length-11809-cov-3.599285_pt1 | contig 11809 bp, 10 predicted proteins | sample MGYA00380172_ERZ1026884 | MGnify/ENA primary metagenome ERZ1026884 (study PRJEB33269, sample SAMEA4719808) | human gut metagenome | biome: human-associated habitat; feature: organic feature; material: feces | place: Cameroon | collected 2013-10 ... | reverse complement strand
ATCAATTTCAGAACTATTCAGAATTGAAAAAAACAGGGTGCTATGCTATAATTTCTGATGGTGTGATAAAAAATTAACAATCTGATGGCCGCGCACAAAAGCTGCGGCGGAAAGGATGAATATGGCAGACAGAGTTGTTATTGCAAGCGCTTGCCGCACTGCGGTAGGCAAGATGGGCGGCGCACTTTCCACGACCCCCGCAGCAGAGCTGGGTGCAATCGTCATTAAGGAAGCCGTAAAGCGTGCAGGAATCAAGCCGGAGGATGTGGATCAGGTATTTATGGGCTGCGTCATTCAGGCAGCACAGGGACAGAACGTTGCAAGACAGTGCTCTCTCAAGGCAGGACTGCCGGTAGAGACTCCCGCAGTGACTCTGAACGTTGTATGCGGATCCGGACTGTATGCAGTAAATCTTGCTGCAGATCTGATCAAGGCCGGTGAGGCGGACATCGTCGTAGCAGGCGGTACCGAGAATATGTCGATGGCTCCCTACGCACTTCCGAAGGCTCGTTTCGGATATCGTATGAACAACGGAACGGTTGTTGACTGCATGGTCAACGATGCTCTGTGGGATGCATTCAACAACTATCATATGATTCAGACTGCTGATAACGTAGCAAAGCAGTGGGGACTTACCAGAGAAGAGCTGGATGAGTTTGCAGCATGCTCTCAGACGAAGACTGCTGAGGCGCAGGAAGCAGGCAAGTTCAAGGAAGAGATCGTTCCGGTTGAAATCAAGCAGAAGAAGCAGACGATTGTTTTCGATACGGATGAAGGCCCTCGCGGCAGACAGACCGCAGCAGACATTGCGAAGCTTCGCGCAATCAATCCTGACGGCGTAACCACGGCAGGAAACGCATCCGGAATCAACGACGGTGCTGCAGCAATCGTTGTGATGAGTGAGTCCAAGGCGAAGGAGCTCGGTGTAACTCCCATGGCAGTCTGGACCGCAGGCGCTCTTGGCGGCGTTGATCCCTCCATCATGGGTGTCGGCCCTGTCGCAGCAACCAGAAAGGTTCTGAAGAAGACCGGCCTGACCATTGATGATTTCGATCTTTATGAAGCAAACGAGGCTTTTGCCGCACAGTCTGTTGCAGTCGGCAAGGATCTTGGCTTTGATATGAACAAGCTGAATGTCAATGGCGGCGCAATCGCAATCGGACATCCGGTAGGCGCATCCGGCGCACGTATCCTGACCACTCTTCTGTATGCAATGAAGGACCGCGATGCGAAGCGCGGACTTGCAACTCTCTGCATCGGCGGCGGAATGGGCTGTGCAACGGTTGTTGAGAAGTACGAGGCATAAACAGCAGCTGACAGCAACTGTTTAATAGTGAAAGGAAGGCTTCCAATGGGTTTTGTAAATTATGAAGTAGAGGGCGCGGTAGGCGTGATCACCATCAATCGTCCGCAGGCTCTGAACGCACTGAATTCTCAGGTTCTGGATGATCTCGCTGCAGTGATCGACGGCGTGGATCTGAACGCAGTCCGCTGCCTGATTCTTACCGGTGCCGGTGACAAGTCCTTTGTTGCAGGAGCAGACATCGGAGAGATGTCCACTCTGACCAAGGAAGAGGGCGAGGCATTCGGCAAGAAGGGAAACGATCTGTTCCGCAGAATTGAGACGCTTCCGATTCCGGTCATTGCAGCCATCAACGGCTTTGCTCTTGGCGGCGGCAATGAGATCGCAATGAGCTGCGATTTCCGCATCTGTGCAGAGAACGCAGTATTTGGTCAGCCTGAGGTTGGCCTTGGCATCACTCCGGGCTTTGGCGGTACACAGAGACTGGCTCGTCTGATCGGACCCGGAATGGCGAAGCAGCTGATCTACACAGCCCGCAACATCAAGGCAGATGAGGCATTCCGCATCGGACTTGTAAACCAGGTTGTTCCGCAGGAGGAGCTCCTTCCCACTGCGAAGAAGCTGGCTTCGGTGATCGCAGGAAATGCTCCGATTGCAGTCCGTGCATGCAAGGAAGCCATCAACACCGGCATTCAGCAGGAGATGGATGATGCTCTTGTGACCGAGGAGAAGCTGTTCGGCTCCTGCTTCGAGTCTGAGGATCAGAAGGAAGGCATGGCGAACTTCCTCCGCAAGAAGGACGATCCTGCCAAGGTGAAGCACGTCGCATTCCAGAACAAATAAAGAAGACACCAGGTGCCCGGGATTACACCGGGCATCTTGTCATGATAAAACTCAGTTGAGGAGGAAATTCAAATGAAAGTAGCAGTCATTGGTGCAGGTACCATGGGATCCGGCATTGCCCAGGCTTTTGCTCAGAGCGATGCAGTTGAGAAGGTTTATCTTTGCGACATCAAGCAGGAGTTCGCAGATGGCGGCAAGGCCAAGATCAAGAAGTCTCTGGACAAGAGAGTAGCAAAGGGCAAGATGGAGCAGGCTGCAGAGGATGCTCTTCTGGGCAAGATCGTAACCGGACTTTCCGACATTGCCGTAGATCCTGACCTGGTTGTTGAGGCGGTTCTTGAGAAGATGGATCTGAAGCATGAGACCTTCAAGAAGCTTCAGGACGAGATCGTTAAGAATCCTGACTGCATCTTCGCTTCCAACACCTCTTCCCTGTCCATCACCGAGATCGGCGCAGGCCTTTCCAAGCCCGTTGTTGGCATGCACTTCTTCAATCCGGCTCCTGTTATGAAGCTGATCGAGGTCATCAAGGGCGCCAACACTCCGGATGACGTTGTAGCAAAGGTTAAGGAGATCTCCGAGAAGCTTGGCAAGACCCCTGTTGAGGTCAATGAGGCTGCAGGCTTCGTTGTAAACCGTATCCTGGTTCCGATGATCAACGAAGGCATCTGCGTATATGCAGCAGGCGTTTCCGATATCGAGGGTATCGATACCGCTATGAAGCTTGGCTGCAATCACCCGATGGGACCGCTTGAACTCGGCGACTATATCGGACTGGACATTGTTCTTGCAATCATGGATGTTATCTACAGCGAGACCCATGATTCCAAGTACGCAGCAAGCCCGCTCCTTCGCAAGATGGTTCGCGCAAAGAAGCTTGGCTGCAAGACCGGCATCGGCTTCTACGATTACAGCGATGGCCAGAAGGTTCCTACGGACAGAAAGTAATCCGAAGGGTTTCCGGAACGTTATTTCTGCCCCTGCCTGACTGCGGCGGACGGATTTCTCCATCTGCTGCACCGGGCGGGGATTGAAACATATTAATGTGTAAAAGGAGAGTACAACATGGACTTTCAGTTAAGCAAAGAACATGAAATGGCAAGATCTCTGTTCAAGGATTTTGCTGAGAAGGAAGTAAAGCCCCTTGCAATCGAGGTCGACGATACCCACGAGTTCCCTCGTGAGACCGTTTCCAAGATGCAGAAGCTTGGCTTCATGGGCATCCCGATTCCGAAGGAATACGGCGGACAGGGCTGCGATCCTCTGACCTATGTAATGTGTGTCGAGGAGCTCGCGAAGGTATGCGGAACCACCTCTGTTATCGTATCCGCACACACCTCTCTGTGCTGCGATCCGATCATGACCTTTGGTACCGAAGAGCAGAAGCAGAAGTATCTGATTCCGCTTGCACAGGGCAAGCTCCTTGGTGCATTCGGTCTGACTGAGCCCGGCGCCGGCACAGACGCACAGGGTGTTCAGACCAAGGCAGTTCTTTCCGAAGACGGAAAGGAATGGATCCTGAACGGCTCCAAGTGCTTCATCACCAACGGTAAGGAAGCAGACATCTACATCATCATTGCTTATACCGACATTGTCGAGGACAAGAGAGGCAGAAAGCAGAAGAAGTTCTCCGCATTTATCGTTGAGAAGAACACACCTGGATTCACCTTCGGAACCAAGGAGAACAAGATGGGTATCCACGGTTCTTCCACCTATGAGCTGATTTTCCAGGATATGCACATTCCGGCTGAGAACCTTCTCGGCGCAAGAGGAAAGGGCTTCCCGATCGCCATGCACACTCTGGACGGCGGCCGTATCGGAATCGCTGCACAGGCACTCGGACTTGCTGAGGGCGCTCTTGACCGCACCATCGCTTATGTCAAGGAGAGAAAGCAGTTCGGAAGATCCATCGCACAGTTCCAGAACACACAGTTCCAGCTTGCCAATATGGCTACTCAGATTGAGGCTGCAAAGCTTCTCGTATATCAGGCTGCTGATGCGAAGAAGAACAAAGACCGCTACTCCGTAGAGGCTGCAAAGGCAAAGCTCTTTGCTGCAGAGACGGCAATGGAAGTTACAACCAAGTGCGTACAGCTCTTCGGCGGCTATGGCTACATCAAGGAGTACGAAGTTGAGCGTATGATGCGTGATGCGAAGATCACTGAGATCTACGAAGGAACATCTGAAGTTCAGCGCATGGTTATTTCCGGAGATCTTCTGAAGTAATTCGATTCTGACTATAAGGAGAAAACATATGAAAGTAGTAGTTTGCGTAAAGCAGGTTCCCGATACAAAGGGTGGCGTTAAGTTCAAACCCGATGGAACGCTGGACAGAGCAGCTATGCTTGCCATCATGAACCCGGATGACAAGGCAGGCCTGGAAGCAGCGCTTCGTTTAAAGGATCAGTACGGCGCAGAGGTTACCGTTCTGACCATGGGCCTTCCGAAGGCAGATGCAGTTCTTCGCGAAGCCTTCGCAATGGGCGCAGACAAGGGTGTTCTGGTTACTGACCGTGTTCTCGGCGGTGCAGATACCTGGGCTACCTCCCAGACCATCGCAGGAGCACTCAGAAATCTGGATTACGATCTGATCATCACCGGCCGTCAGGCTATCGATGGCGATACCGCACAGGTTGGCCCTCAGATCTCCGAGCACCTTCATCTTCCGCTGATCTCCTACGCAGAGGAGCTCTCTGTGGATGAGGCGGAGAAGACCGTTACCGTTAAGCGTCAGTATGATGACGGATATCACATTGTCAAGGCAAAGATGCCCTGCCTGGTTACCTGCCTGGCAGAGCTGAACGAGCCCCGCTATATGACTCCCGGCGGAGTATTTGATGCATTCCAGAAGGAAGTTACTGTATGGGGAAGAAAAGATCTGAAGGATGTAGAAGATTCCAACATCGGTAAGGTTGGTTCCCCGACTGTGATCGCCAAGGCTTCTGATAAGGTTGCCAAGGGCAAGGGTGTGAAGGTTGTTCCGGATTCACCTGAAGAGGCAGCTGATTATATCGTAAACGTACTGAACGAGAAGCACGTGATCTAACAGGAGGAAGAAACAATGGCATTAGAGGATTACAAAGGAGTATTTATCTTTGCTCAGCAGGTTGATAACAAGATCAGCCCCATTGCTTTGGAGCTTCTGGGCAAAGCAAATGATCTGGCAAAGGATCTGGATGACAAGACCGTTACTGCAGTTCTGATCGGATCCGGCGTAAAGGATCTTGCAGACGAGCTGGCAGCTTACGGCGCAGATCGCGTCATCGTTGTAGATGATCCTGAGCTGAAGGATTATCGCACAGAGCCTTATGCACACGCTCTGGCATCGGTTGTGAATGAGTTCAAGCCGGAGATCCTTCTGGTTGGCGCTACGGCAATCGGCCGTGACCTTGGCCCCCGTGTATCGGCAAGAGTTCACACCGGACTGACCGCTGACTGCACACAGCTTGAAATCGGTGATTTCCCGCTGATCGCTGTTCCCGGACAGGAGCAGAAGCACAAGCAGCTGCTGATGACCCGTCCTGCATTCGGCGGCAACACCATCGCTACGATTGCATGCCCGGACTATCGTCCTCAGATGGCAACCGTTCGTCCCGGTGTTATGCAGAAGCTGACTCCCGACAACAGCCGCAAGGCAGAGGTTGTCGAGTTCAATCCCGGATTTGTTCCGGACAACTGCTACACCGAGATTCTCAAGATCGTCAAGGAAGTATCTTCTGTTGCTGACATTCAGGCAGCAAAGATCCTTGTTTCCGGTGGCCGCGGAGTTGGCAGCCCTGAGAACTTCAAGCTTCTGGATGATCTTGCAGAGGTTCTGCACGGAACCGTTTCCTGCTCCCGCGCAGTTGTAGATTCCGGCTGGAAGCCGAAGGATCTGCAGGTTGGACAGACCGGCAAGACGGTTCGCCCTCACGTATATTTTGCAATCGGTATTTCCGGTGCAATCCAGCACGTTGCAGGTATGGAAGAGTCTGATATCATCATTGCGATCAACAAGGATGAGAACGCTCCGATCTTCGACGTTGCAGATTACGGCATTGTCGGCGATCTGAACAAGGTTGTTCCGCTTCTGACTGAGAAGCTGAAGGCTGCTATTGCTGCAAAAGCAGGTGCATAATTCAGTAAGAATATGACCAAACGAGGCGGGCTGCATCTGCAGCCCGCTTTTACATTTCACGCAAAAGGAACAGAACGAATCCATGAAAAGATTACTGACTGTGCAGGATATCTCCTGTGTAGGGAAATGTTCACTGACGGTGGCACTGCCGATCATTTCGGCCATGGGTGTAGAAGCCTGCCCTCTTCCGACGGCGCTCCTTTCCGCGCATACAGCGTTTTCTCATTTTACCTTCCGGGATCTTACGGATGAAATTCCAGACATTGAGAAAGCCTGGGAACAGGAAGGCATCAAATTTGATACGATCGAGAGCGGATATCTGGGATCCGTCCGCCAGGTGGAGCTGGTCCGTGAGCTGGGAGAGCGGTTCCGAAAAAATGCGGACTGCCTTCAGATTGTGGATCCGGTGATGGCGGATCACGGAAAGCTCTATAAGGGATTTACGCAGGACTTTGCAGAGGCAATGAAGAAGCTCTGTGCTTCGGCAGATGTGATTGTTCCGAATCTGACGGAAGCCTGCCTTCTTACGGGAAGGGAGTATCGGAGCGATGCGGATGAGACCTTCTGGGAAGAGGTTCTGAAGGACCTTGGGAAGCTTGGCTGCAGCGATGTGATTATCACAGGGTTTCAGAGGGCGGATGGAATCGGCGTGATGTCGCTCCATAAAGAGAAGGGACATCAGATCTGCAGAACGTACCTGAATGAGAGACTTCCTGAAAGCATGCATGGAACGGGAGATATTTTTGCCAGCGTGCTGTCCGGTGCGCTGACGCTGGGAAAGCCTCTGGAGGATGCGCAGAAGCTTGCGGTGGATTTCACACTGGAGTGTATCCGAAAGACGGTGGAGGATCGGGAACGGGTCTTTTACGGAGGGAACTTCGAACAGGCAATTCCGATGCTGATCAGCAGGCTCTGCGGAAAATGAGATTCGTCCCTGCGGCGGAATGGAAGGCAATACAATGGCGAAGAAAGAAAAAGAAGTAAAAACAAATGCAATGCGTATTCTGGATCGCTTGAAGATCAGCTACACGCATGAATCCTATGAGCCGGATGACTTTGTGGATGGAATTCAGACGGCAGACAAGCTGGGACTTCCTCATGAGCAGGTGTACAAAACGCTGGTTACGGTCGGCAATGACCGCGAGCATTATGTTTTTGTGATCCCGATCGAAAAGGAGCTGGACCTGAAGAAATGCGCGAAATCTGTCGGTGTAAAATCTGTGGAAATGATTCACGTAAAGGATCTGTTCCAGCTTACCGGCTATATGCGCGGCGGATGCACCTCAATCGGCATGAAGAAGGCTTTTGTGACCAGAGTGGACGCGTCCGCAGAGGGGCTGGAGAGAATGTATGTCAGCGGAGGAAAAATCGGCTGTCAGATCTGTCTTGCGCCCCTGGACCTGCTGAAAGCGGACGGCGGAGAATTTGCGGATCTGTGCATGTAATTTGCACATGTAAAGTTTTATAATAAGAAAAGCAGAAAAACTGCAAACAATTATTGTGGAGGGTAAGATCAATGGCACTTAGAAAAGTTGTAATCGCCGGCGCCTGCAGAACGGCTATCGGCAAATTTGGCGGAACTCTGAAGGACATTCCGGCAGCAGATCTTGGAACAGTCGTGATCAAGGAAGCACTTCGCCGTTCCGGTGTGAAGCCGGAGCAGGTGGATGAAGTTTACATGGGCAACGTCATTCAGGCAGGAAACGGCCAGAACCCGGCAAGACAGGCAGCTGTCAATGCAGGCATTCCGGTAGAGGTGCCTGCAACGACCATCAACGTACTGTGCGGTTCCGGACTTCACTGCGTAAACCTCGCCGCGAAGCTGATCGCGATGGGCGACAAGGACATCATCGTTGCCGGCGGCATGGAGAACATGGACGCGGCTCCTTATCTGCTGACAAAGGCAAGATTCGGCTACAGAATGAATTCCGGTGAGATTGTGGACTCCATGATCCGCGATGCACTGACGGACGCTTTCGGCGGCTACCATATGGGAATCACGGCAGAGAATATCGCAGAGCAGTGGGGCCTGACCCGCGAGCAGCTCGATGAGTTCTCTGTCAATTCCCAGAACAAGGCAGAGAAGGCCATTGAGTCCGGAAGATTCAAGGATGAAATTGTTCCGGTTGAAATCAAGACGAAGAAGGGAACCGTCGTCTTCGACACCGATGAAGGAAACCGCCCTGGAACAACCCTGGAGGCTCTTGCGAAGCTGAAGCCTGCCTTCAAGAAGGACGGCATTGTCACCGCAGGAAACTCTTCGGGAATCAATGACGGTGCGGCTGCGATGATCGTTATGAGCGAGGAGAAGGCGAAGGAGCTTGGGGTAACTCCTATGGCAACCTGGATCGGCGGCGAGCTGGCAGGCGTAGACCCTTCCATCATGGGCGTAGGACCGATTTATGCAACCCGCAAGGTAATGGAGAAGACTGGCTATAAGATCGAAGATTTCGATCTTTACGAGGCAAATGAGGCCTTTGCGGCACAGTCTCTGGCAGTTGCACATGACCTTGGCTTTGATCCCGAGAAGCTCAACGTGAACGGCGGCGGCATTGCTCTCGGTCATCCGGTCGGATGCTCCGGCGCAAGAATTCTGGTTACCCTTCTGTATGAGATGCAGAAGAGAGATGCACACAAGGGACTTGCAACCCTGTGCGTAGGCGGCGGAATGGGCTGCGCAGCGATTGTAGAGAGATAACTGTCCGCGATGGGCAATGATCGGATTGCTGTTCACAAAGGTGAAATGAAGATAATATAGGAGAGGGGCTGTCGCTGAGCGACAGCCTCTCTTTTTGGCAGCAGTGAAGATGTCTGACTGCACAACAAAAAAACCGGAAAACCTTGATTCTAAAGGCTTTCCGGTTTCTGTATGTGACAAGATTCGAACTCGCGACCTTCTGGTCCGTAGCCAGACGCTCTATCCAGCTGAGCTACACATACATTTCTGTCACGTCATTACTGCCGCAACAACATGATTAAATATACGCGTACAGTAGATGTTTGTCAAGAAGAAAGTAAAAAATAATTTATTCCGGTTTGATCTCTCCGACAGTTTCTCCCTCAAAGAGAGTTCCCTCAATCATGACATGCTGGACCAGCGTTGTCTTCGGCCGTTCGATCAGCGCAATCAGCTTCTCGGCTGCCTGCGCACCGATTGCTTCCGTGTCCTGGCGGATTGTTGTCAGCTTCGGCTCCAGGTGTCTTCCCAGTCGGATTCCATCGTATCCGGCAATCGAAATATCTTTTCCGATCGTCAGACCTTCTGCACGCACGGCATTCATTCCTCCGAGAGCGGCAAAATCGTCCGGATACAGAATACAGGTCGGCGGCTCCTTCAGCTTCAGCAGCTCCATGGTGCGCGCATACGTGGTATCTGTGTCACGGTATGCTGCCTCTACAATATACTCATCCGGAATCGTAAGACCCAGATCATAGCAGGTCTTGTAGAAGCTTGCGAGGCGGGCCTGCGTAACTGCAGAATCAAATCCGTGAACATATGCGATTCTGCGGTGGCCGCGCTGATAGATATAATTCACAAGATCACGGATTCCGGCCACATTGTCCGATTGAATGACCATGCGGTTGTCAAAGACATGATCGATTGTAACGATCGGAATGTTGCTCCGGACCAGCTCCACAACATCGGGATCATAGAAATCCACGCAGGCAATGCATACTCCGTCAAAGCCACGATATCTTGCATGGGCGAGATAGGACATCCGGTTGCTTCTTGTGGTATTACTGTTAATGAAGGTCAGATCGTAGCCGAGGGCCTCCGCGTGACGCTTGAAGCTGTCCAGAAGTGCTGCATAATAGTCATGCGTCAGACCGCTCTGCGCCTCGTCCACAAAGAGAATCCCAAGGTTATAGGTACGATTGGTTTTCAGTGCCTTTGCTGCGGAGTTGGGCATGTAACCAAGATTCATCGCAGTCTTGCGAATACGTTCCTTGGTTTCTTCACTGACGTCATTATGATTGTTAAGTGCCTTGCTTACGGTAGCAATCGACACCCCACAGGCCGCTGAAATATCCTTGAGCGATACCATTCCTTACCCCTTTCTGCATTTCCCTCTCGTTCCATTGTACACGAAAATGACAGGATTTTTCTGGATGTCCTTAATCGTTTACGATTATAGAATAGTACATTATGTTACATATTACAAGATTTTACTGTGCAGAGATGTTAAAAATGCAGATTTCATCGCACTTTGATGGGATAAACCTTGCTTTTTTGCCTGTGCGATGCATATAATAGCCATGTTAAATTGTGTTTTGTTACTTAAACGTTTTCTGTATCTATCATCATTTTATTTGGGGGAAATGCAAAAGGAGGTATTATGAAATTCGGTTACTTTGATGATAATGCCATGGAATATGTCATCACAACTCCGAAAACACCGCTTCCCTGGATTAACTATCTGGGAAACAAGGATTTCTTCAGCCTGATTTCCAACACAGACGGCGGATATTCCTTCTATAAGGATGCAAAGCTTCTTCGACTGACTCGCTATCGTTACAACAATGTTCCGTACGACAGCAACGGCAAGTATTTTTATATCAAAGAGGGGAACGAAATCTGGAATCCTGCATGGCAGCCGACCAAGACGGAGCTGGACTCCTATGAGTGCCGCCATGGTCTTGGATACTCCAGATTTACCGCATCCAAGAACGGGATTGCATCGGATCTTCTGTGCTTTGTTCCGTTGAATGACACCTGCGAGATCGAGCAGATCAAGCTCACCAACAACACAGACGAAGCAAAAGAGGTTCAGCTCTTCTCTTATGTGGAATGGTGCCTCTGGAATGCGTCTGACGACTGCGAGAACTTCCAGCGAAACCTTTCTACCGGTGAGGTCGAGCTGGTGGATTCTACAATTTTCCATAAGACCGAGTATCGCGAGCGCCGCAATCACTACGCGGTATATTCCGTCAATGCGAAGATCGATGGCTTTGACACGATTCGCAGCGAATTTATGGGCTTCTACAATGGTCCGGATAAACCGCAGGCGGTTCTTGAGGGAAAATGTCACAATTCGGTGGCAAGCGGATGGTCTCCGATTGCTTCGCATCAGCTGAATCTGACACTGGCTCCCGGTGAAACCAGATCCTTTGTTTTTGTTCTCGCATACATCGAGAATCCGGAGGATGAGAAGTGGGCCGAGGGAACGACTGCCAGAGATGAGATCATTAACAAGACGAGAGCATGGGCGCTTCTGGATCGCTACAAGACAGACGCCGATGTGGATCGCGCATACACAGAGCTGAAGGATTACTGGAAGGATCTTCTGACACACTATACGGTTCATACCGGAAACGACAAGGTAAACCGTATGGTCAATATCTGGAACCAGTATCAGTGCATGATCACCTTCAACATGAGCCGTTCTGCTTCCTACTATGAATCCGGAATCGGCCGTGGCATGGGCTTCCGTGATTCCTGTCAGGATCTTTTCGGCTTTGTACACCTGATTCCGGAACGTGCAAGGGAGAGAATCATTGACATTGCTTCCACACAGTTCCAGAACGGCTCTGCTTATCATCAGTAC
>ERZ1026884.1608-NODE-1608-length-11816-cov-4.681915_pt1 | contig 11816 bp, 8 predicted proteins | sample MGYA00380172_ERZ1026884 | MGnify/ENA primary metagenome ERZ1026884 (study PRJEB33269, sample SAMEA4719808) | human gut metagenome | biome: human-associated habitat; feature: organic feature; material: feces | place: Cameroon | collected 2013-10 ... | reverse complement strand
TCTTCCTTTATATTTATTACATTATATATTATTCAAGCCCCATTTTAGCTGCAAGTTCGGCTGTTTGAAGTTCAATAAGCTTTGATACACCCTTTTCCTGCATTGTAACACCGTAAAGAACATCTGCCTCTTCCATAGTGCCTCGCCTATGAGTAATTGAAATAAATTGAGTTTTATCCGTCATCTTACGCATATATTTTGCAAATCGCTCAACATTGACATCATCAAGTGCCGCTTCAACTTCGTCATAAATGCAAAACGGAGCCGGCTGAACTTTAAGCACACTGAACAAAAGTGCCATTGCCGCAAGCGACTTTTCACCGCCGGAGAAAAGGTTAATATTCTGAACTGATTTTCCCGGTGGCTGAATACGGATTTCAATAGGAGATTCAAGGCAGTTATCTGGCTGTTCCAAAAGAAGCTCACCCTTACCTCCGCCAAAGAAATCTGCAAAGCAAACTTTAAATTCAGCATTGATTTTATTAAACTGAGTAATGAATTTTTCACTCATAGAAGCAGTCAAATCCTCAATTATTTTCATAAGTTCATTTTTTGACTTTTCAACATCGCCTATTTGCTCTTTAAGGAATGTATAGCGCTCGCTTACTTCCTTATATTCTTCAATCGCACCTACATTGATTGAGCCAAGACCTTTGATTGCAACTTTAATTTCGTGAAGTCTGCGCTTTGCTTCGCTCATATCATCAATTTGAATATTAAGTGCTTCAGCTTCATGCTTGGTGAGTTCATACTGTTCAAAGAGCATATCGTTTAATTCATCATACTCTTTTTTCATAGCATTTTTTCTTTCATCAAGACGAACGATTGAACCTGAAAGCTTTTCTCTATCCTGATTTTTAATTTTTTCCTCACCGCGAAGTTCAGTTGTACGCTTTTCAAGCTCATTTCTTTGTTCTATCTGCGCACTCACATCATTATTTGACTGCTCTGCCTTAATCCTAAGGTCATTTGCATTGGCCTTAATTTCGTTAATTGAAATAAGAAGAGCCTGATTTCTTTCTTCAATAACCTTGATTTCATCCCAAATGGTTTTAACTCTGTCTGATTGAGTATTTTTTCTCAAATTAAGTTCTTCAACAGAAAGTTTGGCAGTTTCGTTATCTTTTGCAAGTGTAACAAGTTCAAGATTTATCTTTTCGCTTTTTTCTCTGTACTCGTCACGCTTTGCATTTATTTCGCTTGCATTGCCTGAAGTTTTTTCAAGTTCCTTTTCAGCTTGTGCAATTTCATTTTCAATTACTTTGATTTCATTTTCACTTGATTTTGATTCGTTTTCAAATTCGGCAATTCGTTCTTTGGCACTGTCTTTTTCACTGATAAGAAGTGAAAGCTGGGATGAAAGATGCTCATATTTTTCTAAAACAAGCTTATGTTCGCCCTGCGCTCTGATAAGTTCCTCTTTTGCCTGCTGTAAATCAGCTTGCGCTCCCTGCAAATTAGCAAGTGCAAAATTTGCTTCTTCAAGTGCTGTTTTATATTTAGCTTTAATTTGCTGTGCAGTTTCTTCAAGTTTCTTGGCTTCTTTATTAAGCTCATCAATCATATTTCCTCTTGAAAGAATACCTGCACCCTTTGATTGCGAACCGCCGGTCATTGAGCCACCCGGATTTATAATCTGACCGTCAACTGTAACTATTTTAAATCTATTGGAATATCTTTTTGAAATTCCTATTGCCGAGTCCATATCTTCAACTATAACTACTCTGCCTAAAAGATTTGAAATAATATTTTTATATTCATTCTTGCAATCAACAAGTTCACTTGCAATTGCAACAAAGCCCAAATTATCATCAAGGTCTTTTTCATCAAGATTTCTTGGCTTTATAGCTGAAATCGGGAGAAAAGTTGCCCTGCCGACACGGTTATTTTTAAGATAATAAATTGCACGCTTTGCATCTGCTTCATTGCCGACCACTATATTTTGCATTGCTGCACCGAGTGCAACTTCAACAGCAACACTGTACTCATTATCAACAGTGATAAGCTGTGACAGCGGCCCGTGAACACCTGAAAGTGCCTTGCTTTGTGCCTGGCGCATAACGGCTTTTACAGCACCTGAAAAACCTTCCATATTTTTTTCAAGGTCAAGAAGCATTTTAGCTTTTTGCGTCTTTTGGTTATATTCATTGTTAGCCTTTTCAAGTTCGGCTTTAAGCTTTTCGGCATTAGCGTTTTTATTTTCAAGCTTAATTTTATAACCCTGCATCGAGTTATTATTTTCATCAATACGAGCTTGCAAAGCTTTTAAATTTTCATCACTTTTTTCTTTAAGCTTTTCAACTTCTTCAAGGTCATTTTTTCCTTGCTCAATTGATGAATCAACAATGCTTTGCCTTGATTTAATTTCCTGTGCGGAAGTAAGTGCCTGTGAGCATTTAACCCTGCAATCAGAAAGTTTAAGTGTAAGAGAAGTGATTTTTTGATTAAGTTCAACAGTAAGCTTTGAAAACTCCTCATTTGATGAAAGAAGATTATTCATTTCATCTGTAACATTTTTAAGTTCCTGCTTTTTTGCTTTTATCTCTACTTCGCTTTCGGAAATAAAGTTCTGCTTTTCTTCAATTTGAGCATCAATTGAAAGATTTGTATTATCAACATCACCGATGTCATTTTTAAGCCTTTCAATAGTTTCATTATTATGGTTTAATGTGGTTTCTAAAACCGAAGCTTCGCCGTCTTTGCGTAGTGCTTCTTCTTCATAAGCTTTTGAACCCATTCTGATTTGCTCGATTTGGGTATTGATTGAAACGGTTTTTTGCGCAATTTCTTCAATTTCTTCTTCAATAGCTTTAAGTTCTTTTTCGCAAATATCATATGATGCGTTTGCCGCGTCAATTTTATGTTCCTGCTCACGAAGTTCGTTTGTAAAGCGATTTATTTTATTTACCCAAACACCGATTTCAAGTGTTTTCTTTTCATCCGAAAGGGTAATGAATTTTTGTGCTTTTTCGCTTTGCTTTCTGAGCGGCTCAACTCTGCTTTCAAGTTCGCCCAAAATATCAAGAAGTCTTACTAAATTTTCTTGTGCCTGGTCAAGCCTGCGGGTTGCGTCTTTTCTTTTATGGCGGAAAAGTGAAATACCTGCCGCTTCTTCAAAAAGTTCACGCCTATCCTCATTTTTTTGAGATATGATAGAGTCGATTTTACCCTGACCCACCATAGAATATCCGTCAGAACCAAGGCCTGTATCCATAAACAGTTCCCTAATATCCCTTGCTCTTACGATTTCACCGTCAATTTTATATTCACTTTCACCGGAGCGATAATATCTTCTTGAAACCGTTACAATTTCACCCTTATCTTTAAGGGTTTGGTCAGTATTATCCAGGGTGAGCTGAACCTGTGCAAAACCGAGTGCTTTACGCGTAGAAGTACCGCTGAAAATTACATCTTCCATTTTAGAACCGCGAAGTGATTTTGAACTTGTTTCGCCCAAAACCCAACGAACAGCATCGGAAATATTACTTTTGCCTGAACCGTTAGGGCCTACAACAGCAGTTATACCTTTACCGAAATTAAGACTTGTCCTGTCAGGGAAAGACTTAAAGCCCTGTATTTCAAGTGATTTTAATACCATTATTTTATCTCCAATTCATCAACAGCAAGATTATTGTTGATAACAATTTTTATGTTATATCCTCTTTCAATAAGAAGATAAATATTCGACTTTTTATTGCCTTTCAGCTTTGAAAGCGACTTTGAATTAACAGCCACTTCGTAATCAGCTGGGGGCAAATCAAGAATTTTATTTAGCATAATTCTTGATTTAACAAGCTCACCAAAGCTGTCGTGAAAACCGCCGGCAAGCATATTTTTCTTTATATCCTCGCTTGAATGAAGGCCCAAGCGAATTATTTTAATTGAATTTTCCTCAAAAAGAGGTACAAGATTTGCCACAAGTTCAGCCGATTGCTCGGCATTCGGCGGATTGTATTCACCGCTTAAATATAAATCTGCAAGATATGTATTTTTAAGCACAACAGTAGGATAAATCCTGACAGTCTGCGGTTTAAGCGAAATGATTTTTTTAGCAGTTTCAATTGCTTTTTCCTCACTGTCTTTATACAAACCCGTCATCATTTGAAGCCCGAGTTCAAAGCCGTAAGATTTAATAAGTTTTGATGCAATTTCAACATCTTTTGAAGTGTGACCGCGCCTGTTAGCCAAAAGTACCTCGTCATCCATACTTTGCGCACCAAGTTCAATACTTGTCACACCGTATTTTTTTAAAAGTGATAATATTTCACCGTCAATAAAATCAGGTCTGGTTGAAATTCTTATACCGCTCACTTCACCTGATTTTACATATTTATACGCCGTTTCCAAAAGGGCGAGCATATATTTTCTATCTATTGCAGTAAACGAACCTCCGAAAAAAGCTATTTCATAATCGTAGCCTTTATGTTTGAGTGCCGTTAACACTGCTTTATCCACATCCGCCGTACTCGGTTGGTTATTATGCCCGGTAATTGTTTTTTGATTGCAAAATGAGCATTGGCACGGGCAACCCAAATGCGGAACGAAAATACTGATATTACCTTTTTTCATATTACACCCATAAGCTTAAGTGCTTCCTTTGCAGCTTCTTGCTCTGCACTTTTTTTGCTTCTTCCCTTGCCTTTGCCGATAACATTTGAATTAAGATGAACTTCAACTTCAAATACTTTGTTATGGTCAGGCCCACTTTCGCCCACAAGCACATAGTTAACATTTTCATCAGGATTTTGCTGAACTACTTCCTGCAAAGTGGTTTTATAATCTTTAAAATTTATATGATGTGTTTCAACAGCGGAAGAAAGAAAACCAAGCACAAATTTTTCAGCATTTTCCATTCCGCCGTCAAGGTAAACAGCGGCAATAAGTGCTTCAAAAGCATTTTCTAAAATCGACGATCTGTCAGCTCCGCCGGTATTTGATTCACCCTTGCCCAAAAAAAGATAATCGCCAAGTGAAATTTGCCTTGCAAAATCCGAAAGTGACTGCGTGCAAACAAGTGATGAACGAAGCTTTGATAAATCCCCCTCCGGCATATCGGGAAAACGGTGATACAAAAAATCAGCCGAGATTATGGAAAGAACTGCGTCACCGAGAAATTCCATTCTTTCATTACACTTGATTTTATTATGTCTTTCGTTAGCAAAAGAGGAATGTGTAAGTGCCTCCATTAGATATTCACGATTTTTAAAGGTGTATCCTATTTTATCTTCAATAGTTGCCATAATATTTGTTAAGCCTCTTGTAAATTTTTAGAAAACCAGGTTTCCATAGTTTCAATTAAATCATTATCTATAAACCAAACTGCCTGTTTGATTGCATTTTTAAAAGTGCGTGCGTCTGCCGAGCCGTGTGCCTTAACAACAGGCTTTTTAACACCAAGCATAACCGCACCGCCGTATTCTTTATAATCAAATTGCTTTTTCATATCATCAATACCCGATTTAACACCAAGATATGCAAGCTTTGATAAGGTGTTTTTCATAAAGACATCTTTAATACCGTTCATCAAAACCTTTGCAACACCCTCATAAGTTTTGAGTATAAGGTTACCTGTAAATCCATCGGCAACTACTACATCAGCATCGCCAAACGGAATTTGCCTGCCCTCAATATTACCGATAAAGTTATAAGGTGCTTTGCTCATAAGTTCGTAAGCTTCCTTAACCACAGGTGTACCCTTTGTATTTTCCTCACCGTTATTTGCAAGGGCAACTTTCGGATTTTCAAACTTCATAATTTTATTCATATAAAGGCTTCCCATTTGCCCGAATTGGTAAAGGAATTCACTTCTGCACTCGGCATTCGCACCGCAGTCCATAAGAAGAAAAGGCTTTTTTGCACTTGGCATAACAGATGCAATCGCAGGCCTTTTAACACCCTTAATTCTTTTGGTAATAAGCGTTGCGCCGACTGTTACACAGCCCGTATTTCCCGCACTTACAAAAGCATCGCCCTCACCGTCATTAAGCAATTTAAAACCGACTGCCATTGATGAATCGGCTTTTTCTTTAAGTACGCACTTTGCATCATCGTGCATTGAAATCACTGAATTTGAATTAACTATTTTTGTATTATTGAGTGCAATGTTATTGTCTTTAGCGCATTTTTTTATTACTTCTTCATTGCCGACAAGAACAGGTTTAATCCCATATTCCTTTACTGCAAGAAAAGTACCCTTGAGTATTTCAAGCGGTGCATTATCGCCGCCCATTGCGTCAATAATTATTCTTTTAATTTTTGGCAATATATTCCACCCTTTCTTTATTTTTAAAGCGTTTTAACAACTTCATCTATATAGGCAAGCGACCTGTTTGAAAGTGCTGCATAACGCTCCTTTTTATCTCTTATTTTAGGTTCAATAGCAGGAAGCACACCGAAGTTTGCACCCATTGGCTGAAAGTTTTTAACGCTTTCATCACTGATATAATCGCAAAGCGCACCTATCATAGTAATATCGGGCAAAATAAAAGGAGTATTACCTTCTGCCTTTCTTACCGCATTTATTCCTGCAATAATGCCGCTTGACGCACTTTCCATATATCCCTCAACACCGGTAATCTGACCTGCAAAGAAAAGGTTATCCTTTTCTCTGAATGAAAAATCGGCATTTAAAAGCTTCGGTGAATTGAGGAATGAATTTCTGTGCATTACACCGTATCTTACAAACTGTGCATTTTCAAGCCCGGGAATCATTGAAAAAACCCGCTTTTGCTCACCAAATTTCAAATTAGTTTGAAAACCTACAAGATTAAACATTGTACCCTTTGAATTTTCACGCCTTAACTGAACGCACGCCCAAGGTCTATGACCTGTATTAGGATCAACCAAGCCGACAGGCTTCATAGGGCCGAAACGAGGAGCATCAAGCCCCCTTTTTGCAAGCTTTTCAATAGGCATACAACCCTCATAAACATCAAAATCGTGAACGACTGCGCCCTCGGCATTAACTAACTCTTCTATAAAATTTTCGTACTCGGACTTGTTAAACGGGCAATTGATATAGTCATCATCCCCTCCACGCTCATAGCGTGAAGCACCGAAAGCTTTGGTCATATCAACACTGTCGGCTGTAACAATAGGAGCTGCCGCATCATAAAACGAAAGATATTCGCCTGTTATTTCAGAAATACTTTCTGCAAGCTTACCGTCTGTAAGCGGGCCTGTTGCAACAACTGTAACGGTATCACCGTCAAGTTCTAAATTTTCAACAACTTCATTTATCACTTCAATATTGGGATGTGATTTGATTTTTTCAGTAACACGGGAAGAAAAAATATCCCTGTCAACCGCCAATGCACCGCCTGCCGGAACACTCGATTGCCTTGCAACAGGAACGGTAAGCGAGCCAAGCCTTGCCATTTCTTCTTTTAAAAGTCCGGCTGCACTTTCAATTCGTGAAGCTTTAAGCGAATTTGAGCAAACGAGTTCACAAAAGAAATCCGACTTATGCGCTTCACTTTTTTTAATCGGCTTCATCTCATAAAGCGAAACCTTGTAACCTTTATTTGCAATTTGCCAAGCAGCTTCAACACCTGCAAGGCCTGCACCTATAACTCTAAATTTCATATATTACTTATTATTCTTCTGTTTTTTTCTTTCTTGGGGCAGGCTTTGTAAAGCCGCAGCCCTCTGTATCAGGGCAATAAAGCACATTACCCTTGCGCTTAAAGAGCGATTTGCCGCAACGCGGGCAAACCTCATCACTCGGCACATCCCAAGTCATAAAGTTACAATTAGGATAATTTGAGCAACCATAGAAAGATGAACCCCTCTTGGTTTTCTTTTCAATTACATCACCGCCGCATTCAGGGCATTTTGCTTTTGTTCTGAAAATAAGCGGCTTTGTATTTTTACATTCAGGATAACCCGGGCATGCAAGGAATTTGCCGAATCTGCCGACTTTGATAACCATATTTCTGCCACACTTTTCGCAGATTTCATCAGTTTCTTCTTCCTTAAGCTTTATCTTAACACCCTGCATTTCCTCTTTAGCTTTTTCAAGCGGTTTTTCAAAATCATCATAATAAAGACGAATCATCTCTTTATAATTTTTATCGCCCGAATCAATCTTATCAAGATCTGCTTCCATTTTAGATGTATATTTAACATTAACTATGTTTGGCATTTTATCTTTAAGCAGGTTTGTTACTGCTTCGCCGAGTTCAGTAGGCACAAACTGCTTGCCCTCACGCTTAACATATTCACGGTTGATAATAGTTGATGTAATAGTAACATAAGTTGACGGCCTGCCTACACCGTTTTCTTCAAGTGCTTTTGTAAGCGAAGCTTCTGTATACCTTGCAGGAGGTTGAGTGAAATGCTGATTGCCAAGAATACTCTTTAGCTTAAGTTCATCACCCTCGGCAAGTACCGGAAGCGGAGATGCGCTGTCATTCTTTTCATCATCAACCTTTTCTTCATAAAGCTTTGTGAAACCGTCAAATTTAACTGTATATCCCGTAGCTGTGAAAATATAATTTTTAGCTTCAATTTCTATCTTCATAGTTTCCTGCAAGCAAGATTCCATAAGTGAAGCAATAAATCTTTCCCATACAAGCTTATAAATTTTATACTGGTCATTTGATAAATAAGGCTTAACCTGTTCAGGTGTAACCTTTGGCATTGACGGCCTGATAGCTTCGTGTCCGTCTTGAATATTACTTTTTGATTTAAAGTATCTCGGCTTTTTAGGAAGATATTTTTCACCGAAAGTTTCGGTAATAAATTCATTACCTGCCTGCCTTGCTTCTTCTGAAATACGAAGTGAGTCTGTTCTCATATAAGTGATAAGACCGACTGTGCCAAGCTCGCCTGCATCAACACCTTCATAAAGTTCCTGTGCCGCTTTCATAGTCCTTTTAGCCTGGAATGAAAGACGCCTTGATGCTTCCTGCTGAAGTGTGGAAGTGATAAACGGAGGTGTAGGATTTTTCTTTCTGCTGCCTTTTTTAACACTTTTTACAACATAGCTTGCACCTTCAAGCTCAGTAAGAACAGTATCACTCTGCTCCTTATTTTCAATTTTGATTTTTTCGCCGTCTTTAGTTGAAAGTGCGGCTGAAAATACTTTTCTTTCAGGTGGGTTTGTAAATTTAGCGTCAATTGACCAATATTCTTCAGCCTTGAATGCACGAATTTCATTTTCCCTGTCAACAATAAGGCGAAGTGCAACCGACTGCACACGGCCTGCTGAAAGACCGCGCCTGATTTTTTGTGATATAAACGGAGAAAGCTTGTAGCCGATAAGACGGTCAAGAATTCTTCTTGCCTGCTGGGCATCGACCAAATCAATATCAATTTTACGCGGATTTGCCATTCCGTTTTTTACACCGTTTTTAGTAATTTCATTAAAGGTAACTCTGTTTTCATCTTTAAGGTCAAGTCCCAAAAGAGTGGCAAGGTGCCAAGAAATTGCTTCTCCCTCACGATCGGGGTCAGTTGCGAGATATACATAATCTGCACTATCAGCCTTTTTCTTAAGGTCTTTTACAAAGTTTTCCTTTCCTTTTATTACAGCATATTTAGGTTCAAAATCATTTGCAATATCAACACTGAGCCTTGCTGCCGGCAAATCTCGTACATGGCCCATTGATGCAATTACATCATAGCCTCTGCCAAGATAGCCTTTAATATTCTTTGCCTTTGCAGGTGACTCCACAATTACTAATTTAGACATATATAATTCCCATAGCCTTTCAAGATTTTTTAAACCTCTTACCCGAGGCACTTATAATCAATTTTTTTATTTCAAGAACGGTTAATGCCGCCAGCACCGATGACGCCGGCAAATTTGATTTCGCAATAACATCATCAATAAAGTTATATTCATCATCCAAGCAGTCATACACAATTTTTGCATTGCCTTGAAGCTCAATTGCTTTTTCTGCAACTTTTGCTCTGTGTTCTCTGCTTTTTTCAACATTTTTAAACGAATATTTTTCTTCATCGGGATTGCTCTGCTTGATTTGATTTTGCGTTCTCGGTTTAATGCGTGCCATATTTACATCTTGCTCCGATTTATCAAGAGCAATTTGGTTTGATTCCCTAAGTTTTGACATATCAAGCGTATCAAACCTATCGGCATACGCTTTAACAACATCAACAGGGTTAATAGCCACGCCTGCACCGTTTTCAATAAGCTTATTTGTTCCGCCGTATTCAACCGAAAGAACAGGAGCCGGAACAGCATATAAATCACGCTTTTGTTCAAGCGCACGCTTTGTGGTAACAAAAGTACCGCTTCTTACACCTGCTTCAACCACAAGCACACCGAGTGAAAGCCCGCTTATAATTCTGTTTCTTACCGGAAAGTTTCTTCCGCTTGCTTTGGTAAAAGGTTGGTATTCTGTAACAAGCGCACCGTTTTGACTGATTTTTTTACGCAAATCTCTGTTTGTATCAAGATAGCTGTCACCAAAGCCGTTACCCAAAACCGCAACAGTTTGACCGCCGCCTTCAAGCGCACCCTCGTGCGAATAAGAATCAATACCGAGTGCACCGCCGCTGATAACGCTTGCTCCGGCTTCGGTTAACCCTTTTCCGAAAACCCGTGCAACCCTGACTGCATATTCACTCGCTTTTCTTGAACCCACCATTGCGATAGTAACAAGATTATCAATATCAGGCAAAATTCCGTCAACATACAAAACAGCCGGTGCATCAGGTATATCTTTAAGCCTGTTTGGATAAGACTCATCGTCATAATCGACAATCTTATATCCCTGCTGCAAGCAATAATCAATTACTTCATTGCCTTTTTCAATATCTGTGCTTATAAGTTTTTCGACTTGCCTGTTTGTTAAAAACGAACTCATTCTCCACTCGGTTTCGCCAAGATTATAAAGCTCTTTAGCCCCACCGAATTCATCAATGATTTTGGATATTTTAGCCCCGTATCCAAATACATTTTGAAGCCATATCCAATACTTTGCATTTTCACTCATCTTAACATCTCCCACATTACAATTGCCCCGGCAACATGTGCATTTAAACTTTCGGCACGACCGAGCATAGGGATTGTTACTGTTTCGTCACAGATGTTCATAACTTCATCACTTACACCGTTAGCTTCATTTCCGATTACGCAAAGTGATGATTTCGGAAATTGCGTTTCATTTATTTTTTTAGCCGATGAATCAGGCGAAGTGGCATAAGTTTTAATGCCGAGAGATTTTGCCTTTTGCAAAACAGGCGCAAGGCTTTGACATTCAAAAACATCAAGCCTTAAAACCGAACCCATTGACGCACGCAAAACTTTAGGATTAAAAACATCGCATCCGCCCCCTACTATTACACTTGAAATACCGAGTGCTTCGGCTGTTCTGATAACAGTGCCGAGATTGCCCGGGTCTTGAAGATTATCAAGCGCAATATATTTTTGACCTGTTTTTAATGAAATATTTTCATTTTTCATTTTGCAAACTGCAAATACGCCCTGTGAATTTTTTGTTTCGCTTATTTTTTGTGAAAGTGTATCACTTATAAAATATGAATTTTTGCTTTTCCTTTGCATTTGAACAGACGAGTCAAAATACTTTTCATTAGCACTTTCGGTTATTAAAAAAGTTTCAACTTCATAAGACGAATTAAGGGCGTCAAAAACAAGCCTTGCCCCTTCAAGTACAAACAAGCCTTGAGCCTTACGCTCCTTGGAAGAGGTAAAGAGTTTTTTAACGCCCTTTATTATTTCATTATTTTTACCTGTGATTTTTTCCATACACAACTCCAAGAAAGTGTGCCAATAATTTACATTCGTTTAAAGAAATCACTGACTGCATTATTATATTATAATTTTATAT
>ERZ1026884.1602-NODE-1602-length-11834-cov-20.912641_pt1 | contig 11834 bp, 15 predicted proteins | sample MGYA00380172_ERZ1026884 | MGnify/ENA primary metagenome ERZ1026884 (study PRJEB33269, sample SAMEA4719808) | human gut metagenome | biome: human-associated habitat; feature: organic feature; material: feces | place: Cameroon | collected 2013-10 ... | reverse complement strand
TCCAATATGTCAAAGACCTTTGCACTCCCTATGTTTGGAATTGCGCTGCAAAGATGGGCAAACTTTTCAAAACTAGCAAGAAAAAATGAAAAAGAATTGGTTCCAAGAAGAAAGGAACCAATTCTTATAGCCTATTTCTGTTTTTTATATAAATCTGCAAGTGCTTCTACTCTTCTTTTGAACTTTTCTCGAACATTCTGTGGAGAAACTATTTCTAGACCTGCTCCCATTTGCAAGATGCGCCCTACAAATTCGTCATTCACTTCGACTTGAACAGAAAACTCTCCATATGTACCATCCATATACTCACCAAAAGGTATTTCTACTTTTTGACTAAGATGTATTTTTTTTGTCTCCGTAAGCATAAACATATAATGATTGTGGGCCCGTACATGCACATTTACTACTTCGGCATTATTGGGATGAGTAACTCCAACTATATTTTTGAAATAATTTTCATAATAATGAGCCTGTGGTTCCACATAAGTTACCCCAGACGAGATTTCTCTTGGTCGAGCAACAATACGGTCGAGAGCAATATGATGCCGCCATACCTTTCCCTCATGATTTATTGTATGACCCAACAAATACCACCTACCATTGAATTCTTTTAAATAATGAGGAGAGACTATCAAAGACAGTTCTTCCTTAATACTATCAGTATAATGTATATAACAGATAGCAAGAACTTGCTTCCTTTTTATTGCCTCATAAAGAAATGGAAGCAACTCTATATTGGTGAGATTTCTATCTTCACTTGCTTCTAATATCTGTTGACCTCTATTCTGCGTATCTTTAATCTCCAGTAAATCCAGACTATCTTTAAAGAAATAATCCAACCATGTAATTGGAAAGAAGCCAGCTGAGTCTTGACAGAATTGCCAATACGTTTTCAAATCACGGATAACCCTACCATAATTGTACAAGTCGGACAAGGGATCGTCTATATTGCCTTTATATCGAAAACGCTGGTTGCGATTGTTGCCTTCTACCTCAATGCTGTCTTTACCCACTTTCTCTATAATAAGCTGCTTTATCTCACCGAAAGCCTTTTTAAGTTCTCCATAGTGCTCTTCTTTCGATGGATTCTCGCATGGCTTCTCAAGACAATCACTCATGATATCTGCAAAGGTAACCCACTCACGACTCATGAGTCGCTTGTAGATTGCCCGTGCAAAAATCGCTTTATAACTATCTCCATTAAAAATATTGCCTTTTACTTGACGCATTTCACCACCTATTTTAATTACCACCAGTCACGGACACGTTCTATCGCATCCTTTCCAAACACTCGAATATTACAATATACCTCATCCATGTCTAAAGAGGTAACAGGTTTCCATATACCTTCATCCTTATCCGTTTGTTTCAATACAATACAAAAATCCGGTTTTCCAGAATTCAGCAAATACATGGGCAACAAATAGTTATATGTACTTTCTTTTATGTAAAAGTAAACAGGTAGATTATGTATATTCGACTTATCTAATATTGCCTGCATCGTATCTAACATTATTTCTTGATAATACATAAAACTATTGTCCTCATTATTAGAACAAGAATGCTTAATGCATTCCTCTATCCAAATTTTTCTATTTTCATATCTAGCAACAGGACTAGGAACTTCAAACCATTTATTGAAGAAACTTAGGACAAAATCTGTTGGAAGATTGTCTATGCCATCCCTTAAAATATGAAGCCAAGGGTTTCCTTTTATTTTATCGTTAATACTTTTCTTTTTTATTATTTCGTTTGCATCTTCAGGAGACATTTTATCTAGTAGACTTATTTTGTTAATATTCAAGTCCTCAACACCAACTAATTCATTTTCAAAAGAATCTCTATGATCAATCTGCCTTAACACTTTTTCCCCATCAATTTGATCAGCCTCAAATATTTCTTTCCTAGTCTTTACTGAAATTTTTGGTTCTACAGAAGGATTAATAACAAAATACAATCCGTTCTTTAATCCTTGATATGTACCAGGAGTATATAAACCTGTAAAAAAAACTTTTAAATTAGTGTCATCATCTTCATAAAGATTTACTTGTGGAGACTCGTTTTTTTCCTCTTGTTTCTCTTGTCCCTTTTGTTCCTTAGACTTAGCCTCTTGAGATGCTATCTTATCTTTACGAATAGCATTAGCATCTTGAGATGCTATCTTAACTTTACGACTATCATTTAAATTGCAACAAAAACAGTATGATGCATTCACGTAATTTCGTAGCAAATCATGTGTCCATTTCCTATAAGGGTCTCTCTCAACTTTCTGTAGTAATGTATGAAATAGGCGTATAACATATGGATTAAATTCATCATTTCCTCCATCTATTTCCAAAAAATACTTTTCAAAATCCGTAAATCTCATAACAAATCACTTAAAAAAAACGACAATAATCTTATGCCAATAATCCCAAGAGAAACCAACAGAAGGATGATAAATTGGTAAAACCTTAATCATTTTATCTCCTATCTTATAGCTCCAAGAGTTTATATTAATTCTCGGCATATATTTACCCTCCACACCATTCACAGAAGGCAAATTATCAAAGAGCCTACGTCCCCAAACTATAATACAATCAGGTTGATACTGCTCTAAAATGGCAAAGAAGGGAGTCTCCGCTTCCTTATAATCTTCCGAATCACCTGCCATTCGTGTTCCTCGCAATGGACGTTGAAGATAATTATAGAACATTAAATGGTTCCAAATGATTTTACTATCTTCAAATTTTGTGACTGTATTAGACAATGCACGTTCAAACTTAACGAAGGTTCTCATCCAACTATATCGTTCTTCAGAATCTAAATAGCAATCAAGAACATCTCTTGTAAACGTATAAAGTTCTTCATCCTTCCAATCGTCATCACAATAGTGGCTTTCTCCAAGAACCAGCACCTTCTTCCCCGGCTTTGCTTCCGTACCAAGCACAAGGTTTCCTTCCTCGTCAAAGGAAATGCCATGCTCATAACTATCGCCCACAAAAGGTAGGAATTTAACACCTTTCCCTTGCAACTCCTTATCTATCTTTTCGTCTTTAATCATATCTTATATATGTTGTTTATTTAATAATGTTAGTTTATAATATACAGAGATTATTACCTCTGTCGATTGCAAAGATATAACATTTTGTCGGTCTAACAAAATGTTATATCCTTATATTAATGCCATACAAATGTGTAGCACCAATAATCTGTCAGATTGATGCAAGCAGACCTTGTATCACCTTATGCCAATAATCCCAGGAATATCCCCCGGAAGGATGATATACAGCCACGACCTTTGCTCGCTTGCCATTGCTCAAGAGATAATATCCCGTAGCAATGTGATTGCCGTCCACTACGATATCGTCGCCATCCTGCCATCGTTCGTTTGGCATATTGTTCCATAGTCGCTTACCCCAAACGATAATACATTCAGGTTCATACTTATCTATAACCTCAAAGAAAGCATTGGCAGCCTGTTTGTATTGCGCTGACGTACCAGCCTTACGAGGACCACCCATCGCCACTTGCAGATAGTTATAGAACATAACAGAATCCCATATCTTCCGTTTCAACGCCCAATCGGTCATCTTTCCAACAAGCGACCGTTCGAACTTCACGAAAGTACGCATCCAGTTCTGACGCTCCTTTCTCTCATCGAGAAAGTCACGGAGGACATTCTGCGTAAACTTTGCACACTGCCTACATAGACGGCAGTTGCCGCAGTCGCAGCAACCTCCGTCACAATAGTGGCTCTCGCCCAATATCATTGTTCGCTTACCGAACAAGCCTCCATTGGCATAATCCTTACCAATATAAGGCATGAAGAAAATGTTGTTTTCCATCGTTGAGTCTGTTTTAGGAAAGATTTACTTTCAATCGAATAATGAGAATATACCACGTACAACTGACGATCCAGCAATGCCACCTACTATACCGCCTACCATGCCACCGACAACAGTACCTACACCAGGAAGTAACGCTGTACCAACAGCAGCACCGAATGTTCCTCCGGCATAACCACCACCTATACCTGCGGCATTGTTGGTTGTGTTCTCCACAAACTCACCTGCCGACATCTTGCCATTGCATAGTTTCACAGCATCAGGTATGGTTTGTGCAGCCATCATAATGCCGCCAGTAACCATGTTGGTACGCATTCCCTTAGCCAATACATTCTTAGCTGCTTGTCCCACAACCTCCTTACCAACAAGAGCAGAGGCTGCCTTTCCACTACTTGTTGACCCACTTGCGTCTTACAAGTCGCATCAATTATGGTTCGAGCGGAATGTGTAGCGGTAGCAGCTATGGAACGGCCTACTGTTGTACGCAACAACTGTTGAGTACCTACTCCCACAGCTAATGAGGTAGCACCCGACTTCACCATTTGCGTAGAAGCACACTTCAATGCTTCAGCATGACTCTTGCCACTACGCAAAGCATTGGCATACCCTAAAGCGAAAGAAAAGCCACATGTGATGGAACACGACACAGATTGTGTCTTTAAGTCAAACTTGACAGAATCCAACGTACCAGCCTTGGCTATATTAACAGCTTGGTCATAGGTACAGTTTCCCCTAACTACAATGTCTTTCGCCATTGCAGGGTCGCTTACACCAGGAACTTCACCGGAACGTATCTTATCTGCCATCAGCCGAACGCACTCATCGTATTGTTCCTTGGGTACCTCCAGCTTCATCTTTCCATAACGATATGACCCGTCGGAGAAAGCTGCACCAATAGTCTTTGATGGAGATGCACAATACTTCGTCTGAATCTCTATGCCGTTACTGATACGGTCTGCACCGTTCAGGCTGTTGTCACGGCCTACTTGATCCACCCTTTTTCCAGAAAGGCGGTCAGCCATAGCATTGGCATCTTCTGCAGCCCATCCATGTCCCTGCTTGTTGCGGTAACACGGATACTGCATATAGTTGTTAGTAGACTGTGCGCTGCTGGTAGCAGATGCGCGGTTAATCACTGTATTGATGTTGTTCTTTGCCATATATATAATGTATTGAGTTATTCAAGTATTCAAGATGAAAAATCTATCTACATAGCTTCCATACAAGCATACACATGCATAGAAGCCATGCAAGATGACTTAGAAGAAAATGTGACCTCTTAGCAATGACGGAATAGTCTTGGTACAGACTATACCAATGCCTCCGAGCGCCGGAACTGCTGGGACAAGTACGCTAGCTACTGCTGCGCAAGCACAGGCTACATGCACGGCTGTCATCACATTCTCACTGTTAACTACACTCTGTTTTCTCTTGTTCTTTCTCATGAGTTGTTGGTTTTGTGTCAGCTTAAGCATGTATATATACCCACTCATTGCCAACGGGTTAGAAAAAATTAATTAAATATAAATAGTAGAACCCAACGTTTCATGTATCCATACAACACAGATGTCGTTAATGTCAGCCATTCTGAATATCCTCAATATGTCAAAGAACTCTACAGTCTGTTACGACTGGATTTCTGATGCAAAATTACTCATTTATCCTTTAATGACCAAACATTCGAACAATAATATTGGTACCAGTTAAAGATATTTTCGGCACCATTCACAACAACCATATAACAAAAGACTTGCCTATATATTATTTCAGTAGCAATAATTCGAAGTTGAAATCGATTTGATAGTACGATAGCTCACTGGTGTCCATAATTGACATGACCCCAGTGAGCTATTATATTTCTCTTTAGAACAGTGAACCAATCCAGTGGCCAAATGATATAGCCCAAGAGATGACAAATAGTGTCATAACTAAGAAAAAAAGTATTTGTAGCAGATTTTCTTAATAATCGTAAGAAAAAACCAATATTAGAATCAGATTTAAGAATTATAGGTATAGCAACTAAGTAAGTAGCTTTCATTCAACAAGTTAACTATCTTATTTCGTTTTCGAAGTTATACTTCGAGCAATCTATGCTTTCTATCAAACGTATCTATGCTTTCTGGCAAACGTATTTTTGCTTGCTTTCAAATGTCGATATGATTGCAAGCAAATATAATTTAAATGTATTTTACTTTTCATACAGTCTGCCTTCCATGATTGGCGATTCTCACGATAATGTTCGCTCACGATCTTCAAGCCCAACACTTCTGTATAGAACTGCTTTGATTGCTCATAGTCAGAGCAAATCACGGCTACATGATGTATTTTGTTTAGTTTCATATATTTTATTTGATATATTCTCTTACGAAATGCGGATTGTTTGCATCGCCTAATTGTGGAGCGTATTCAAAGCCTTCGTAGCTGAAAGCGGAGAGCTCTTCGGGAGTGACGAGGCGGTTGTTAAGAATGAAGCGTACCATTGCTCCGCGGCACGACTTTGCCCAAACAGCTTGCATCTTCAGTCTGCCGTCTTTTTGGAGCACATAGAAGAGAGGCTGAATGACCGTCACCTCCTTACAAACCCTCTTCCAGTCGAACAGATGTTCATATTCCTCCGTGGATAGATGCAGGAGGATGCCGTCGTCTGCCTTCACGCTATCTATTAGCACATCCGTCAGCCGGTCTTTCCAGAACTGATTAATGGGCTTGTCGTTTGTGGCTTCTATCGTGACGCAATGCTCCATACGATAGGGCACAATGCCGTCCATAGGGCGAAGCAGACCATAGAGGAAACACGTTATCCAGAGATGCTTCTGGGCATACTCCAATGCCTCGTCGCTCAAGGTGTCGGCACGCAGATGCTTATATGCCTGCCAATTGTAGGCAAGCAGGGCAGGCATCTTCTCGGTTGCCATAAAGTTTTGATAGCGTTTCCAGTTCTCTGCCGCTATCTTCTGGCTGCAATCAAGCTGTCGGGCCAAATCGTCCACGTCCATTCTTGCCATTTCCGCAGCCAAGGTGTCTGCCACGGTCTGGAAGAGTGGGGTGGAGATGGGCTTTCTGTTCGTCTTACCGAACATTATCTTGGCGTTTGCTAATAATATCTGCATGATTAGAAAATGATGACCTTTTTCTTAAGATTCTTTCATAATAGAAGTTAAGCCAAATGCTTATATTACCTTTATTGCAGTTTATAATCCTTTGTACTTAAATATCTTGACCGTATCCTTGTCGCCACCCACGAGTTGACTGCATCGGTTCAGCATTCCGGTGTCTGAGAAACCGCATTTCTCCATGACCTTTCCAGATGCAGGATTTCCGGTGAAGTGGTCTGCCCAGATGTTTTCGAAATGCTTTACTTGGATGCAGTAGTCAAGCATCAGCTTCAAGGCTTCGGTGCAGATTCCCTTGTTCCAATAAGGTTTTCCTACCCAGTAGCCCACCTCGCAGTCGTTTTCTCCGATAGGGATGTTGCTGGTTTCATGGGTGTAGTAGCCGATGCAGCCGATAGCCTCGCCAGTCTCTTTCAACACAATCGCCCATGTCGTTTCATTATGGAAGAATGTCCGGATTATCTCCCGACTTTCCTCTACAGACTTATGTGTCGGCCATCCTGCACGAGGTCCAACGTCAGGGTCTGAGGCGTACTTGAAGAGCGCCTCTGCATCCGATTCTTGCCAATGGCGAAGTAAAATTCTTTCTGTTTCCATCAGATTATATCAATGTTTTGCATTTTATTTACTATGTGCACTTACCCCAGCCAGTCGGTAAAGATAAGTATACATTCGTGCACCTTCTCAAAGAATTTCCCTATCCGGCGCTTGATGCCCTTCCAATATATCCCATTCTTTTTAATGCTCATATACTTAGTTATTTATTTTGTTATCAATTCTTATGAAATACGCCATCAGCGCAATATATCTGCAAAAATACAAAAAAATATTCAGAAATGTGATTATAGGGATGGATATGTAGAAGTGTCTTGTGTCATAATTATTTTATCTTTCACTTCGTGACACGTTTTCTCGCCATGGCAGAGTTCAAATAAATTTGACTCTGCTCATTTGGCTTAACGAAAACCTTCAATGTCCGCAGATATTCCTTCTGCTCGGGCGTGATTCTGTAGCTCTCGATGGCCTTCTGGATGGTCTTGTTGTGCGTCCAGGGAGCAAGGCGGCTTTGCTCGATGTAGGGAATTGTTGTGTCCCATTGCTTGGCAAGGGCGGTGGCAAAGAACCAGGCTACCATCATCTTTACGTAATACTCTTCGCTCCTTACAGAGGCTGGAATTTCAAGATATTCTGCCTTGAAGTCTTTATCCAGATAATGCGACATGAGCATTCCTATTCCAAAGCGACAAGTATAGACGTGTGATGATTTACTCCAAGTCTTGATCTTCGCCAACAGCTCCTCCTTGTGTTTGGCAAATACCTTCGGAGACATGATGTCGCAAACCGCCCAGTTGTCCACGAATGGCAGGAAGCGGTCTGTCAGACGGATGCATTCCTCGTAGTCCTTCACCTCGGAAATGAGTAGACCGTGAAGCATATTCTCATCGTAGTATTCGTGAGGAAGCAGCTGAAGGAATTCCTCGCATTCTGTCTCCTTTGTAAACTCTTTTGCGAACTTGCGAAGCACGGGCACACGAATGCCTATGAAACTCTCCACAGGCACTCCCGGTGTCAGTTTGGCCTGGAAAGCAGCATACTGCTTATCCTGCATGGCGAACAGCCGTTCTTGAAGTGAAGTCATATATTCTTTGCTTTATAATACTACATAGAAGGAGTAATTGCCTCTTTATTCTGTAGGTTTCACTACAGCTCTCCACTCCATAAACTGCTTGGTGGTTTCTCCGCTATGATGGTCAAGGAAGAGACTGTGGGCGGTGTCGAGATTGGCAATCGCCTGCATGTCCTCTGCATTAAGTTCGAAGTCGAAGAGATTCAGATTCTCTTTCATTCGTTCCTTGTGAACGGTCTTCGGGATGATGATTACGTCGCTTTGTAGCAGCCAGCGCAAGGCTACTTGTGCAGCAGTCTTGCCGTATTTCTTGCCAATCTGGGTGAGGGTAGGGTTGGTGAACAGTCCGTTCTGTCCTTCTGCCAAAGGAGCCCATGCCATGAGCTTGGTGCCAAACTCATCCATGAATTTTCGGGTCTCGTGCTGCTGGTTGAACACGTGTGTCTCCATCTGATTAACCATCGGTGCAATCTCCATGTTGGAAGCCAGGTCTATAAGATGATCAGGGAAGAAGTTGCTCACTCCGATGGCACGAACCTTTCCTGCCTTGTAAGCTTTTTCCAAGTCACGATAGGCACCATAGCGGTCGCAGTAAGGCTGGTGGAGGAGCATCAGGTCGATGTAGTCGGTCTGCAGTTTGCGCAGACTCTCATCGATGCTCTTCATAGTCTGTCCGTCGCCATAGTTGGAAGGCCAGACCTTGGAAACGAGGAAAATCTCATCACGATTCACACCGCTCTTCTTCCATGCGTTGCCCACGGCTTCCTCGTTGAGATAAGCCTGTGCCGTATCTATCATCCGATAGCCCACGCTGAGAGCATCCAGCACGCAACGCTCACACTCATCAGGTTCCACCTGATAAACACCATATCCCAGTTGCGGCATTTCCACGCCATTGCTTAACTTTATCTTCTTCATATTTGTAAAATCTTATAGTTGTTATTTTATCTTGTTATATTCCTCATCGCTCACAGCCTCCAGCCACTCGTTGGAGGTGTTCTCGCCAGGTATTTAAAGGCGAGGTGGGCAAATATGCTTTATTATATCTACGCTGTTTTGCGATACTCGCTTGGAGTCTTCCCTGTCTGAGCCTTGAAAAAGCGGACGAAGTGCTGGGGATACTCAAAGCCGAGGCGCTGGCTGATTTGCGTAATGCTTAAGGTCTCATCCACAAGTAGTTGGCGGGAAACCGAAAGCAGTCGGTCGTTAATCAGACTCTTAGCGGTTCTGCCTGTCTCTGTCTTGACTAATTCACCGAAATATTTAGTTGAATAGCAGCATTTGTCGGCAAAGTAGGCTACGGTAGGCAGACCTTCATGCTCCGCCTTCTGGGCAATGTATTCATCGAGCAGAGTGATGAACTTCTTTACCACCGAATGATTAATCTCCTCGCGTGTGATAAACTGACGGTCGTAGAAGCGCAGACAATAGTTCAGCAGCAACTCGATGTTTGAAACGATGAGTTCACGCGAATGCTTGTCTATAGGATGCTGCAATTCCTGCTTAATCATTGTGAGCACATCACGGAAAATGTTTACCTCGGCAGCAGATAGATGTAGTGCTTCGTTGCTTGTATAGTCGAAGAACTCATAGCGTGAGATGTTCTTGCCAAGCTGGGTGCGGTTGAGCAAGTCGGGATGGAAAGCCAATACCGTATATTTGGCAAACGGAACACCTGGAATGGGTTCAACCTTAATCGACTGTCCCGGAGCAAATGAGGTTACGGTCATCTCGTCAAAATCATATTCTGTTCTGCCGTATGACAATTTGCAGCCCTTGTTTTCCTTCAGAAAGAGGGCATAAAGTCCGTAGTGATGCACAGCCTCCTGTATAGGAGAGACGTTCTCCACACGCACAACGCTTACCAGGGGATGAAGCGTTTTCACCCCAATGTAGTCGTTGAACTCCTGTATCGTATTAAAGAATAATTCCTTCATAATCCTATGCTTTAACATTTCTTGGGTGCAAAGATAATGCAAATGAGCGCAATGAAAGCTTGCTTTCAAATTGCCGAGTGCAGCTTATCTTCTGCAAAGATACGCACATTCTCCTAATGAGCTTATACCTGGTTTTCGGAAGATTTTACCATTATCGGAGATTTATTCCATTCTTCCATATTTCATTTCCACGCCCTCCTTGTCATACTGCTTGCGTTTGCCGGTTGGCGGCTCAGTAAGTGTGATGCGAACAACAGCCGTGCGCGATAGGGAGCGGGCGATGCTCTGGTCGAAAGCATCCATGTGGTGAGGAAGGAAACGCTCACAGATTAGTCGGAGACCATGAATTTTCTCTGCTTCATCTGTCACGATTTCTGCCTTGCCGAATGCAATGGCTGATTTGAATTGCAGGGTGAAACTGCCGTCCTTCGGACCAATCGTAGGCGCACAACGGGTTACGGCTGAAAGGCTGACCTCTGGATGAGCCTTGATTGCCTCCAACTTCTTGCCTTCCAAGGCACCATGAAAATACCAGTTCACATCATCATCTGATGCAAGTGAAAGAGGTAAACCGTAAGGTTTGCCGTCTTCGTCAATGAAACTTACTGTTACATATGGAGCCTTGTGCATTACTTCCAATGCCCATTGGCTATCCATTGCTCTTGATTTCTTTCTCATTTTTATCCAATTAATTTAATGATCTGTTTATCCGTAGCATCGGGCAGGATTTCTTTCAGATGTTCGAAAATCCTCTGATAAGACTCTTCGGGAGTGCGGTTGCATTGGCAAGACTCCCTGCCATAGAGATCTTCGGGAGTATTGAGCAGCGACCAGCCCCAGCCATATTCATGATTATGCTTGTCACGAGGATAGATGAAATCCTCGGTCACGATATAAGTCGCCATTTCCAGTCGGGTGAGATAACCGTCAAATTTGCTTCTCATTCCCTTACCCGTAAAACCGCAGGCTGCCCGAAGTTCTCTTGTGATGAGACTGCCAGATGATTGAAGCGTACTGAGAATGGCTCCTTCTATCGATTCATCATCTGGGCGAGGGAACTTGCTTCTTCTGTAGTTGCAGAAATCCGGCCACCATTCCTGGCTGATAAATCCCGCTTTCTTGTTGAAGAACTTTCCGTACAAACACGGCATTTCCTGCACAATTTCGCCTTTCCATTTCCATAGCGGCCAGTCCCAGCCGCCTTCAGGAAGTCTTACGTAACCGCAGTCTTCCGCCACGATGTCTTCGGCAGAGAATCCTTCAATGCCACTATCAAGGAGAGGGAGGAAGCCGATCTTCTGAATCAGCTCCATCATGCCTGTTGCTGAAT
>ERZ1026884.1597-NODE-1597-length-11847-cov-14.298762_pt1 | contig 11847 bp, 7 predicted proteins | sample MGYA00380172_ERZ1026884 | MGnify/ENA primary metagenome ERZ1026884 (study PRJEB33269, sample SAMEA4719808) | human gut metagenome | biome: human-associated habitat; feature: organic feature; material: feces | place: Cameroon | collected 2013-10 ... | reverse complement strand
AGTCCCTAGTCACCAGTCCCTAGTCACCAGTCCCTAGTCACCAGTCCCTAGTCACCCCAATCAAAAAGCTCACGACAAAAGCCGTGAGCTTTTTATCTTCCACCGATCAAACGAGCGCCATCACCGCCATGTGACGGCCTGTTTTTCCGCCGGATTTCCGATACGAGTAGAAGAGATCCTCGTGACAGTAGGTACAGAGCCCGCAGTCTTCGATGTGGTCAGCAGGGATGCCCGCCTTTTCGAGGAGGCGGCGGTTCGCATTGTGCAGATCGAAGAGGTACTTCCCATTGGCTTTTTTGACCGAAAGACGCGATATCTCCTTCTCATTGAAGAGCTTATAGAATTCCTCTACCACTTCCTCACCCACCTCGAAGCACTCCAGTCCGATCGCCGGACCGATCGCACACAGGATATCCTTCCGCTTCGAGCCGTAGTTCTTCTCCATCTTCGCCACCGTGAGCGCAGCGATATTGCCGGCTGTCCCCCTCCAGCCTCCATGAGACAGCGCGATCGCCCGCTTCACCGGATCGTAGAAAAAGAGCGGCGTGCAGTCGGCATAATTCATCGTGATCGGGATATCCTTCTCATCCGTCATGAAGCCATCACAGGCAGGGATCGCCGTCTCCATCGTGAGTGCGCCGCGTCCGGCATCCTTCTCCGTCACCTTGTAGATGTAGGTGCCATGCACCTGATTTCCCGAGACAAGGCGCGAGGCGGAAAGCCCCAGTGCCTCGAAATAGCGGCGGCGGTTCTCACGCACTGCATCCGCATCGTCGCCCGTATGGAAGCCCATATTCAGAGAGGAAAATGGCGGCTCACTCACCCCGCCAGTGCGGCATGACACAGCCGCTACGACCCCCTGTCCCTGATAACAGTCGAATGTCATGTAAAGGATCCCGTCTGCGGAAATAAATTTCATAAGCCCAAAGCCACCTTTCGATGCGAATAAAAAGGAAAATATGTCTTCTTATTATAGCATACAGAACCTGCTGCCCCCTTTATTTCTCCATCCATTTCCTCATATCCTCCAGCACGGGAGCGGTGAATCTCATTTCCTTTCCCGTCACCGGATGAGCGAAGCGGACGGTATAGGCGTGAAGTGCCTGCCGCGTCATGAGACCGAGGGGCCCGCCGTAGAGGTCATCACCTAAGAGCGGATGCCCGAGGCTCGCAAAATGCACGCGGATCTGGTGCGTGCGTCCCGTCAGAAGATGGATCTTCAACAGCGAATACCCATCATACTCGCCTAGCACCTCATAGTCCGTGATGGCACGCTTGCCGTCTTCCCTGACCATCCACTCCACGATCGAACCGTCCCTGCGTCCGATGGGGCGATCGATGCGCCCTGCCTTCTCATCCATATGTCCGGAAACGAGAGCCAGATACTCGCGGTAGATCTGGTCATGGCTCTTGGAGAGGTCATACTGCCCCTTCGCTGACTTAGCCACCACGACGAGCCCCGTCGTATTGCGGTCAAGACGATAAATGGGATGGATGCCCGCCTCGATGCGCCGCTGCGCATAGTAGCCTGCCACCGCATTCACCAGCGTATCATGCGCGCCGCGCGCCGTCGGATGGATGATCATGCCCGGCCCCTTATTCACGACGAGGAGCGCCTCATCCTCATACATGATGGAGAGCGGGATGTCCGATGGGACGATATCATTCTCCTCACTCCACGTGAGCACGATGCGATCGCCCTTTGCGACTCTCCTGCGCGCATTGTGTACCTCCTCGCCATTCACCGTCACGCGCCCATTCCATTTGATCCGCTTCCACAATCCGCCGGACAAATGCAGCACCTTCACCGCGTCCTTCACCATCCGCCCCGCCTGGGCCTCCGATACTATGAGTTCCAGTTGCAAAATTCATTCCCCTTTCGATTGACTTTCATTGGTTGTCATTATTATAAAGGGTTCGGGGTTCAGGGTTCAAGGTTAGCCCGCGGGGCGTGCCGTCCATGGATTGCGGGTGAAAGCTTCGTTTGAATTAGAAATGAGAAATTAGAAATGAGAAATGGTGGTGCGGCGCATAAAACTATAGAAGCGCCGCAGAATTTTGATAGCGCTTCGCGTCGTCGTCATCTCGAGCGTAGTCGAGAAATCTTTATTGCAGAACGCTCATCACCTGATGTGAGACAGCACCAGGACATCGTTTTCCCTCGGCGCATACACGCTGATTCCCGCAGTGCAGTAAAGATCGAGGGCTGCGCTCGGGATGACGATGCCAGAGAATCCCAGTCACTAGTCACCAGTCACTAGTCACCAATCCCTAATCCCTAGCTACTCACCCTTGCTTTCAAACGGAATCAAAAGGCGACCCGCTCTGCGGGCTAACCCCGAACCCATCAACCCAAGCCCATCACTTATGCTATAATAGTGACGAACTATTTTCCCATTTGGAGGCAATCATGAAAATCACTGTAGACGATCAGTTATTCGATACCATCCCCGGCCTGTGCATCGGCGTCGTAGCCCTGCGCGCCGCTGACAACCGCGATGTGAATCTGGAAGCAGAAGCCTTCCGCCGCCGCTGCTGCACCGAGGCGAACCTGCTCCTCAAGATGAATCCCCATATCGCCGACCAAGAGATCGAGCGCTATCAGAACGTCCTTAAAAAGCTCTCCATCACCGGTGAGTCCGGTCTGGCAAAGACCTTTGCGGAATACAAGAAGGACCTGGGGCTCTTCGAAAAGGAAGAGGCGGCAGAGACTCCCATGGAGATCCTTCCCGCCCCCAAGACGGTGACACTGGATGAACTCGCCGGCTCTGATGTGCTGCCGCGCCAGAATCCGATCCTCGACATGGTGCGTGCCGGCATGCTGAAATTCCACGTCGATATCCACGCCTACGACATGGGCGACCGCAGCCGGACACTCTCCATCCGGAAAACAGAAGATGATGTCACCGTTTCTCTCGGAGACGACCTCTGCACCACCGGCTGGCTGGCCGAAGATCAAAAGACAGGAGAGATCACCCCGGCGACCGAAGACGTTCTCATCCTCATCACCGGATTTGCGCCGAACCGAAAGAAAGTCGCCGCCGCCAGGAATGAACTCGCCCGCCGCGTCAAGTCCGCCTTCGACCGTGCGGTAGAGGTCGGCTGGATCGAAGAAGCCCCGCATACCTTCGAGACGGATATTTGATGGTGGCTAGTCACTGGTGACTAATTTCACCGCTCTTTCATACCGCCGGTGCCCTATCCGCCCCTTCGGGGCACCTTCCCCTAGAGGGGAAGGCTTGCGATGCGAGGATCGCATCAGCTCATACAGCCTTCGAGCATCACCCCGTTTCGTCATCCTGAGCGGCGAGAAACGTCGTATGTGAGATAACGAATACCAGAACAACTGCGACCTAAGTCGAAGGATCTTGGCGAAGCCGCCACCTTCATTCCTCATTCGAGCAAAGCTTTTATTCAGGATCAAGGGACAGCACGCCCCACGGGCTAACCCTGAACCCTGAAGTTTGAAAGCAGGGATTAGGGATTAGTGGCTAGGGATTAGGAGCACCAAAGTCGCAAGATGGATGTGCCGCGTAACGGCACCCTTCTACATAGCGGCTCATGCTATCTACTCTAGTCTATTCAACAGTTCTTGTTTCTCATTCTGCAGAATTCTGCCTCTTCGAGGCAGTCTATCCCCTGCCCTTCGGGCACCCCCTTCTCCAAGGGGGAACGCGTTTTAAGCTTATTTCAATACTCCGCGGCGCTTCTATATTCTTATGCGCCGCACCACCATTTCGCATTTCTCATTTCTAATTTCTCATTCAAGCGAAGCTTTTGCACGCAATCAAAGGGCGCCCCACCCCAAGGGCTAACCCTGAACCCTGAACCCTGAACCCTGAACCTTGAACCCTAAACCCTGAACCTCAAATCATCATGAACTACATTGCAATCGATTTTGAAACTGCCTACTGGGGCCCGGCGAATGCCTGCTCCCTCGGCATCGTGACCAGCGATGGCGAAAAAGTCATCGACGAGTGGTACCATCTCATCCATCCCCTCTCCATGAATTTTGATGTCCAATGCCAGAAGGTGAATGGCATCTCCCCCGCCGACGTAGCAGAGGAGCCCGCCTTCCCGCTTCTTTTCGAAGAGATCCGGGAGCGTCTGGAGGGACAGGTGGTCTTTGCGCACAATGCCCGCTTCGACATGGGCGTCCTCGCCTCGTCGATCGCCACCTACGGTCTTCCCGACCTGCACTTTTGCTATGGCGATACCGTCCCGCTCTCCGTCAAGCTCTGGCCGGATATGGAAAATCACAAGCTGAATACCGTCGCTGAAGCACTGGGCTTCGACTTCCATCACCACCAGGCCTTGGACGATGCCCGTGCCTGTGCATACATCGTACGCGCGGCGCTGACCGAGAGATCCCTCTCTTCTCCGAAAGAGCTTCTGAAGGAAACGGGACAGCCGCTGCGCACCTTCTCCATCGATCGGATGAAGAAGAAATTGATCTTCAAGTGATGGGGACTAGTGACTGGTGACTAGAAATTAGTGGCTAGGGATTAGGAGCACCAAAGTCGCAGGATGGATGTGCCGTGTAACGGCACCCTTCTACATAGCGGCTCATGCTATCTACTCTAGTCTATTCAACAGTTCTTGTTTCTCATTCTGCAGAATTCTGCCTCTTCGAGGCAGTCTATCCCCTGCCCTTCGGGCACCCCCTTCTCCAAGGGGGGGAACGTGTTTTAAGCTTATTTCAATACTCCGCGGCGCTTCCATATTTTTATGCGCCGCACCACCATTTCGCATTTCGCATTTCTAATTTCTCATTCATGCGAGGCTTTCATCCACAATCCATGGGCGCCCCGCCCACGGGCTAACCCTGAGCCCTAATCCCTAGTCACTTTTATTCGAACCGAGGTCCCTATGACCCATTACACCACCCTTCTTTTCGATCTGGACGGCACGATCTCCGAGTCTGCTCCCGGCATTCTTCGCTCCGTCAGGTACGGCCTTGACGCAGTCGGCATCCATGAGGCAGATGAGAAAAAGCTCCGCACCTTCATCGGACCGCCGCTCAATACACAGATGAAAAAGCTCTACGGCATGAAAGACGATGACATCGTGACCGCCATCACGAAATTCAGAGAGCTGTATGAAGAAAAGGGCGCGCTCTTCGACTGCTCGCCCTATGCCGGCATCGGCGAACTTCTCTCTCTCGCAAAAGCCGCCGGCTATGTGCTTGCCGTCTCATCGAGCAAGCCGGAGCCTTTTGTGAAGCGGATCATTGAAAATTTCGGCTTCACATCCTACTTCGATGTCATCTGCGGCAGCGATCCCAATGATGAGCTAAACCAGAATGCGACCATGAGCCAGAAGGCGCGCATCATCGCCAAGACACTCTCCCTTCTTTGCGAAAAGGGCCATGACGCAGCGCGTCTTGCGAAGGAAACCGTCATGATCGGTGATACCGGCTATGACGTAGATGGCGCGCATGACAACCATCTCCCCTGCATCGCCGTCTCCTTCGGCTACGGCAGCCGCGAAGAGCTCGCTCACCACGGCGCAGACGCGATCGCAGATACCGTAGATGAGCTGAGAGAGCTGCTTGGGCTGGAGACTGGTCACGAGTGACTCTGACACTTTTCCCGTTCTGCTCCACTCTCTTTCATTCCGCCGCTCTATTCGCGGCGAAGCCGCCAGCACCATTTCTCATTCAAAAAAGGGGCTGTGAAGAAATGAATCCTCATTTCTTCACAGCCTCTTTTTACTTTGCTTTCATTTGGTTCAAGGTTCAAGGTTCAGGTGGCGGCTTCGCCGCCTTTTTTTAGAAGATGGTATTCTCGTATCGCAGCCTTCCCCATTGGGGAAGGGGGACCGCGTTAGCGGTGGATAGGGTGCTCTCGTAAATGGCCTGCTTGAGACGCTTTCCCCACTCTTTTTCATACCGCTAGAACCCTATCCGGCTCGCTCCGCTCGCCACCTTCCCCACGCGGGGAAGGCTTTGTCCGTCGTTATTCTTTTTCCACATATGCGTGTATTTGTTCTGACAATGCGAGAAAAGCAGCATTCTCGTATCGCAGCCTTCCCCATTGGGCAATGCTATTAAGTTAAGCGGCAGAACGTTCTTGGCTCCCCATCGGGGGAGCTCCCCGAAGGGGTTGTGCAAGCGAACTGGATTTTTAGGAGTGAAGCGACGCGAAAATCCAGTGAGACGCCATTTCGAACGAAGTGAGATGAGGGGGCTACGTAGCGGTATTGCCTGAAAGTGTTGGAATATCGATAGCATCGGACTATTCAACATAGCACGCTATACAGCTGGCATGCCCCATCTCACTGCGCTCAAAATGGCGTCTCACTTTCTCATTTCTCATTCAAAAAGAGCCATGAACAAAACTGTTCATGGCTCTTTCATTTGCACACCAGCTGGGATTATCCCTAATCCCTAATCCCTAATCCCTAGTCACCAGTCACCAGTCACCAGTCACTTGCCACTAGTCACCAGTCCCTATTTGCTCTTCTGCAGGATCTCCTTCAGATACTCATTCTTTTCCTTTTTCTCATCCACATTATCGAGAAGGAGGTCGACATAGCGGGAAAGCGTCGCGTCGTCGGTGTATCCCTGAATGAAGGAATTTCCCTTATTGCTTTCCAGAATGATCGGAAATTCGACAGCTGCGAAGATCTGCATGGCTTTGAGCTCGAGGTCTTTTTCATCGGTATAGCCGGTGACCTCCGCCACATTGCGAATGACCTTCTCCCAGCACTGGCTGTGGAGAAGAGAGAGGTAAATGAAGTAGGTATCCTTGGCGTCCTCACTCGAAGGATTCGAGATGGAACGGAAGAGGGCAGGGTGCTCGCGGGCCAGGTGGAAATAGGCGATGATGTATTTTTTCAGCCTTTCGCTCGCCGTCAGGCGGTTGTCATCGAGGTAGGAGACGATATTCTCCAGATTGCCCATCATGTACTCGAGTGCCGCACCGATGAGCTCTTCCTTGGAGCCGAAGTAGTAGCGCACGGAGGCGATATTGACGCCGGCTGCCTTGGCGATGGAGCGGACTGTGGCTTTTTTGAAGCCCTGCTGCTGCAGGATGTGGACCGTGGTCTCGATCATCTTTTCACGGACGCGCTCGCCCTTGCCGGTCAATTTTCTCATCATAGTGTGGTTCCCTTTCTAAGATTCATGGTTTTCTGAATGAAAGACATTTCCTTCGGTGCTTTCGTCTTTTCCGTGAGAGCATTCATCATCAGCTTCAGTCGGTTTTCCTGATTCACTTCGCTCGCGCTGGCATCGCAATCGAGGGCGAGGAAGACCGCTTCCGGATACGCTGCATGCAGCTTATGCACCATGCCTTCCCCGGTGATGTGATTCGGTAGGCAGGCGAAGGGCTGCAGGCAGACGATACCGCGGCATTCATGATAGAGAAGATCGATCATGTCAGCCGTTAAGAACCAGCCTTCGCCCGCGCGGTTGCCGAGTGAAAGGTACTGGGAGGCGCGCTTGGCCATCTTCCCGATGCCGGTGATCTCATGGAAACGCTGCGATCTTTTCACCGCCTTTTCGAGCGGCTTCCGATACCATTCGAAGAGGTAGCGGGAGAAGGTGTCCTTCAGGTCTTCCTTCATGGTGCCATCCATATGTTTCCGCTGGAAACGGCTGTCAAGCGAGCCGTAGAGGAAGAAATCAAGCATACCGCTCGCCTCGGCTTCGCCGCCATTCGCTTCGATGGTACGGACGATGTCATTGCTGGCGATGGGACTGAACTTGACGTAGATCTCCCCGACGATGCCGATGCGCGGACGGCGCGGCATATCGGAAAGCGGCAGGCGGTCGAAGTCTTGGATGATGCCTGCGATATTCTTTTTATACGATGTGTAGGACTCGCCGGAAAGGATGGCTTCGATGCAGCGCTTCTGCCAGCTGCGGCAGAGAGTCTCTGCACTGCCGGGCTCTTTCTCATAAGGGCGTGTGCGGTAGAGGCACTGCTGCAGCGCATCGCCGTAGATGACGGCCTGGATCATGCGCCGTCCCATCGAAAGGGAGAAATGGAAGCCCGGCTGTGGCTCGAAGCCATGGGTATTGAGGGAGATCACGGGGATATCCGAAAGCCCCGCTTCGTCCAGTGCCTTGTGCAGGAATCCGACATAGTTCGACGCACGGCACATGCCGCCCGTCTGGGACAGCATGACTGCCGTTTTGGAAAGATCATATTTTCCTGACGTGAGCGCACGCATGAGAGAGCCGATGGTGATGATCGCCGGATAGCAGGCGTCGTTATTCACACAGGAAAGCCCCTTGTCGATATCCTCATGGATCGGCGGAATGATCTCGATGTGGTAGCCTTCCCGCTGGACTGCGGCTTCGATGATGGGGAAATGAATGGGCGACATTTCCGGTGCCAGGATGGTATAGTCCTTGTCGCGCTTCATCGCTTCCGTGAAGACCGCCTTCGGATACTCGATCGGCTTTGCGCTTCCCGTCTCTTCGCCGCGCTCCTCGATGGCTGCCTTGAGCGAACGCAGACGGATGCGGACCGCGCCCAGATTCAAACTCTGGTCGATCTTGAGGCAGGTATAGAGCCGGCCGCGCTGGTGCATGATCTCCTGCACCTGATCCGTCACGACCGCATCCAGCCCGCAGCCGAAGGAATTCAGCTCGACGAGCTCCAGATGCGGATGGCGCGTCACATAGTCCGCCGCACGGTAGAGGCGGCTGTGCCACGTCCACTGGTTCATGACGCGGAGATTTGGATATTCACCGCCGACCATCGCGATGCCGTCTTCCGAAAGCACCGCCATGCCGAGCTGGTTGATGAGATCCGGGATCGAGTGATTCACCGCCGGATCCACATGGTACGGACGTCCGGCGAGCACGATGCCGATCTCATGCTTCTTTCTGATCTCCGCCAGCACCCGCTTCGTCTCAGCGAGCAGTCTTTCCTTGTACTCGCGCTCCGCCGCTTCGCCCGCATGGATCGCGCTCTCAAGCTCGGACGAAGAGATGCCCATCGGCGCAAAGACCTTCTTCAGCTGCTTCAAGAGCCGCTTCGGCGCATGCAGCGGCAAGAAGGGATGCAGCAGCTTCACCTTGTACTTCCTTAAGATCTCATCCATATTCGCTTCGAGATTTTCCGGATACGATGCGACCATCGGGCAGTGGTAGCTGTTCGTACTGCCCTCATCCGGCCCCTTGTCGATGCAGGGATACCAGATGAGATCCGGATGGTGCTTTGCAAGATCTGCCACATGCGTGTGCGCGAGCTTCGCCGGGAAGCACTCGGAATACGATGGGATCGTCTCCATCGCTTCTGTAGAAATCTCGCGGATCTGCTCCGAGGATGTGAGGACACGATAGCCCAGACGCCCGAAGAAGGCATGCCAGAAGGGGAAATCCTCATACATATTGAGCACGCGCGGGATGCCGACCGTGCCGCGCTTCGCTTCCTTCGGAGAAAGCGGACGGCGATGCCAGATGACATCCTCCTTCCAGCGGTACATATTCGGGAGCGATGAGTGCGGCGCGCTCTTTCCCGTCAGCATGAGGGAGGCCCCGCGCTCACAGCGATTCCCCGAGACGAAGGCACGGCCATCATTGAATCGCGTCAGCGTGATCATGCAGTGATTGCCGCAGCCCGGGCAGCGCTTCATTTCATTCGTATACGACAGCGCCTTCAATTTCTCCGGCGTCACCAGCGTGGATACATGCCCCGCCGGACAGGTATCACGCGTGATGAGCGCCATGCCATACGCCCCCATCAGTCCGGCCACATCGGGCCGGATGACCTCTCTTCCGAGGAGCAGCTCCAGCGCGCGGAGCACCGCGTCATTGTAGAAAGTCCCGCCCTGCACCACGACATGGTCGCCCAGATCAGACGCTTTCTTCAGACGGATGACCTTGTAGAGCGCATTCTTGATGACCGAGTAGGAGAGCCCGGCAGAAATGTCTGCGACCGAGACGCCATTCTTCTGCGCCTCCCGCACGCGCGAATTCATGAAGACCGTACAGCGCGAGCCCAGATCCACCGGATGCTTCGCAAGGAGCGCGATCTTCGCAAAATGCTCGATATCCATCCCCAGCGACTGGGCGAAGGTATCAAGGAAAGACCCGCAACCCGACGAGCAGGCTTCATTGAGGAGGATATCATCCACCGCGCCATCCTTGATGCGGCAGCACTTCATATCCTGCCCGCCGATATCCAGGATCGTCGTGACATCAGGGAGGAAATGCTTCGCACCGCGATAGTGCGCCATCGTCTCCACTTCCCCGACATCCGTCTCAAGCGCCCGCTTGATGAGCTCCTCGCCATAGCCTGTCACACCTGCTCCGGCGATCGTCACGCCCTCCGGGAGCTTGGCATACAGATCCTCCAGGATCCGGCGCGCACCCGAAAGCGGCGTCCCCTGATTTCCTCCATAGTACTCATAGAGGATGCGGTCCTCCTCGTCGAGCAGCACCGCCTTGATCGTCGTCGACCCCGCATCGATACCGAGCCACACCGAGCCCTTCGCCGCAGAAATATCCCCTCGCGGCACGCGGAAATGACTGTGCCGCTCCTTGAATGCCTCGTAGTCCGCCTCTCCCTCAAAAAGCGGGGGAAGCATCTTCGATGTGCCAAGGCGGACATCCTTCTCCTCTTCCATGCGGGCAAGCCAGCTGTCAAGATCCATCGGCTTGTCATGCATCGCCGACAGCGCCGCCCCGATCGCCACATACAGCTCCCCGTGGCGAGGGACGATCATATCCTCCTCTGCGATGTGAAGCGTCTCCTGAAAGCGCTTCCGAAGCACCGGCTGATACGTCAGAGGGCCGCCTAAGAACGCTACCTTCCCATGGATCGGACGGCCGCAGGTCAGCCCCGAGATCGTCTGATTCACCACCGACTGGAAAACCGAGAGCGCGATATCCTCATTCGGCGTCCCTTCATTCAAAAGCGCCTGGATATCCGTCTTCGCAAAGACCCCGCAGCGGGACGCGATCGGATAAATCCGCTCCGCCTTCTCCGCGAGCTTCCCCATCCCAGCGGCATCCACCGAGAGGAGAGACGCCATGCGGTCGATGAAGGCCCCCGTCCCACCGGCGCACGCGCCATTCATGCGCTGATCCACGCCATTTTGAAGATACGTGATCTTTTCATCCTCGCCCCCGAGCTCGATGATGACATCCGTCTCCGGGTGGAACGTCTGCACCGCCTTCGTCTCCGCCAGGATCTCCTGACAGAAAGGAAGTCCCATCACCTTCGCAAGTCCCATACCGCCCGAACCGGAGATCGAAGCCGTGATGCGATAGCCCGAGAACTTCTCCTTGAGCTCATGCAAAAGTACCATCGCCATATGGCGGATATCCGACATATGACGCTCATACCTGCCAAATAAAAGTTTCATGTAAGGCGACAAAGCCGCCACTTTGACCGTTGTGGATCCCACATCGATGCCGATATGAATGACCGGTTTCATGAAACGACCTCCCAACTGTATACGTCTTATATTATAACACGCATATTCATACATTGTATAATTTCTAATCCCATTTTAGCACAATAAAGCATAGAATACAATGGAAAAAGAGGGGAGGTTGTCTGGTTCAGGGTTCAGGGTTCAGGGTTCGGGGTTAGGGGTTCAGGGTTCAGGGTTCAGGGTTCAGGTGGCGGCTTCGCCGCCTTTTTAGAAGAGGGTGTCCTCGTATCGCAGCCTTCCCCTCTAGGGGAAGGTGCCCCGCAGGGGCGGATAGGGCACCCGCGGTATGAAAGACAGATGAGGAAAGCGGAGAGATGCGCGGCACATGTGGGGGAGCGTGAGTCCCTGACCGTGAATGACAAAGATTTAATCAGTGTTTTCTTAAAAATCATTCGCGCCCCTTCCTCTGGAAGGGGCAGCCGAGCGAAGCGAGGCGGGGTTGGTTTCCCC
>ERZ1026884.1594-NODE-1594-length-11856-cov-7.692653_pt1 | contig 11856 bp, 9 predicted proteins | sample MGYA00380172_ERZ1026884 | MGnify/ENA primary metagenome ERZ1026884 (study PRJEB33269, sample SAMEA4719808) | human gut metagenome | biome: human-associated habitat; feature: organic feature; material: feces | place: Cameroon | collected 2013-10 ... | reverse complement strand
AAAGATTGAAAAATAAAATTTTTCAATCGCGAGATTTGTGTCTGTGCGCACTTGACACAAACTAGGCATGTGCAAAAAGCGTGCGCGGAAATGAGAGGAAAGGATGATTATACTGGATTACCGGGATACCAGACCGCTGTATGAGCAGATCGTGGATAAGTTCCAGATGCTGATTTTAAGCGGTGCGTTGGAGCCGAACAGCCGGATGCCGTCCGTGCGCTCCCTGGCGGTGGAGCTGTCGATCAATCCGAACACGATTCAGCGGGCATACAGTGAGCTGGAGCGGACTGGATTTTTATACACAGTAAAAGGAAAGGGCAACTACGTCGCCTACAGCGATAGTCTAAAGGACGTCCGGAAGCAGGAAATTTTAGAAAAGCTCCGGGATCTGAAAAAGGAAGCACTGAGCATGGGGATGACGGTAAAGGAGCTGACGGAGTTCCTGGAACAAGAGGATACAGCTGCGGCAGGGCAAAAAGAGACCAAAGCCCCGGCAGCGGAATGAGAGGAAGATTGAAAAATAAAATTTTTCAATCGCGAGATTTGTGTCTGCGCGCACTTGACACAAACTCGATATGCGCAAAAAGCGTGCGCAGAAATGAGCGGAAAACATGATAGAACTAAAAAACGTGAGCAAATCCTTCGATGGGATTGAAGCTCTGAAAAATGTAAGCGTGACAGTCCGGGAAGGAGAGGTTTTCGGGCTGATCGGGACAAACGGCGCGGGCAAAAGTACGCTGCTGCGCCTGGCGTGCGGGGTATTTAAGCCGGAGGACGGATTAGCGATTGTGGATAATATGCCGGTATACGACAATGTGCATGCAAAGGCGAAGCTGTTTTTTATCGCGGACGAGCCGTACTTTTTTAATGGTGCGACGCCGAAGGACATGGAGCGTTATTACAGCAGCGTGTACCGGAATTTTGACCGGGAACGGTTTTACTTATATTTAAACAGCTTCGGGCTGGAATCGAGACGCCGGATCAGCACCTTTTCCAAAGGGATGAAAAAGCAGCTCGCGATTCTGCTGGGGCTGAGCGCAAAGACGGAGTACCTTCTGTGCGACGAGACCTTTGACGGGCTCGATCCCGTGATGCGCCAGAGCGTCAAAAGCATTTTTGCAAAGGAAATGCAGGAGCGGCAGTTTACGCCGGTGATTGCTTCCCATAACCTGCGGGAGCTGGAGGATATCTGCGATCATGTGGGGCTTTTACATCAGGGCGGCGTGCTCTTATCGAAGGATCTGGAGGAGATGAAGTGCAACATCCAGAAAATCCAGTGCGTCTTTTCTTCCAAAGAGGAAGAGAAGCGGATGTTAAAGCTTTTGAATATTGTAAAATGCGACAGGCGAGGATCCTTGTTGACTCTGACAGTCAGGGGAAGCAGGGAAGAGATGATCGCCATGTTTGCAGCGGCGGACTGCCTGTTCCACGAAGTGCTGCCGCTTTCCCTGGAAGAGATCTTTATCAGCGAGACGGAGGTGCAAGGCTATGATATTAAAAAAATCGTACTGGGCTAAATGGCTGGAAAATAACAGAAGAAGAAGCTGGACCTTTTTGCTGTGTCTGGTGATGGCACTCTTTTGCGGTCCGCTGTATCTGATGGTTGTACTGACTGGTTTACAGAACAATTATGCAAATGACAGTGTTTACAATGCAGCGCAGGCCGCAGAGTCCCTGCGGGAGCTGATTCAGTCCAGGATCACGGATGTGATCGGCTTTTCCTTCCTACACGTCCTGTTTGCTGCTTTTTTTGCAATTTTATTTGCCGTGCAGGGCTTTTGCTGGCTGTACAGCCGCAGAAAAACAGATTTGTACTTTTCAGTTCCGGAATCCTTAAAAAAGCGTTATGTGCTGATCTGTGGAAACGGAATTTTGGTCTATAGCTTTTCTACCCTGACAGCACTTTTGCTGGAATGGATCATTGGCGCAGCATTTCATGGAATGACGGGAATTATGGCGGCACAGTCGTTGCTTGCATGGTTTGTGGAGCAGCTTGCGTTTATTGCGATGTATCAGGTGGCGCTGGTGGCAGTCATGCTGACCGGCAACATCCTGACGGCGCTGTTGGGGTGCGCGGTGTTCTTTTCCTATGAGCCGGCAGTAAGATTACTGATCGATGAATTAAAAACGATGTTTTTTGCCAGCTATTGCAGCGCAGATTCGAGACAGTGGATGCAAAAAAGCTATCTGACGCCGTTTGCGGGTTTCTGGGATATGTACAGCAACGTCTGGTACCGGGATGGAAAGCTCTATGGGTATGGAACTGCAGGCAGCTGGGGCAAAGCTGTGTGCACGGGAAGCCTTCTGTTCATCGGCTGTGCGTTTCTTGCAGGCGCCTTTGCCTTCTGGCTTTACCGCAGGCGCAAAACGGAAAGTTATGAGCATGCCATCGCATTTGCACCGTTAAAGGGGGTTCTGGAGATCGCAATGACTGTACCATTTGGGATTGCGGTAGGCATGCTCGTTTCCAATGTGGCGGTGAACCGGGGATTTTTCTTATTCGGCGGCTGTGTTATCGGTGTTCTCGTCGGCCATGTGGTGATCCGCCTGATTTATCGATGCGAATTAAAGGCAATTCTGGACGGAAAGCTTGTAGGAATGGTCAGTATGGCGGCAGCAGTTTTACTCCTTGCATGCATTCGGTTTGACTGGACAGGCTATGACAGCTGGCTGCCGAAAGAGGAAAACATCGCCAGCGTATCTGCGACGCTGGAAAGCGATTATTCGGATTTTGGATATTATGCGGGGGAAGATTTCGGCTCTGCGAACGCTCCGTATGAGGGCTTTGAGGATCGGATGATTCGACGGATGAATTCGACGGAAAAAACGACGATCGATGCTGTGATCCGGATGCAGGAAAGATGGCAGGATGCGGGAATGCCGGGAGGATTTCGGCAGGATAGTTCGGAAATAGCGGTTTCAGAAGAACAAGCAGACGAAACCGAAGAAAAAAATTATGTCAGATGGGTTGTCTGCTATACGATGCAGAGCGGCAGAAAGGTGTATCGGAGATTTTTCGCGGATTCGAAAGAAAACTGCGCTGAAATCGATGTGCTGATGCGGGATGCGTCTTATCAGCGGGAGCGGTATCAGTTGAATGACCCGGATTTTCAGACAAATCTTGGGAAAATGAAGATCAGCTATTACAACGGCGTTGCGGAAAGCTTTTATACCGGGGATAAGCAGGCGCTTTTCAACGCGTTGCTAAAGGACATGAAGGACTATGATTACAGCCTGATTTCTTCAGAGCTTCCAAGCGGAAGGGTGACGTTTACCATGGCGGCTTTGGATGGGGACGACGATACTGCGTTGACCTGGAATTATCCGGTTTATGCTTCCTATTCTGAAGTAAACAGCCTGCTTGTGCAGGACGGCGCTGACGTTTATGCGCGTGCAGGACATCAGAGTGCAGACGAAATTGAATCGGTCAAGGTGGATTACTACTATTACGATTATGAAAATGAGGATGGCAGCAACGGCTTTTTTGAACCAGGGGAAATCTCGGATCAGGAGATCAGCGTGACATTTACAGAGCCGGCGGAAATCGAAAAAATGCTTGACGCACTCTATCCGGTGGAATTAAGCTGGATTAGCGGGGATGAATTTGGCGACCACGACTGGGATTATCGGCTCGATGTGAGGGTTGTGCCCAAAGAAAGCAGCTTTGGCGATTCGGAGGAGCGGATTCAGATGTTAAAGAACAGGGAACCGTCCCTTCTGGCAGAGAAAATCCGTCAGGCTGCGGTACGCGACTAAAGGAAAGCAGGCAAACGTGCCTGGGGAATGGAGAGAAAGCATGAAGTTCAAAGACATGCCCTATGAACGGGTGAATTATGACAAAACAGCGGAGCAGTTTAAAACTTTGACCAAACGGGTCAAAGAAGCAAAAAGCGGAGAAGAACTCTGGGAGATCCATCAGGAATATTACAGGGTTTATCAGAATATGATGGATTCCATGACGATTGCGGAAATTCGTCATGACGGAAACACTGCAGATCCGTTTTATGCTGCAGAAAAGGATTATTACGATGAGACAGCGCCGATGCTGAGCAGTCTGGCAACCGATTATCAGCGCGCCCTGTACGAATCACCATATCGTTCTTTTATGGAAGAAAAGATTGGCAGGGTTGCCTTTGCGACGATGGACAATGCGATTAAGAGTATGGACGAAAGCATTATCGGCCTGATGCAGGAGGAAAACGCGCTGACCACTCAGTACAATAAGCTGATTGCGTCCGCGAAGATTCCGTTTGACGGGCAGGTATGCAATCTGTCCCTGCTGCGTCCCTATCTGACCGGAAACGACAGAACCGTAAGAAGACAGGCATGGAAGGCTTACAGCGATTACTTTATGACCGTTGCGGATGAACTGGATGACATTTATGACAAGCTGGTAAAAAACCGCACTGCGCAGGCAAAGGCGATGGGCTATGACAATTATATCCAGCTGGGCTACTACAGAATGAACCGTAACAGCTACGACAGAAACGATGTCGAGAATTTCCGCCGACAGGTGAAGGAAGTATTCGTACCGTTTGCGGAGCGCGTACACGAAATCAGAAGAAAGCGCCTCGGTCTGGACAAGCTTTCTTATATCGATAACGAGGTTTATTTCAAAGAGGGCAATCCCGATCCGGTGGGCACTGCACAGGAAATCCTGGAGAGCGGACAGAAGATGTATGCGGAGCTGTCCCCCGAAACCAAAGAATTTTTCGATTTCATGATGGAGAATGAGCTCTTCGATGTGTTCGGCAGAAAGGATAAAAAACAGGGCGGCTATATGACCTATCTGTACCAGTATCATTCTCCCTTTATCTTTGCAAACTTTAACGGAACCAGCGGCGACGTAGACGTGATCACGCATGAATGCGGACATGCATTTCAGGGCTATCTGTCCGGGCAGGATCCGATCATGGAGCATGCGGATATTACGATGGAAACTGCAGAAATCCACTCTATGTCAATGGAATTTTTCACGAATCCATGGATGAAGGAGTTTTTCGGCGACCGTGCGGGGGATTTTTTGAGCATGCAGTTAGAGGATGCGATTCGTTTCATCCCTTATGGAACGATGGTGGACGAGTTCCAGCATATCGTTTATGAAAATCCGGAACTGACACCGGAAGAACGTCGCCGGGAATGGAGCAGACTGGAAAAAATCTACATGCCCCATCTGGATTACGAAGAGGATCCGTTCTTTTCCAAGGGGGGATTCTGGCAGAAACAGCAGCATATTTACAACAGCCCGTTTTATTATATTGACTATGTACTGGCACAAAGCTGCGCATTCCAGTACAAGGTGTGGATGGATGAGGATTACAGAGAGGCATGGAAGAGCTACCTCGCGCTCTGCAGATTGTCTGCTTCAAAATTCTATCCGGAAATGCTGCGGGAATGCGGCTTAAAGGTTCCGTTTGAAGACGGATATTTTGAAGAAATCGTAGAGAAGCTGGAGAAAAAACTCCACGCGTAAACGGCGGTCAACAGGGAGAAAATACTCTCAAAATGGAATAAATTTTGTGAAAAACGACCGGAAAGAAATGAAATTCCGGTCGTTTTTTTGGACGCTATTTCGATATTATCAAACGAAAAAATACTTGAAAGAAGAAGAAAATTATGATATAGTTTTCACCAGTGAAAAAAGCCCGGCAGGTAACGAACCCAAAGGAGGGTCTTGTTGCCCGGGATTTTTATTTAAGCATAATGTCCGCCTGAAGCGAATAAGTGTATTTACTAGACGGATGTGCGAAAGAAAAGGAGTGTTGACATTTGACAAAGTATGTTGTGAAGAGAGTACTGCTTGCAATCCTGACCGTGTTCATTGTCTGTGCCATTACGTTTTTTGCGATGAACGCGATTCCCGGCGGTCCTTTCGATGGAGAGAAAGCGATCTCGGATGAGGTGAGGCGCGTTCTGGAACAGCGCTTTAATTTGGATAAGCCTGTCTGGGAGCAGTTCTTTTTATATCTGAACAATTTGCTTCACGGTGATTTTGGTGTTTCTGCAAAGACTGGAAGAGAGATTAAAACGACGATCTTCAGTTCCTTTAGTGTTTCTGCAAAGCTTGGCGGCATGGCGGTTTTAGTAGCATTGATTTCCGGTGTAGTGATGGGAAGCATTGCGGCTCTGACCAGAAACAAGCTGCCGGACAGACTGATCATTTTCTTCTCGACGCTGTTTACTTCCCTGCCCAGCTTTGTACTGGGTACCCTGCTTTTGCTGGTGTTCTGTATTAAATTAAAATGGGTTCCGGTATGGAGCTCCTCCAGTCATAACTACGTGTTGCCGGTCATTGCCCTTGCTGCATATCCCATGGCCTACATCACCCGACTGACCAAGACGAGTATGCTGGATGCTCTGGGACAGGATTATGTCCGTACCGCGCGGGCGAAGGGCGTTGCACAGTGGAAGGTCATCTTCAAGCATACCCTGAGAAATGCCCTGATTCCGGTTATTACCTATGTCGGCCCGATGACGGCATCCATCCTGACCGGTTCTCTCGTTGTAGAGTCCATTTTTACGATCGGCGGTCTTGGTTCCAAGTTTGTAGAATGTATTACAAACCGTGATTATCCGATGATCATGGGTACGACGATTTTCCTGGCAACCCTGATGGTTACGATGACCCTGATCACCGATATCGTTTACAAGCTGATCGATCCCAGAATCACACTGGAATAAGAAAGGAGGAAGCAATGAGCAGCGAAACCAATAGCATTGATCAGATGCCCAAGAAATCTCCTTTGAGTTTTCAGGTGGATCTGAAGAAATTTGAAAAAGCAACTGATGAAGAAAAAAGACAGCAGGATGTTATGAGCGAATCGGTATCCTTCTTTAAAGATGGTATGCGCAAGCTGATGAAAAATCCGCTGGCAGTTGGCAGTATTATTGTCCTGATCGTCATTATTGCAATGATTCTGATCGTACCCCATGTGGTACCTTATAAATATTCCCAGATCATTACCGTAAATGGCAGCCGTGATAAGGCGGCGGGCAACATGGCACCTTTTACCTATTCCGAAAAAGAGCTGGCTTACATGGCAGAGGGCGGAGAAGTGTTCCCTCACATCATGGGAACGGACAGCATGGGACGTGATTATTTCATCCGTGTTATTTACGGAACCCGGGTTTCTCTGACGGTAGGTCTGTTTGCAGCGGTGATCGTCCTTTTGATCGGCGTTGTTTACGGAAGTATTTCCGGTTATTTTGGAGGCAAGGTGGATATGGTGATGATGCGTATCGTGGACATCATTTATTCCCTGCCGGATATGCTGATGGTGGTTCTTCTGTCTGTCGTACTGCGTGAGGTTATCAATGTCGACGCATTTCCGGCGCTGCAGAAGATCGGTACCAACATGATCTCCATGTTTATCGTATTTGCCCTGCTGTACTGGACCGGCATGGCACGTATGGTCCGCGGTCAGATTCTGACCGTAAAACAGAATGAATACATTCTGGCGGCGAGAGTCAGCGGTGCGAAGGATTCCAGAATTATCCGCCGTCACATTCTGCCGAATATCGTCAGCGTTATCATCATTGCAGCAGCGCTGCAGATTCCGTCTGCGATCTTTACAGAGAGCTTCTTAAGCTTTATCGGTCTGGGGGTACAGGCTCCGATGCCGTCTCTCGGTTCCCTTGCAAACGAGGCAAGAGCCGGAATCACCCAGTATCCTTACAAACTGTTATTCCCTGCCGGCATGATCTGTCTGATCACCCTGGCATTCAACCTGTTGGGCGATGGCCTGCGGGATGCATTTGACCCGAAATTAAGGAGGTAAGACCATGAGTGAGAATATCCTTTCCGTGCAGAATCTGCATACCTCCTTCCACACAGATAAGGGAGAGGTCAAGGCAGTCAACGGTGTTACATTTAACCTTGAAAAAGGCAAAATCCTCGGTATTGTCGGCGAATCCGGTTCCGGCAAATCCGTAACCGCATATTCCATTATGCGTATTCTGGAAAAGAACGGCCGCATCACAGAAGGCAAAATCCTTTACAAAGGACAGGATATTGCAGAATTTTCTGAAAAACAGATGCGGGAGTTCCGTGGAAAATGCTGTTCTATTATTTTCCAGGATCCCATGACGAGCTTAAATCCGGTATTTACGGTGGGCAACCAGTTAAGGGAAGCCATTGAGCTTCACACGGACAGAAAAGGGAAAGAGGCGGAGGCAAGAGCCATTGAGATGCTGACTTTAGTTGGTGTCAATGAACCGGAAAAGCGTGTGAAACAGTACCCCTACGAATTATCCGGCGGTATGCGCCAGCGTGTCATGATCGCAATGGCGCTGGCCTGTGAGCCTGATATCCTGATTGCAGACGAACCTACGACTGCCCTGGATGTTACGATCCAGGCACAGATTCTGGAGCTGATGCAGTCCCTGCAGAAAAAGCTCGGCATGGCAATCATCATGGTAACCCATGATCTTGGTGTTATCGCGGACATGTGCGATGAAATTATCGTTATGTACGGCGGAAGAGTCTGTGAAAGAGGTACGGCAGAAGATATTTTCTACCGTCCGCACCATGAATATACGAAAGGTCTGCTGCGTTCCATTCCGAATGTGGACAGAATCGGCGAAAAGCTTATCCCGATTCCGGGAACACCGATCAACCTCTTAAATATGCCAAAGGGCTGTGCATTTTGCCCACGCTGCGAGGAAGCGATGAAGATCTGTATCGAAGAGCAGCCGCCGGAAATGCAAATGCCTGACGGTCATTTCGCATCCTGCTGGCTGAATGTAAAGGCAGCCATGGAGGAAGAAAAAGGAGGCAGACAGTGAGCGAAGAAGTAAAAAACAAAAGCGAATATCTGGTGGAGGTACGGGATTTAAAACAGTATTTCCCGATCAAAACCGGATTTATGAAAACCACACCCTTAAAAGCGGTGGACGGCGTTTCCTTTTCCATCAAGCCGGGAGAAACCCTCGGTCTGGTAGGAGAATCCGGCTGCGGCAAGACGACTGTAGGAAGATCTCTGCTGCGTCTGTATACACCGACCTCCGGCGACGTCTTTTTCGATGGGGAGAGAGTGAATGAAAAGAGCATCGGACATATGCGCAGACAGATGCAGATGGTGTTCCAGGATCCCTATTCTTCCTTAAATCCCCGCATGACAGTCGAGGATATCATCGGCGAGCCTCTGGATGTCCACAAGCTTTACACCTCCAGAGGGGAAAGAAGAGACAAGATCCTGCATCTGATGGAGCTGGTCGGTTTGAATGCAGAGCATGCAACCCGTTATGCACATGAGTTCTCCGGCGGTCAGAGACAGCGTATCGGTATTGCGAGAGCACTTGCCACCAATCCGAGATTTATCGTCTGTGACGAAGCAGTCAGTGCACTGGATGTTTCCATTCAGGCACAGGTCATCAACATGTTTGAAGAGCTGCAGGAGAAGCTGGGCGTTGCCTATCTGTTCATTGCCCATGACCTGTTGGTTGTCCATCACATTTCTGACAGAATTGCAGTAATGTATCTGGGCAGGATCGTGGAGATCGCAGATTCCAATGAATTAAATGACAATCCCATGCATCCTTATACACAGTCTCTTTTAAGTGCAGTTCCCTATCCGGATCCGAAGATGGCAAAGGAACGGCAGAGAATCGTTCTCGAAGGGGATGTCCCGAGCCCTCTGCACATGCCAAGCGGCTGTGCATTCCGTACCAGATGTCGCTATGCCACGGAAAAGTGCGCACAGGAGTGCCCGTCCTTGACAGATCGCGGCAACGGACATCAGGTAGCATGCTGGAATAAATAACCGGCAGTAATTTTGACACTTGGACAGGACGCAGATTTAGCGGACTGTTTGGGTATATATTATTTTTCATTATCTATCTTTAAAGGAGGAAGACATTATGAAAAAGAAGTATCTGGCACTTGTGCTGGCAGCTTGCATGACCGCTTCTTTGGCAGCTTGTGGTTCCACAGCAGCTGATACAAGCGCTCCTGCAGCAACAACAGAAGAAGCAGCAGACACCGCTGCAGCAGAATCCACTGAAGCAGCAGACACTGCAGCAGCAACCGGTGAGCATGGACCCAGCAGCGAAGCTGCTCCGGCATGGGAGGATTATGATGCAAGAATCGCTGCGATCAGATCGGAGACAGATCTTGCAAAGCGTGAAGCGCTGATGCATGAGGCTGAGGACGAGCTGATGAGCACCTGGGCAGTTGTTCCGCTGTACTACTACAACGACAGCTACCTGCAGAAGACCGATGTAGAGAACATCTATTCCAACCTGTTCGGATTTAAATACTTCGGTTTTGCAAAGACTCCTACCAACACCCTGGATCTTCAGATCGCATCTGAGCCCGATAAGCTGGATCCCGCGCTGAACTCCACTGTTGACGGTGCATGCCTGGCAATCCTGAACTTCTCCGGACTGTTCACATATGATGAGAACGGTCAGCTGGTTCCCGAACTGGCAGATTCCTATGAAATGAGCGAAGACGGTATGACTTATACCTTCACAATGAAGGATGGTTTAAAGTGGTCTGACGGCGAAGCTCTGGATGCAAATGACGTTCTGTATAGCTGGAACCGTCTGGCAGATGAAAACACAGCTGCTGACTATTCTTACCTGTGCTCTGTATTTGCAACCAAGGATGACGGCACTCTGGATATCGAAGCAAGTGAAGACGGCAAGACCTTTACCGCTCATCTGAACGCACCTTGCGCATATTTCCTTGACCTGTGCGCATTCCCTGCTTTTTATCCTGTACCCCAGCAGGCTGTAGAAGCTGCTGACGGCGCTGACACCAACCCCGGTGCATGGGCACTGGAAGCTGGTTTCGTAGGCAGCGGCCCGTTCGTACTGACCGAGTGGAAGCATAACGAGTCCATGACCTATGAGCCCAACCCCAACTACTGGGCTGCTGACAAGGTTTCCCTGACAAAGATCAACTTCATGCTGAGCTCTGATGACACAGCAATTTACAATGCATTCCAGGATGGCTCCCTGCAGTTTGCAGATACCATTCCTACCGATATGATGGCTACCGTTAAGGATACCCCTGAATATCACAAGATCCCTACTCTGGGAACTTACTACTGCGGTTTCAATGTAAACAGCGAGCTGTTTGCAGGCAAGACGGTTGAAGAGGCTGCAGCAATGAGAGAAGCATTCACCCTACTGATCGACCGTCAGTATATCGTTGATGCGATCGCACAGGCAAACCAGGAAGTTGCCAACACCTTCATTCCTACCGGCATGAGCGATGGCAATGGCGGTGAGTTCAGAGCAAATGATGACGCTTACACCTATCCGGATGAAGAGAACGTTGGTTACTTCAATCCTACCGATATGGAGGGCAACACAGAGAAAGCAATCGAGCTGTTAAAGAGCGCTGGCTATGAATTCGATGAAAGCGGCATGCTTTCCGCAAATACCCCGATCAACATGACTTACCTGACCAACGATTCCGAAGGTAATGTTAAGATCGGTGAAGCAATCCAGCAGGATTTCGCTATGATCGGTATCAACGTAACCGTTGAGACTCGTGAGTGGTCCGTATTCCTGAACGAGAGAAAAGACGGTCAGTTCGACTTTGCTCGTGAAGGCTGGCTGGCAGACTACAACGACCCGATCAACATGCTTGAAATGTGGGAGACCACTTCCGGCAACAACGATATGCAGTTCGGCAGATAAGTTAATTGCTGCGGCACATTGCATAGCGGTGAAAATTGCATAAAAATAGAATGCGCGCTCTGCGAGCATTCTATTGTCATAAAAAAAGAGAACCGGCGGACATTGAAAAATGCCTGCCGGTTTTTGTGTCATAGGAAACTTCGTCCTATGACACAAAAACCCTTCGCGGGATGCGCACTCGGCGCAAGGGTAGATGGTTGCTAAAGC
>ERZ1026884.1592-NODE-1592-length-11863-cov-3.407944_pt1 | contig 11863 bp, 10 predicted proteins | sample MGYA00380172_ERZ1026884 | MGnify/ENA primary metagenome ERZ1026884 (study PRJEB33269, sample SAMEA4719808) | human gut metagenome | biome: human-associated habitat; feature: organic feature; material: feces | place: Cameroon | collected 2013-10 ... | reverse complement strand
GATGCTCAGGAGTCTCGTGGGCTCGGAGATGTGTATAAGAGACAGGGGCAAGCTCGTCCTCAGTGGCCATGCGTCCCTTGCGCCAGCGGGCAAGTATGGCCTTTGCGCCGCCCTGAAGCTCGGTGTCCAGCTTTATGCGCTGCTCCGCGTCTGCGGCGGTAAGCACCCCTTCTTTGGCCCATTCCCGGGCCATTTTGTCCATGAACTGTATCTTGACGGAGGGCCCCTTCAGCTCCATGCAGCGGCGTACAAGCATTATTGCCGCCGCCTCCTCCAGGCCGAATACCTCTATCCAATCGTATATCTTTGAAAGCTCGCCGGGGGTGAGCACCCGCGCACCGCATACCTGACGAAGCGCCGAAACGAGCGGGGCGTACTTGCGGATGCCGCCGGTGACGGGCCCTGCCTGAACGGATAAATATTCAACGCTTAACGGCTCCTGCTCCACTATGCGCAGCAGGCCCATGTCCTGCCAGTATAAGAAGGCCTCCACCGCCTTGGCGCTGTCGATGCCGAGGGACGCGCAGAGGTCGGCATTTTCCAGCCTCCGGCAGCCGCACTGCATAAGGCCGAAAAGGTATACCTTGCAGTATAGCTCGGGTGCCTTGGGCATGTACTCCAGTATGAAAATGTTCTGCACAGAGGTACAGCCCATCAGGGCCGCACCCTGCTCAAAGCCGCAGCGTATCATTTATGGCGCCTTTCGTGAGTGTATTTTATAAAATCAGTATTTATACAGCATTTCTGCCGGTTAATTCATCTGTATGTGCGTATATGGTATGTTGCGTTACTTTGCTCTTATCTTGCAGGTGAAATCATTGGTGGTCATCTTATACAGGCATACGGCATCCGCCATACTGGCGGTGAAGGGCGCCTCTATGCCCGCCTGATGCTTCATTATCCTGTTCAGGGCGTATATTTTTTCTTCCGTATGCTCTATGAACTCCACATTGCCGGTACCTATGACGCTGGCGAAGGTGTAGCCATAGGCGCAGGGGTTCGCGTCTTCAACAAGCTGGCCCCGGCCGTCCAGCTCGAGGCATACCGTGGGGTTCTTTTTTAGTATTTCCAGCTTGCGGCCCTCTTTGGCGCTGTGAAAGTAGAAGGTCAGCGCGCCGTCCGCGTACTCATAGCCGTAGTTCAGCGGCACTATGTAGGGGACGCCGCCGTCTGTCATGGCGAGGCGGCAGACCTTGCATTCGGATACAAGCTCCAATATTGCGCATATGTCGGTTATCTCCCTGTCCTTGCGGCGCATTGCCTGTTCCTCCGTATATTTTTATTATGCCGGTTTTTCGCTTAAATTCAAAACACAGGGAGCGAGCTGGCTCACCCCCTGTGGGAAAAAGCATCGTTTTACTTCTTTACGTCGTTATCGTTGAATGGGTCGCCGCACTGGGGGCAGAACTTGGGCGGGTTCTTGGGGTCATTGGGCTCCCAGCCGCACTTGTCGCACTTGTAAAGAGGTGCGGAGTCGGGCTTCTTCGCGCCGCACTCCATGCAGAACTTGCCCTTGTTCACCGCGCCGCAGTTGGTGCAGGTCCAGCCTTCAGCCTTGGGCTGGGGCTTGCCGCACTCCATGCAGAACTTGCCGGTGTTCACCGCGCCGCACTCGCACTTCCAGCCGTTGGCTGCGGGTGCCGCAGGGGCCGCCTGCTGAACGGGCTGCTGGGCGGGCTGCTGATACTGCTGTTGCTGCTGACCCATCTGGAACAGGTTGCCTACGTTGCCGCCCATGCCCTGAGCCATGTTGATGCCGGCGAAGGCTGCGAATGCGCCTGCACCCTCGTTTTTGGCAGCATTCTGCATTGCCGCGCCCTGGGAGCTTGCCAGATATGCAGCCGCCATAGTGGGATCCCTGAGGGCTGCGCTCTGCTGCAATTCTTTGATGCGCTGCTCGTCCTCGTCGCTGGCCTTGATGGAGCTGATGCCAAGGGAAACCATCTCTATGCCGCGGAGGTCGCGCCACTTTGCGGAAAGCTCCTCGTTCAGGCACTGGGCCAGCTCTGTGGTGTGGCCGGGGAGGGAGCTGTACTTTATGCCCATATCGCTGATGCGGGCGAAGGCGGGCTGCAGTGCGGTCATCATCTCGGAGCGCATCTGGGAGTCTATGCGGTCCCGGGTGTAGCTGTCGGTGACGTTGCTGCATACGTTCTTGTAGAACAGCATGGGGTTGGTTATCTTATAGGAATATTCGCCGAAGCACTTTACGGATACCTCAAGCTCCAGCCCCGCGCCTATGTTGTTATATACCACGCGGAAGGGGACGGGGTTGGCGGTGCCGTACTTGTTGCCGATTATCTCCTTGGTGTTGAAGTAATAGATGCGCTGATCCTTCGCCGGGTTAGCGCCGAAGGTGAAGCGCTTCTTCAATATCTCCCAGGTGGACTTGAGGTTGTCGCCAAGGTTGCCGTAGAATATGGAAGGCTCGGTGGAATTGTCCCACACGAATTCTCCCGCCTGCGCAGAGAACTCCACTATGGCGCCCTGCTCTACGATCATCATGCACTGGCCCTCGTTTACGGCGATAATGGAGCCGTTGGTGATGATGTTGTCCTCGCCCTTGGTGTTGGCGTTGCGGCTGCCCGTGCGCTTTACGCCCTTGGTCATCAGGACGTTCTCCGGCATGGAGTCGCAGTAGAAGTATTCGCGCCACTGGTCGGCCAGTACGCCGCTCAGCGCGCCTATTCCTGCCTGTAAAAGACCCATGTTGTTATATATCTCCTTTCAGAATGTAGGGAAATGAAATGAGTATCCATATTTAAGGCTATTATATCACATGTCGCCGTTTTGCGCTATTAAGACTTTGTAAACCTGAGGTGGCCGCGAAAAAGACAACAGTCCGCAGGACGCGAACATGGAAAAACATGATATAAGCTCTTTACAACGGCAAAATTTGATATATACTATTATTAGATGTCCTTTGAATACGGACACAGAGAAGGTCAATTCCCCGGCAAATCTTATTTTATAAAACAGGAGCGGCAAAAAAATGGAAATGATGGACGCATTGGTAAAAGCGGCACCGGAAAAAGGGCTTGTTCTGACTCAGGTACCAAAGCCTGTGCCAGGCATGGGCGAAGTGCTTATCAAGATCCACAAGACCGCTATATGCGGCACTGACGTACACATCTACAACTGGAACCAGTGGGCGCAGGAGACCATAAAGCCCCCCATGGTGATAGGCCATGAGTACGTGGGCGAGATAGCGGAGCTGGGCCCCGGCGTAACGGCCTACCACGTAGGCCAGATAGTATCCGGCGAAGGCCATATTGTATGCGGCCACTGCCGCAACTGCCGTGCCGGCAACGGTCAGTACTGCCGCCACACAAAGGGTGTGGGCGTGAACCGTGACGGCGCGTTTGCGGAATACCTCTGCATACCAGCAAGCAATGTGGTGCCAATACCCGATGGCATCCCGGAGGACGTGGTATCCTTCTTTGACGCGCTGGGCAACGCCACACATACCGCCCTCATGTTCGATGTGATAGGCGAGGACGTGCTCATCACCGGCGCAGGCCCCATAGGCATGATGGCCACCGCCATCTGCAGGCGCAACGGCGCACGCAGCGTAGTGGTCACCGACGTGAACGACTACCGGCTGGAGATGGCAAGGAAGATGGGCGCCACAGCCACGGTGAACGTAGCGCACGACAAGCTGGAGAGCATATTCGGGCCCCAGCACATGGTAGAGGGCTTTGACGTAGGCCTGGAGATGAGCGGTAACGTAGCGGCCCTGAACACCATGATAGACAACATGCGCAACGGCGGCAAGATCGCCCTTCTGGGCATACACCCCGGCAACATAGAGATAAACATAAACAAGGTCATCTGGAACAGCCTGACCCTTCAGGGCGTATACGGCCGCAAGATGTACGAGACCTGGTACAAGATGATAACCATGGTGGAGGGCGGCCTTGACATGACTCCCATGATCACCCACCGCTTCAACTATCGCGATTTCGACAAGGGCTTCGAGGCCATGAACAGCGGCAGGAGCGGCAAGGTAGTGCTTGACTGGACAAAGTAAGGGAATCCCGCAATAAAAAATAACATAGAAAGGAACAGCATATGAAATCCGCACTTAAGCATTACGGCGAGATGCTCCAAAGCATCAGGGAATCCGGCACCTATAAGAACGAACGCATAATCACTACCCCACAGAAGGCGCGCATAGACACCACCGAGGCGAAGAACGTGCTCAATATGTGCGCGAACAACTACCTTGGCCTTTCCGACAGCAAGGAGCTTATCGAGGCCGCAAAGGCCAGCTATGACAAATGGGGCTTCGGCCTCTCCTCCGTGCGCTTCATCTGCGGTACCCAGGGGCTGCACAAGGAGCTGGAGCATAAGATAGCCAACTTTGTAAAGATGGACGACTGCATACTGTACTCCTCCTGCTTCGACGCAAACGGAGGCCTGTTCGAGACCCTGCTGGGCCCCGAGGACGCCGTGATATCCGACGAGCTGAACCACGCCTCCATAATAGACGGCGTGCGGCTCTGCAAGGCCAAGAGGTATCGCTATAAGAACAACAATATGGAAGACCTTCGCGCCCAGCTTCAGGACGCAAAGGATTCCGGCTGCAAGATAAAGCTCATCGCCACCGACGGCGTATTCTCCATGGACGGCTACATAGCCAACCTCAAGGGCATATGCGACCTGGCCGACGAGTTTGACGCGCTGGTAATGGTGGACGACAGCCACGCCGTAGGCTTCATGGGCGAGCATGGCCGGGGCACCGCCGAGTATTGCGGAGTTGAAGGCCGGGTGGATATCATCACCGGTACCCTGGGCAAGGCTCTGGGCGGGGCCTCCGGCGGCTACACCGCCGCAAGGCAGGAGATAGTGGACCTGCTCCGCCAGCGCAGCCGTCCATACCTCTTTTCAAATACCGTTGCCCCCGCTATCTGCGCCGCGGCCTGCAAGACCATCGATATGCTGACCGAGAGCACCGCCCTTAGGGACAAGGTACACGAAAATGCCCGCTACTTCCGCGCCGAGATGGAAAAGTGCGGCTTCGACCTGCTGCCCGGCGAGCATCCCATAGTGCCCGTTATGCTCTATGACCCCAAGGTAGCTAACGAGTTCGCCGCCCGAATGCTCAAGAAGGGCGTATACGTGGTAGGCTTCTGCTATCCCGTGGTGCCCAAGGGCAGGGACCGCATACGTACCCAGATCTCCGCCGGCCATACCAAGGAGGATCTTGACTTCGCGGTCAAGTGCTTCAGGGAAGTCAAGGAAGAGATGGGACTGTAACCTGTAAAAGCAAAAGAAGGAGCTTTCGCTCCTTCTTTTTTATTTTTATTCGAAAAGCCTTTTAAGGCTCTCGGAGTAGGGCGGGCGGCATATGCCCTTTTCCGTGATAATGGCGGAGATAAGCGAATTGTCCGTCACATCGAAGGCGGGGTTGTAGCACTTGACATCGGGCAGCGCCATGGGCTCCGCGAAGAATCTGCTCCTTATCTCTTCCCCGTCCCGGAGCTCGATATTTATGTCCTCCCCTGTGGTGCAGCTCATATCTATGGTGGAGGTAGGGCCCAGCACGTAGAAGGGTATGCCGTAGTGCTTTGCAAGTATGGCTACGCCGCTGGTACCTATTTTGTTTGCTGTGTCGCCGTTGGCGGCTACCCTGTCGCAGCCCACCATGCAGCACTGCACCCAGCCGTTTTTCATGACTATTGACGCCATGCTGTCGCATATAAGGGTGACGTCCACGCCGGCGTTGTACAGCTCAAAGCTCGTAAGCCGGGCGCCCTGCAGGAGGGGCCTGGTCTCGTCCGCGAATACCCTTATGTCCATGCCCCGCTCCCTTGCAAGGAACAGCGGCCCCTGCCCCGTGCCGTAGCGGGAGGTGGCCAGGGGCCCGGCGTTGCAGTGGGTCAGCACCCCGTCCCCATCGTGAAGGAGGGAAAGGCCGTATTCGGATATTTTGCGGCACATCTCCATATCCTCGCTGTGTATGGCAAGGCACTCCCGCTTCAGCGCCGAAAGCACCGCCTCCACAGGCATATCCCGGTGATCCTCAGCGGCGTCCAGCATGCGGTTCAGCGCCCAGCTGAGGTTTACCGCCGTAGGGCGGGAGCCGTTGAGATAGCGGCAGTCCTCCACCCAGTGGTCGTAGAAATCGTCGAAGGAATCGTGGGGGGCCTGAAGGGCCAGGCAGTAGGCGCAGTAGCCCGCGCATATGCCTATTGCCGGAGCGCCGCGCACGCGGAGCATGGCTATCGCCTCGAACATCTCCTCTCTTGTGGTAAGCGCTATGTATTCCAGCCTGTTGGGCAGCAGCGTCTGATCGATTATCACCACCGAGCGCCCGTCGTCGGAAAGCTTTATGTTATCTGTATGAGTGACTTCTTCCAGAGGGGTATCCATGGCAGGGGCTCCTTTCGCGTGTTTACACAAATTATAATACCTACATCCGCCAAACATTGTCAACAGGCTGTGAAGTTGGGCAAAACGGCTTGAATAATCGGCGTGGGCTGGTCTATAATACAAAGTTAGGAAGGGGCTGCCCTTTTCAAATAAGAAAAACTTAGGGAAAGAGATGTAAAAGCAAATGACCAAGGTTGATATTTTTTCCGGCTTTCTGGGCGCGGGCAAGACCACCCTTATAAAGAAGCTCATAGCCGAGGCCTACAAGGGCGAAAAGCTGGTGCTCATAGAGAACGAATTCGGCGAGATAGGCATTGACGGCGGCTTCATGCAGGACGCCGGGATAGAAGTTACCGAGATGAACTCCGGCTGCATCTGCTGCAGCCTGGTGGGCGACTTCGGCAAGGCGCTCAGGAAGGTTGTGGACGAGTACGCCCCCGACCGCATACTTATAGAGCCCTCCGGCGTGGGCAAGCTCAGCGACGTTATACGGGCGGTGCAGAACGTAGGCTCTGACGCCCTGCAGCTCAACAGCTTCACGGCCGTTGTGGATGCAAACAAGTGCAAGATGTACATGAAGAACTTCGGCGAGTTCTTTAACGATCAGGTAGAGCACGCCAACGCAATTATACTCAGCCGCACCGGCGAGATAAGCCCGGATAAGCTGAATACCGATATAGCCCTTCTCCGGGAGCACAACCCGAATGCCTCCCTCATAGTCACCCCCTGGAGCGAGCTGACAGGCGCCCAGATACTGGAGGCCATGGAAAAGCGCAACACCCTTGAGGCAGAGCTTGAGCTTCTCAGGGAGGAGAGCCGGCATGAGCATCACCACCATGACGATGACGACGATGAGCACGAGTGCTGCGGACATCACCATCACGACGATGACGACGAGGACGACGATGAGTGCTGCTGCGGCCACCACCATCACGACGATGACGATGAGCACGAGTGCTGCGGGCATCACCATCATGACGGCGATGACGGCGAAGAGCATGAGCATCATCACCATCACGACGGCGGGGAGTGCGACGATCCCGAATGCGAGTGCCATCACCACCATCACCATGCCGATGAGGTGTTTACCAGCTGGGGAGTGGAGACTCCCAAGGCCTTTACCATGGACGAACTCAAGGCAGACCTTGCGGCGCTGGACGATGGGGAGAAGTACGGCGCCGTGCTGCGCGCCAAGGGCATAGTAAAGGGCGAGGGCTGCTGGATACACTTCGACTACGTGCCCGGCGAGAGCAATATACGCACAGGCTCCGCTTCCGTTATGGGCCGCCTCTGCGTCATAGGCTCCAAGCTCAACGAGCATGAGCTTTCCGAGCTGTTCGGCGTCTGATGAAGGGAACGTAAGCGCTTTATGAAGGAGATCCCAGTATACATGTTCACCGGCTTCCTGGAGGGGGGCAAGACCCGCTTTATGCAGGAGACGTTGGAGGACGAAAGGTTCAATTCCGGCGAAAAGACGCTGCTTTTGCAGTGCGAGGAGGGCATTGAGGAGCTGGACCCCTCAAGGTTCCTTGGCGGCGGAAAGAACATACTGATACAGGAGATAGATTCACCGGAGCAGATAAACGCCGATTACCTGAACGAGCTGGCGAAAAAAGCAAAGGCCGAGCGGGTGCTCATAGAGTACAACGGCATGTGGAACCTGAACGACCTTGCTCAGGCCATGCCGGAAAACTGGATAGTTTATCAGGAATTCATGTTTGCGGATGCCCGGTGTTTCCTCAGCTACAACGCCAACATGAGGAGCCTTATGGTGGACAAGCTGATGACAGCCGAGCTCATAGTGCTCAACCGCGCCACGCCGGACCTTGACAAGATGGAGATACACAAGGTGATCCGCGGCGTGTCCCGCCGTGTGAACATCGCCTACGAGTACCCTGACGGGAGGGTAGAGTACGACGAGATAGAAGACCCCCTGCCCTTCGACGTGAACGCCGACCCCATAGTAATAGAGGACAGCGACTATGCCCTGTGGTACAGGGACATGTCCGAGGAGATGGAAAAGTATTCGGGCAAGACGGTGCGCTTCAAGGCTCTCATAGCCAAAAACGCCAAAATGCCCGACAATATGTTCGTGGCGGGCCGTCACGTCATGACCTGCTGCGTGCAGGACATACAGTACAGCGGCCTCGTATGCAAGTGGCTGGACGCAAACAAGCTGAAGAACCGCACCTGGGGCACGGTGACTGCAAAGATAGAGCTGCGCTTCAGCAAGTTTTACGGGCGCAAGGGCCCGGTACTAAACATAATCTCAGTGGAGCCCACCGAAAAGCCCGAGCAGGAGGTCGCAACTTTTTATTGATGAAGTACAAAATAAATATCCCGCGGCTTTGCCGCGGGATATTTATTTTATTGCCTACATTTTTCCAGCCTTTTCCCTGCCCACAGAGCCAGCGCCAGCTTGGCGAGGTCGGGCAGTATGAAGGGAAATACGCACTTCGAGAGGGCGGCAAGCACGCTTATGGGCCCCTTCGTGTCGCCGTAAACCTTTACGAACCAGAGGGTGCCGAAGGCATAGCAGGCCAGCAGGCCGAGGAGCAGCGCCAGCGCCTTAGCCCAAAGCCCCGCCTTATTGCGGCAGAGCAGGCCATAGATGGGGCATATGAGCAGAAAGCCAACTATGTAGCCGCCGGTAGGACCCATAAGCGCTCCCATGCCGCCGTTAAAGCCGGAAAACACCGGCGCGCCCATAGCGCCCAGCAGTATGTACAGCCCTATGGCTATGGCCCCGTCCCTTGCGCCCAGAAGCAGGAGCGTCAGGAAAACGCCGAAGGTCTGCATGGTGAAGGGGGGCTGAGTGGGTATCGACAGCCATGCGCAGGGGGCGAGAAGGGCCGCGCAGAGGGCGATGCGTGTCATGCGTTTTGTAGTCATACGGTAAGTGTTATCTCCTCAGTTTTAAAGAAATAAGCCGGGCAAGATCCTCCGCGCTGCCGGAAAACAGTTCCCCGGCGTCCTCATAGAGCTGCCGCCGCTGTGCGAATATCTCCCGGAGCCTGCCCGCTCCGCCAGAAAGGAGCGGCCTGTCTGCGGCGTCTATATCCGCCACGGTTTCTTCGATATCGCGGAATATCCAGATTATATCACCGGTGCGGCGCATGAATTGTATATTCTCACCTTGGCACACTATGCCGCCCCCCGTGGAGACTATTCCGCAGGGCTGGTTTCCCAAGGAAAACAGGGCTTTTTGCTCCATCTTTCTAAAATGCGCCTCGCCGTATTCCTTAAAAATTTCGGGTATCGTCATTCCGGAACTACGCTGAATGATTTCGTCGATATCGTAAAAGGGAAGCCCGAGGGCCTTTGCCGCGGCGCAGCCCTTGGTGGTCTTGCCGCAGCCCATCATGCCAATGAGGTATATCATAGCCCCTCCATGCAGTTCAATATTCCCAAACACAGCGCCGCCTCCGCCGCAGCCAGGCCCCGGAGGGCTATGCAGCTGTCATGCCTGCCCCCTACAGTTATCCGAGCGTTTTGCAGCTCCCGCAGGTTTACCGTGTGCTGGGGCTGAGTTATGGAAGGGGTAGGCCGGAAAGCCACCCTGAGAAGCACAGGCGCGCCGTTGGCCATGCCGCCGTTTATGCCGCCGGAATTATTGCTCTCGAAGGCTATTTTGCCGTCTTTTATCCTTATGCCGTCGTTGGCGTCGCTGCCATGCATATCCGCCATGCGGAAGCCCGCGCCGAATTCGACGCCCTTCACCCCGGGAACGGCGTACATTATTGAAGCTATTGAGCTTTCCAGCCCCTCCCATAGAGGGCCGCCTACGGAATCGCCCCGCTCCGCCGCCTCGCCTATCCTGTCCTCCATGGTCCTGCGGGCGCTTACGTCCAAAACGGGAAAGTCGGATCCTCTCAACCTGTCCAGCGTATGTCTGTCCACCTGCAGCGGGTCGAAGGGAGAGTCCAAAGCTCCGCCGATATCGTAATAATGCCCGCCTGCGGTCATGCCCCTTTGCATCAGCAGCTGCCGGGCCACGGCCCCTGCGAATACCAGAGGCAGCGTCATGCGGCCGGAGAATATACCGCCGCCGGAGGGTATGCCGCCGTATTTTATGTACGCCGGGTAGTCGCAGTGGGAGGGACGGGGCAGTGAGGATATGTCCGCGTAATCCTTCGGTCTGAAGTCCGAATTTTCAAATTCCACACGAAGCGTATCTCCCGTGGTCACGCCGCCGCGCACGCCGGAAATGTATATTGGAACGTCGGCCTCCCTCCGGGAGGTAACGCCTTTTTTGCTTACGCCCCTGCGCCTTTCAATGTCCCGGGAAATGATTTCCCCGTCCAGCCTCAGCCCCTTTGGCAGCTCCATGGTAAGGCCCACCCGCTTTTCGTGTGAGCCGCCGTAGATATCAAGCTTTATGCTTCCCCATGGCCTCATGATATGCTGCCTCCCAGCTGTCTGTATTCACCAAAGAACCCCGGCGCGGATTTGCTGACGCACTCCGCCCCATTAAGCTCTATCCCGCCGCAAAGGCCCGCCGCCATTATCAAAAGCATGGCTATGCGGTGGTCGTTATGGCAGAGGCAGGCTGCGCCGTGCAGCTTCCCGCCGCCCCTTATGGTGAATCCGTCGGGAGCCTCATCTATATCCGCCCCCAGCCTTTTAAGCTCGGTTGCGATGGCGCTTATCCTGTCGCACTCCTTGAAGCGCAGCCGCCCGCCGTTTTTGACCACGGTGCTGCCTTCTGCCGCCAGAGCCGCCAGCGCTATGGCGGGGGCAAGATCCGGAGTGTCGGATACGTCTACGTCTATACCGCGAAGCCGGCCGGGGGATACCGTGACGCTGCCGCCGCCCATATCCACCCTTGCCCCCATGCGGTCCAGTATGCTGAGCATTGCCCTGTCTCCCTGTATGGAACCGGGGTCCAGGCCTGTCACGGTCACGGGGCCGTATACCGCCCCCGCCGCGAAAAACAGCGATGCGTGGGTATAGTCCCCCTCAACGGTCACGTCCGCGGCCTTGAGACGCCGGGGCTTTACCAGTATGGTGTCCTGGCCCATCCATTGGCTCTCGCCGCCGAATGCGGAGAGCGAAGCGCGGGTCAATTCGACGTAGCTTTTGCTCTGTAGGGGAGTGGTGAGCCGTATGCGGCTTTCCCCCTCCAGCAGCGACAGCGCCAGCAGCAGCCCGCTTATATATTGGGAAGAAACGTCTCCCCTTATGGGAAACTCCCCGGGGCCGAAGCTCCCGGAGACGCTGAGCTTCTCCGCTGCTACGCCCTTGCTTTTGAGAAGCTCTGTTACGGGCTCCATTGGCCGGGCGGCCAGCGACGGTGACAGCATAAACTCCGCCCTCCCCCCAATGAGGGGAGCAACGGGGTAAAGCAGCCTGTATGTGGCGCCGGAATCCCGGCAGTCAAGGCGGAGGACGTCCGGCTTTGCATTTATGCCTGTTATTTCAAGGGTGTCGTCCCGGAATACGGCTGCGGCCCCGAGGGCGCGTATGCAGTCGAGGGTAGCGGTCAGGT
>ERZ1026884.1589-NODE-1589-length-11883-cov-3.600440_pt1 | contig 11883 bp, 10 predicted proteins | sample MGYA00380172_ERZ1026884 | MGnify/ENA primary metagenome ERZ1026884 (study PRJEB33269, sample SAMEA4719808) | human gut metagenome | biome: human-associated habitat; feature: organic feature; material: feces | place: Cameroon | collected 2013-10 ... | reverse complement strand
TCTCCACGGCGGGATGAGGGCATCCCGCCCTACCGCACCGTAAATGATGGCTTTATTATCATGCTTCAAATCTCCCCCGCCGCCACATCGCCGGATTCTATGCATTGGGCAAGAGCGGTCTCATAGGGGATATCCCGCTGGATCATGGTCACATCATAGGTGGCAAAATGGTAGCCGTTTGCTTCGCAGGCGGCTTTTATTTTTTGCAGGGCGGGCTGCAAATCTGCCTGCTGGGGCTGCGATGTGGTTTGAATCGTGACCGCCAGCTTGGCCGGCACATGCTGCAAGATGTCTTTTTCAAACGGAGCGTCCAGCGGCAGCCATTGCTGGTATTCCATGCCCAGATCAGAGATATTTTTCCCTGATTCATATGGCAGAATCACCATCACGCATTGCTGCGCTTCATCGTAGGGAATATCGTATTCCGGCAGAGCATCGACCAGGGCCGGTGCCAGGTCAGCCCGTGCTTCCTCGTTCATGCGCCATGCAGTGTTGAGCCGGGCATCCACATACTGGGTGTGGTCAACGGTATGGGTATCGCTGGTAAAGAACCAGAAACGCGTTTCCACATAGAACCGGGTATCCCGGCTTTGCTGGGACTGCACGCTGGCTGTGTAGCAGAATCCCCGCATCGAACCCGCGCCTTCCGCCGTAAAACTCTGGTCCGGGTACAGCTTTTCCGCAAACTGTACGGCTCGGTGCATGGCCCAGCGCTCGCTGATGGGGTCGCCATTGATGCAGTCAAATACCAGCAGCACCAGCGCAATCAGCACAACGGCCAACACGCCCGCCAGCTTCCGCTTATTTTTCACTTTCATGTTTTTTCTCTCCTTTCCCGCTGGCATAGTTCAGCAGCCAGCCGATCAGGCAGCCAACGCCGCACAGCCCCAGCATAAAAACGCTGTACACAATTAGGGTGGCCGGGTACTCCATCAGGGTGGCGCCATACTGCCAATAGCGCACGAAAGTCCGCAGCAGCGCGCAAAGGGCAATGCCTTCCCCCACCGCCAGCAGCAATTTCCACATCTGGGGATCCTGATACACGGCCGCGGCGCACACAAACGGGAAAATCAGGATAATCCAGTTGGAATGTTCACCGTAACTTGTCAGCACCCCAAAGCCCATGCCCAGCGCAGCAAACATCAGCAGGCCGGTATTATATTTATGGCGGATCTTTTGCAGCAAGCGGGCATCATCGGGTGCAGGCAGGTTTTGGGGCAGGGCCTGCCCGCCGCCCGCCTGCCACAGGGTGCGGCATTCCGGGCAGGTTTGCAGGTGGGCTTTTACCAGTGCTTCACTTTCCGGGCTGGCAACGCCATCCTGCACCAGCGGGATCAAATCTCGGCAAACCGCGCAGGGAATCTCTGTTTCTGCTTTTCCCTGTTCTGTTTGCCGGTTTGTTTGTTTTTCTTGCATCATTCGTCGTATCCCTCCTTTTGCAGGGTCGCTTTCAGCCAGGCGCGGGCACGGTGCTCCACCACCCGCGCAGATGCTTCGGTTATTTGCAGTTTTTGGGCAATTTCCTGGTACGAATACCCCTGCGCCCGCAGATATACCACGCTGCGGGTGCGCTCGTCCTTTTGCTGCAGCAAAGCCTGCACGCGGCGCAGCTTTTGGCGGGCGGCGGTGGTTTCGGTCAGGGCATCATCGGTTATGTAGCGTTCCATCAAATCATCCAGGCTGATGGCCAGATGCCGCCTGCGCAGGCTTTCCAGCCAGATATTGCGCGCAATGCCAAACAGCCAGGTTTTCACCTCGCACTCCCCACGGAAAGTGGGCAGCCGCTTGATGACCCGCACAAAGGTTTCGCTCAACAAATCCTCCGCCTGCACAGGGTCGTGGGTCAAAAAGCAGAGATAGCGGTACAGATCCATCCGGTAGCGCCGGTACAGCTCTTCCAGCTCCGGCAGTTTCATGCTTTGGCCCACCTCCTTTCGCTTTGTTCAGGCGCCTTACATGATATTGGTGGCCGCGTCCGTCGTTTTGTTACAGGCGGCGAAAAAAAATCCTGCCGCACCGCTTGGAAACGGCATCGGCAGGATCGGTTGTTCTTTTATTCCTGGTTTTGGGTGTTCCCCTGGGGCGCATCGGCAGTTTGGTCTGCACCATCTGCCGATTCATCGGCGGCAGCATCCGTGGTATCCTCTGCTGGGGGTTCCGGGGTTGGCTCCGGGGTAGCCACGGGGTTTTCCGCCGGCAAAAAGCGCGGCTGAATGGTGCCGTCCGTCTGCTGGTTCGAAACATCCAGCGTGCCGCGGTCACTGCTTGCCAAACCATCGCCGCCGGTATCCAGAATGATATAGGCGGCAAACCGGATTTTGTAATCCAGATTGTTTGCCGTGCCCAGCTGAACCGACACACGGCCCTGATACAAAAAGCTCAGCTCGGTCATGTTCTGCATGGTCAGCACCGTGGTGCCATCCAGCAGGCCGTACTGATCCAGTTCGCCCAACAGTTCGTTCAGCACCTCGTTGGGTGTCACCTGCATCGTATCGGCTTCATCCGCATTTTCCGGCGTTGCGGTGCCGCTTGGCATGGCCGTTGCCAGGGCGGTCGGCTCGCTGGGGGCATCCAGTGTCAGAAAGCTGCCCGGCGTGGTGGCCGCGCCCTCTGGCAGCAGGGCATCCAGCTGCACCAGATTATCCGGCTCTGCCGGCTCCACACGCAGCACTTTTAGCTGTTCGCTCAACACCAGCCAGCTGCCGGAATACTCCATCTTAAAGCGTTCCACCGCAGGCTGCACCCGGATGATCACGGTGCCAGGGGCCTGGCGGGTGACGACTGCCACATCCAGGTACGGCATCTGCGCCAACAGCTGGTCAGATTTTTCTTTGGTGGAAAAACCGTACAGGTTATCCCCCACCTGAATGCCGGTTGCATCGATCAGCTGTTGTTCGGTATAAATGCCGGTATTGGCGGGGGTGGTGTGGTCCGCATTTTCCACCCGGAAATCCGTCACCTTGAATAACAGGTTGATGGAAAGCACAATGCCGACCACCAGCACTGCCAAAACGCACAGCACCCCGATGATGGCCTTGCGGCGGCGGATTCGCAGCTGTTCCGCGCGGGTAACGCGGCGCTGCACCTGTGGCGCGCTGGAACGGTACCCCGGCTTTTGGGGGTTCTGTTGGGGGCGGGGGCGCTTTTGCTGCTGTTTGGGCAGCTGGCGTTCGGGCTGTTTTGCGGGGCGCTGGCCGCTGCCCTTTGGCCGCTGCTGGCTGCCCGCCGGGCGGCTGCTGCGCTGCGGCGGGGCGCTTTTGGTGTTGCGATGGCTGGGCTGACCCTTGCGGGGAGGTACACTTTTTTTCTGGTTTCGGCTGCGCTGGTTGCGGTCCATGGGGTGTACCTCCTTTCTGTGCTTCAGCTTTCATTTGCTGCCGGTTTGTTCCGGCAGGTTACTTTCCGTTCACCAGTTCCAGCAGCTTTGCGGTGATCAGTTCCAGGCTCTTGGGGTTGCCCAGGGTCTTGGCGGCGGTGCCCATGGCCGTCAGTTTGCCGGGCTCTGCCAACAGGGTATGCACGGTTTCGATCAGCTTGGCGCCGGTCAGGTCTTTTTCTTCGATCACAATGGCGGCACCGGCGTTTTGCAGTTCCAGTGCATTGTAATACTGGTGGTTTTCGGCCACATTGGGGCTGGGGATCAGGATGGACGCGCGGCCCATGGCTTCCAGCTCCGCCAGCGTCAGCGCACCGGAGCGTGAAATAACAAGGTCCGCCGCGGCCAGCAGATCCGGCATGTTATCAATGTATTCTTTTACCACAAGGTTGGCACCGGGGGCAAAGTGGTTCTTGACTTCCAGGTCCTCAAACAGCTTTACGCCACGGCTGCCGGTGGCGTGCAGGTGCAGCACGGGCAGATCGTTTGCCTGCTCCCACGCGCACAGCTCTGCCACAACCTCGTTGATACGGCGGGCCCCCAAAGAGCCGCCGAAGCTCAAAATCACGGTGCGGTCCCCCGCGTGCACTGCAGCACGGGCGGCGGCGCGGTCACGGTTCAAAATTTCCGGGCGGACAGGGTTGCCAACCACAAGGGTCTTCTCCGGTGCGCCAAGCTTTTCCACCGCGGCGGCGGAAGCGGCAAACACCACGTCCACATCCTTGGCCAGCAGCTTGTTGGTCACACCGGGGAAGGCGTTCTGCTCATGGATGGCGGTCTTGATGCCCTTTTTGGCGGCGGCGCGCACCACCGGGCCGCTGACATAACCGCCGCAGCCGATGACCAGATCGGGCTGGACCTCTTTCAGGATAGCCGCCGTGCGCGGGCCGGACAGGGCCAGGTGGTAGAGCGCTACCACGTTGCGGCCCACGTTCTTCAGGGTTGGCTTGCGCTGGAAACCGTTGATCTCAATATGGTGGAACGGGTACCCTGCCTTGGTTACAAGGCCGTACTCCATGCCCTCTTTCCGCCCGGCAAAGTGGATCTCGGCCGTGGGGTCCGCCGCCTTTAAGGCTCCGGCAATGGCAAGCGCCGGGTTGATATGGCCGGCTGTGCCGCCGGCAGCAATCAAAACACGCATAGTGGTTCCTCTTTTCTCCGTAAAATCGAACGTTTATGTTGTATCTGAAACCAAAGAGAACAATTCTTTCCGCAGGCATGCGGGAATTCTCAGTTGCTGTGCAGGGCTTTGTGGGTGCGGCGCTGCGGGTTCATCCGGCGGACAAGTTCTTCATGGGAACGCTTGCTGCGCGCCGCATTTTGCGCGTTGCCCGCCCGTGATATGCTTAGCATCACACCCATTTCACACAGCAGGATCACCAGGCTGGTACCGCCGGAGGAGAAGAACGGCAGGCTGATGCCGGTGTTGGGGGCTACGTTGGTAACCACCGCAATGTGGATCATGGTCTGCCAGGCAATTTGCGACATAATGCCAATACCCAGCATCGTACCGAAATAATCCGGCGAGTTCAGGGCGATGATAACGCCTTGAATGATCAGTGCGGCAAAAAGGCCCATACAGATCACCGCGCCGATAAAGCCCAGCTCTTCGCACAGAACGGAAAAGATAAAGTCGTTGCTGGCTTCCGGCAGCCAGAGGTGCTTTTGGCGGCTGTTGCCAATGCCCAGGCCGGTCAGCCCGCCGGACGCAATGGAATACAGGCTCTGCTGGGTCTGGTACAAAATATCACCCTCGTCACCGTTCCATGCGCCGAGGCGCTGCTGAACATAGTTATCCTGGCCGGTCAGCATTTTATAAATCACAAACACAGCCGCGCCTGCCGCCGGGATGCACCAGAACCGGCCCACACCGCCACACAAAATCATACTGCCCGCAATCAGCAGGATCAGCATGATAGCAGAGTTATGGGGTTCTTTGTACAGCAGAACCACCACCGGCAGCAGCGGCAGCACGGGCAGCACAATGCCGTAAAGCAGCGTGCCGCGCTTTTTGTAAAACTTATCCGTATCTGCATAACAGGCAAGGCCCAAAATAGCCGAAAACTTTGCCAGCTCCGATGGCTGCAGGGTCGTGCCAAACATATACACCCAGCGGTAGCAGCCGTTGTACGGCTCGCTGAACAGGGCCCACACCAAAAGCAGCAGCGTTAAAATGTATAAGTACCAGTTCATGTGGCGCAGGCTGCGGTAGTTGATGTTGGAAATCAGATACATCAGCACCAGCCCCACCACCGCCAGAATTGCCTGCGGGCGGATAAAGTGGTAAATATCCCCCTTGAAGCGGTAATACCCGGTGGAATAACTGGCGGAGAACAGCATGATCAGCCCGTAAGTCAACACAAGGATCAGCGTGCCGACAAAGCCATAGGAAAGTTTGCCGCGTTCCTCTTTTTTGAACGCGATTTCCTTAAAAAACCTGCCAATGTTGCCAAAGGCCAAATCGAAAAGCTGGGCAAGCGTCATTTGCGGCACAGCCCCCTTTCTGAATGCTAAGAATATTTTATGCCATGTAAACGTACATCAGGCCCAGCACCACGCCGATAATGGCGATCAGGCTGAAGAAAAAGTCGATCTTGACTTCTTTCCAGCCGCGCATCTCGAATGCGTGGTGGATCGGTGTCATGCGGAAAATGCGCTTGCCGTGGGTCAGCTTGAAGTAAACGCGCTGGATCACAACGGTCATGGCGTCCCAGATATACACAATGCCAAAGAAGAACACCAGCTCCGGCCGGCCCATGATAAAGGCAAGGGCCGTTACCATACCGCCCAGGAACATGCTGCCGGTATCGCCCATGAACACTTTGGCCGGGTAGAAGTTCCACACCAGGAAGCCCGCTGCCGCGGCAGCCGTTGCCGCCGCCAGAACGGCCACATGATAAAAGCTGAGCATGCTGGCAGCCAGCAGGTAGCCCAGCATGGAAACAAAGGTCACACAGGAGCACAGGCCGTCCAGACCATCCGTCAGGTTGACGGCATTGACCAAAAAGATGATGCCGAAAAACGCAATGGGGTAATACACCCAGCCCAGGTCCACCGCACCGATAAAGGGCAGCATGATGATGGTGGTCAGCAGGCCCTGCATGTGCAGCCCTACCAGGAAACCGCCGGTAACAATGAACTGCATGATAAGCTTTTGCCAGGCAAGCAGGCCCAGGTTGCGGTGCTTGACGACCTTGATATAGTCATCCAGAAAACCGATAAAGCCGGAGCCAAACGCCAGGAACAGCGCCAGCAAGGCGGCGCGCACCTGAACAATACCCAAAAGGTCCTGTGCATAGCGGTAGAACCCGGCATACACCAGGCCGCAGGCCACCAGAATGCCAAAGATAAAGCACAGGCCGCCCATGGTGGGTGTGCCCTGTTTTTTGTTATGCCAGGTCGGGCCGGATTCCCGGATGGTCTGGCCGAAGTGCAGCTTGTGCAGTGCCGGAATTACAAAACAGCCTGAAAGTGCCGTAACGGCAAACGCACCGATTGCCGCGGCAACCAGCATCCAAGAAACGATCATTCCCATGTGATATTCCCCCAAAATATGCAATTATGCGTTTGGCAGCGCCGCGTAAAGCTGCTTTAATACATCATCCAGCTTCATGGCGTGGCTGGCTTTTGCCAGCACAACATCGCCGGGGCGGACGTTCTGCCGTAGATATTCTACTACTTCCTCCGCCGCTTGGCAATGGACGGTTTGCAGCCCTTTCTGCCGGGCTGCTTCGGCCATGGCTGCGCTCAACGGGCCGTAAGCCACCAGCAGGTCGGCGGCATCGGCAGCCCATCCGCCGGTCTGGCGGTGGCCGGGTTCACTGGCTGCGCCAAGTTCCAGCATATCGCCCAGCACGGCAATGCGGCGGCCGCCGGGGCCGGGCTGGCGGTCATGCAGAATCTGCAAGGCTGCTTTCATGCTGTCCGGGCTGGCGTTATAGCAATCCTCAATAAAGGTCACACCGCCGTGCTGCACAATGTTCTGGCGCATACCGGTGGTCTGATAGCTGGCCAGCGCACGGGCGGCGCGGGCACGCTCCAGCCCCAAGCGGGTGGCTGCAGTGTAAGCAGCAAGGGCATCATACACGGTATGAACGCCTGCCGTGGGGATGGTTACACTGAACTCATAGGTTTCACCGTCCACGTTATCCACCAGGGTAAAGCCGGTACCCTCCCCTACGGTATGAATATTGATGGCGCGCACATCGGCGGAGCTGGAGCGGATGCCGAACCACACCGGGCGCAGGCGGCCGGGGATCTGTGCGGTGGGCAGCAGGTCATCGTCCGCATTCAGAACCAGCGGGGCGCCGTCCGGCAGGCCCTGACAGATTTCCATCTTTGCCTTCAGTATATTCTCCCGTGTGCCCAGATTTTCCAGGTGGGAAACGCCGATCATCGTAATGATACCGGCAGACGGCCGCGCTGCGCGCACCAGGCGGGCGATCTCGCCCAGGTGACTCATGCCCATTTCCACCACAGCATACTGGGTGGTATCCTCCAGGCGGAACAGCGTGTTGGGCAGGCCGATCTCATTGTTCTGGTTGCCCTCTGTTTTTAAGGTATTGCCAAAAGCCGAAAGAACCGCATAGCAGAACTCTTTGGTGGTGGTTTTGCCCACGCTGCCGGTCACACCGATCATCAGCGGGCTGAACAGCGTGCGGTAGTTAGATGCCATACGGATCATGGCAAGGTAGCTGGATTCACAGATGACAAGGTGATCCTCCGGCACGCCCTCCACGGGATGGTTGGCGATCACATACTCGGCCCCGGCCTGGTACGCCTTGGCGGCATAGTCGTGGCCGTCCACACGCTCGCCGGGGAAGCAGACAAAAATGCAGCCCGGCTGCACCTTGCGGGAGTCCGTTACAACGGCGGTGATGGGCACCGGGCGGGCCAGTGCCAGCCCGGCCAGAAGTTCGTTCGCGTTCATGGGTTTCATGGGAACACGCTCCTTTTGGTTGGTTTAGTTGCGGCATGTTTCAGTTTGCTGTGGGTTCCCCTGCCGTGGCCGGGGTTATTGCTGCTCGGCATCGCTGCCGGTATCATCCTGGGTCGTGCTATCCTGATCGTTTTCACCGGCGGCGTCCTGGGGCGTATCGTCCTGGGCGGCATCGTCCTGCGGGATATCTGCATCCTGCTGGGCATCGCTGCTGCCGTCGGGTTCCGTGGTCAGGGTAACGACTGTGCCATAGGGCACCACGCTCCCAACCTCAATATCCTGGCTGACAACACGGTCCGATGCACTGCCCGAAATTGCCACATTGACGCCGGAAGCCTTGAGCATCTGTGCGGCAAAGGTTCCGGTTTTGCCGGTGGCATCCGGCACAGTGGTGGTGGCGTCGGTGGTGGACTGGGTATACAGGTAAACCGTGGAGCCTGCGGGCACCACGGTGCCGCCTGCGGGGTACTGATACACAACATCGCCGTCGCTGGTATCCACAAACCGGTGGGAAAGCCCGGCGGCGTTCATCTTGACCTGGGCGGAAGTCCAGCGGGTACCAATGGCATTTGGCACTTCCACACTGCCGTTGCTATCATAAGAAGCATCCCGTTCAATGCCAAGATACGGCGCGATCTGGCTGATGATGTTGCCGGTAACAGGGGCCACAATCTGGGAAGCGTAGTCAAAGATCCAGCGCGGGTCATCCATCATGACCAGCACCAGGATTTCCGGGTCGTCCGCCGGAAGGATGGCGGCAAAGCTGATGGCCTTGCGGTAGTCGCCGTCCGGGCGGTACTTGTAAGCGCCTTTCCAGTCCAGCTGTTCTCCCGTACCGGATTTGCCGCCGATGCGGTAGCCCGCCACATAAGCGCTGGCGCAGCCGTGATAGTCCAGGTCATTGCTGGTACCGGTGTGCCCCACGTTGTTTTCCATCATGGCGCGGATCTGCTCACTGACTTCCTCGCTGACGACCTGGCGCTTGATGTCGGTTTCGGCCTGCCATACCACGTTGCCGGTGTCGTCCGTCATATTATCCACCACATAGGGGGTCATCAGGTAGCCGCCGTTCACGGTGGAAGCCACGGCGGCTGCCATCTGGATCAGGGTCAGCTTTTGGGACTGGCCGAACGCAGTGGAATACAGGTCGGTTTCCACCTGTTCCATCTCCTGCTGGGTTTTGGAGATGCCCTTTGCCTCATACGGCAGGTCAATGCCGGTGGTCTGGGTCAGGCCAAAGGCCTGGAAGTAGTTATAAAAGAACTCGGCGCTCATTTTTTCTGCTACCTGGATAAAGTACAGGTTGCAGCTGTGGTTCAGCGCCCCGGCCATATCCAGCCAGCCGTGGGCGTTGCCCTCGGCGCAGCGGTAGCTGTGTTCCCACTCGGTATTAGGGAACACCGTCAAGTTGCTGCCGCAGTAAAACTGCTGGTCCGCCCCCATCAGGCCGGAATCCAGCGCCGCAGCGGCCGTCATGAGCTTAAAGACTGAGCCGGGGTAATACAGTTCGGTCACGGCCTTGTTTTTCCACTCGGCTTCACGGATCATGCCCTGCAGCTGGCTCTTTTCGCTGGGAACGTCGATTGCGTTGCCTTCTTCGTCGGTGGTTTTTGTTCCTTCCGGGCTTACCACGCCGTCCGCAATGATATCGGCAACGGAGTCCTGCCCCAAACGGCTTTGCAGGACGGAAATGTCGTCCGCCGTCAGCGCCGTTCCGGCATTATCCAGGATAGCCTGCAATTTGGGTTCGGTGATAGTATACGGATCGTTGGGGTCAAACTGCGGCACCGTTGCCATGCCCAGCACCGCGCCGGTGTTCACATTCATCACAATGGCGCTGGCACGGTTCTGCACATCATAGTCATCAATCGCGTTGGAAAGCTCGGTTTCCAGCACGGTCTGGATGGTATCGTCAATGGTCAGGTTCAGGTTATAGCCGTTGATAGCCGCGTGGGTATCGCTTTCCTCGTTAGCCAGTTCATAGCCCCATGCGTTCTCGCTGCTGATGCTGCGCCCCGGTGTACCGGCCAGTTTCTCATCATACGATTTTTCCAGGCCGTACATGCCGTTGCCGCTGTCATCACAAAAGCCCAAGACCGAGGAAAGGTACATTCCGTTAGGGTATTCCCGCGTGGAGGACGATTCCTTGTACATGGAAAGCACCGTTTCGTACTTGGCATCCGGGTCCCCCTCCGCCTTGCCGTTGGTAATGCGTTTGGTGTTGGCATAGTCAATAATGGATTGCGCCGTTACCATATCAATGCCCTTGGCAATCACGCGGTACTGACTGTTCGTTTTGCTCAGCTGCTCCTGAATTTTTTCCGCGCTGACGCTCCCGTTCAGCAATTCGCTGATTTTCTGGCTGGCTTCCGCCACATAATCCTGGTTGCACTTGGACGGGTTGGCAATAATGTTCCACACCACACTGCTTTTGGCCAGCAGTTTGCCGTTGGCGGAATAAATAGAGCCGCGCGTGGCGGGGATCTGGGTATCGGAAAGCTGCTGTTCCGCCGCCTGAACACGGTACTGCTCAGCATCCCGGATCTGCAGGGTATACAGCTTATAAATCAGAACGCCGCACCCCGCAGCGATAAAGCCGATCACCAGCAGCAAAACCATGATGCGTCCGTTCAGCGTAAGCGCATGATTCTGCCCCGGCTCCGGGCTGCGGCGGTTGTGATGACGCGTGGATTGATTCTTGTTGTCGGGTTGCTTTGGCATAGGTTCATTCCTTTACAGAAAAGACTGTTTGCACGAATACGCGCCCGCCCATGATGGCAAAAAAAGCGTGCTCCTGTTGGGATGCACGCTTTGGCGCAATGTAAGGGCAGCACCGCATGATTCCCACCTGACGGCTTGGGCACCCAAAGTTATGCGGTATTGCCTTGAGCGGATCGGTTACGGGTCAAAACTGCCAAGCAGACTGAGCGCTGCGGTTTTGATACCGGCAAAAAACTTGTCTGCTGTGCCGGCCGCGCGTTCGATCACGCTTTCATCCTCCAGCCGGACATACGTCACCTGGCTGGGGTCCATTTTAACCAGCCCCAGCCGATCCTCCGCTTCCTGCTGGACGCTGGTGCTGTTGGTGATCTGATCCATGGTGGTGGACAGATAGTCGTTATAGCTCTGGGCATTGGTCAGTTCCGACTTGGCGTCATCAATTTCGCCGGAAAGCTGTGTGATGCGTGCCTGGCTGGCGACAATGCTGGCAAACAGACCAAAAAAGATGGCAATGACCAGCACCGTGCCCGCCGTGCGGGCAAACTGGCGTGCCTTGCTCAGGCCGTAGCGTCCGCCCTTGACAACGCGCACCCGCGGTGTGCGGGAGGAACCGGAATGATTGTTGGTTAAGATTTCTGCTGCTGTGGAAGCCATGGGCGCCGCCCCCTTTCTCGTATCGTAAAATTTCGGTTTTCCTTAAGCTGTGCGGCATGGTCACAAGCGCCATGCCGCGCTGCCAATGTTCCCTCCTGGCACGCTTATAATTTTTCCAGTACGCGCAGCTTGGCGGAACGGCTGCGGCGGTTTTCTTCCAACTCACCAGCGTCCGCTTCAATCGGCTTGCGGG